>Ga0172377_10004059_pt1 | contig 15050 bp, 15 predicted proteins | sample Pumphouse3metaG_FD_119749 | JGI IMG/M metagenome (GOLD analysis project Ga0172377, IMG submission 119749) | Leachate microbial communities from a municipal landfill in Southern Ontario, Canada - Pumphouse #3 metaG | ecosystem: Engineered > Solid waste > Landfill > Unclassified | place: Canada... | reverse complement strand
ATTATTATTCAATTGGCTCCAATTAGTAATTTCGCCCTTTAGTATAGCTGCTAATTCATCAACAGTATATACTGAATCGGGGTTTTGCCTGTTCACAATCATTGCAATAGCATCAATAGCAATCTTCACCTGCTTCGGAAATATCTTCTTTTGGTTAAAGTATTCAACTTCTTTATCCGACAACTTCCTGGATGCAAGGATTAATTTCACACTATCATCATAAAGTAGTTTAAAAGCTTCACTTTCCGGCAAAGCTATGGGTTCAATATGAGCATACCGGTATACAGAATGAAATACATCAAGCTGCGCCTGCACAATGGGCATAAACGTTTCATCAACTGCCATACTGATTTTTCCGGTAGTGGGGGTGTCAAGGGGATTATCATTTTGGCTATTCCTGCATGATAGCATGATAAACATCAATAAAAACAACATAGTTATTCCATTGAAGCGAACATACTTATGGTTAATAATCCCTTTGACGACCCTTCTGCTATTCCTCATTTGAATCTGAATAATATGTTTTATAGGTTTTGTAGGCCCTGTAAAATCTGAATATTGAATACACTGCCAATAACAAGCCCATTATGTGATTCTGAAAATCATTCAAAATATCAAGTCCGCGGAAATAGAGGACGGCTCCGACTATCATATAGAAAGATGGCATAAACCAAAGGAAAATGATTTTGACTAGTCGCATGTTACTATTATTGTAATGTGAACCGGATAGGAAGATTAAACTGTACAGGGACTGATTTACCACCTTGTTTTCCGGGAATCCAAGCAGGCATCTTTTTCAGGACCCTTATAGCTTCCTCATCACATCCGCCTCCAATTCCACGAAGGACTTTGAATCCTGATAAACGGCCATCTCTTCCAACAACAAAAGTGATATAAACGGTCCCTGTAATTCCGCTTTCCTTTGCAATTTGAGGGAAATGAATGTTCTCACTAAGGTATTTTACCCTGGCAGCATCACCTCCCGGGAATTCAGGCATTTGCTCTACTACGGTAAAAGGTTGTTGTTCTTCCTCTACAACTTCCTCTACCTTTGTCTGGAGGTCCGCCAGATCTACAGCATCAGCATCATTACTGTTGCCTTTCACGTCAGCTACTGAAACACTCAACTTTGAATCATTTACTTCATCCTGAGTTTTCATCATGTCTTCATCCTTAACTTCACTATCATCCTTGATAATCGGAGGAGTAAATTTGATGGTACTCCTGATCTTCTCAGGAGGAGCTTCCGCTTGCACTTCAACCTTAGGTTCATTTACTTTATTCTTCTCAAGGTCTATGTTAGCAAGAGCCGTTACTTCCACATTAGCCACTTTTTCCTTCGGTATTATACTCTTGATCATTTTAGGTACCGTAAAAATGGCCAAAAACAATAAAACAGTTATGATGAGTGCTTTGCGATGCCTATGTGATGAATTCATACGGAGTTGGTATGCTCCGTAATCCTTCAATCGATGATCAAAGACTACATTACACCACTCATTTGAAAATATATTTGTTTTTAACATCGGTTTTTAATTTAACTAAAGGTTATTCATTACTGTTGACCTGCTATCAATGCCAGGTCAACAGCATCCATATCTACAATAGCATATCTGCTAATGTAACAGATATTCATCTCGTCAAGAGCGTCAACCAGATTCTTATATGAAGCCTGATCAGTAGCCATAATCCTTACTACCGGTGCATCTTTTCCTGCCTTTATTTTGGAGAGTTGCATTTTATAATCATCATCCTTCATCTTGGTTTTCTCTTTTTCCATGTCAAGATCTTGGACTTGTTGTACAACTGAGAAGTTTTTTTGTAAAAGGATATTCCTGAGTCCCTTAGCAGAATAGTCTGTTTTAACTACTTGGGCATTATCCGGTTTACCAAAATAATAATAAACTACGTCCTTGTCTCCCAGTATCAGGGTAACTGCCTGTGAAGCCTTGGCTACGGTCTGTTCCTTTTCAACTACTTCTTTATCGGAAGGCATGGTAATTTCCATGGTCTGTGGTTTTATCATAGAAGTGGCGAGCATGAAAAAAGTAATTAAAAGGAAACCAAGGTCTACCATAGGGGTTAGGTCTACACGCGGAGAAGGTTTTTTACCTTTACCTTTTTTCTTTGAGTTATCTTGAGCTATTTCAGCCATTTTATTCGATTTTAAAGTTAATTTGAAGGTTCACCCTCAAGTTGTGTAATCAGATTATAGCGGTTCTCATCCAGGTGCTGTAATGTTTTCATCACTTTCTTCACAACAGGATAAGGTGTTGCTGCATCAGCTTTAATCGCAATACGAATATCAGGATTAACCATACGGGCAGCTTTTACCCATTCCGTCAACTGGTTATTGATTGAATCACTAGGAATACCCGGATTATTCTGAGGTAAATCACGAACCTCCGCATTAAGATGCAAATAGGAGCTCAATGATTCAATAGGATTTCCAACAAGGTCTATAACACTATAAGCCTTTAACTCCTCAGGTGTAAAACTTATTTTATAAGTATCACCCATCATCTTTAGTAATTCTTTTCTTTTTTCCTGACCGTCTATTCCAAAATAAACCTTGCCTTCCTTATCGATAAGCATGGTCATTACATTGGTTTCAGGAATCTTGATTTCAGAAACAGAAGATGGAGTTGATACCAAAACGGGTTCTTTCTTAACAAAATTTGAGGTGAGCATGAAAAAGTTTAGCAACAGGAATGCAACATCGCACATTGCCGTCATGTCAACCCAAGTACTTTTACGAGGTATCTTTGCTTTTGGCATCGTTAAATAGTTTATTGAGTTCAGGTTAAATGTTTAAGCATGACGTGCCTGAAACAGGTTCACTATACTAATACCAGCTTCATCTATACTATAAGTAATCTTATCGATCCTTGTAGTAAAGTAATTGTAAAAAATCATAGCAACGGCAGCAGTACCTATACCAAAAGCCGTATTAACAAGAGCCTCTGAAATACCTGCAGCAAGAGCAACAGAGTCAGGAGCACCAGCATTAGCCAAAGCTGAAAAAGCTCTGATCATCCCCAACACTGTACCAAGCAATCCCATCAGGGTACCCAGTGAGGTGATAACAGCCAAAATTGTCAGGTTCTGCTCCAATGCAGGTAATTCAAGAGATGTTGAATCTTCAATTTCCTTATTTAGGGATGCCACTTTTTGTTCACTTGTCATTTTATCCTGACCTTCAAGCATTTCATATTTGATCAACACAGACTTAACCACATTAGCTACTGATCCTTTTTGTTTATCACATTCATTCATAGCTTCACTAATTTTATTTTCTTCAAGTTGTGCTTTAACATTACCTACAAATACCGGTATTGCCCCTTTACCCGTTGCTTTGCGAATGGCAAAAAAACGTTCAAAAACAAAGGTGATAACAGTAAGAAGTAAAGTCATAATTAAAGGGACTATAAAACCACCTTTATAGACGATTCCAAAATAATTACCCGGCAAAGCAGCATTGGCCGAGTTATTGCCCTGAAAATTGACAGGATTACCCATGATATACTTAAAAATAAGAATTGCAACAACAAGTGCTAAAGGAATTACCATAGCAGAAAAGTTGACATTTATTCCTTTGTGTTTTTTAGTTTCAGCTTTCATAGAATTGTATTGTTTGTAGTTTGATGTTTGTATTTTTGACTTTTTAGTTTCATTCTGTTTCTAATCAATTATTGTAATTCGTCTTAATGTTTTTTACTATCTGAATAATTTTTTGATATTTTATGGATTTCATTGATCTGATTACACAGCTATCACATTGAATTCATCTGTTGAACCTTACAACTGATTCAGGAACTTCAATATAACCATCCTGCATTTTTGTCAGGAACCAATAATTATATCCCGCAACTATTTAAAACCATTTGGGGAAATAAATCAGGGATACAGATAGCGATAACTCTATCAATAGATTGATCGAATAAAAGATTGGGAAATAGGGGTTATCTATATAAGAAGCTGATGAAAAAAGACGGGGGAGTCAAAATCAGCATTGATACAATTTGAATGTACAATACAGAAATACCCGAAATGGGTTGTCTGTAATGTGAAATAATCTCGAATTGCTATTGTTTTAAATGTCAATGAATCAGGAGTCCTGACATTATATTCTATTAATTTACTATCAATACGGTAACCTTCGGAAGTATTCCCTTCGCCCCGAAGCAATGGATAGATATTATAACCAGTTTGGTGATTATCCTCTGAAAGAACCTCGCATTTAGTATTGTGTTGGTAGTTAAACTTACTGGGTGTACTGTCGATTGTTGTAAAAATAATCATTAAAATCAATACAAAAGGCACATAAAGCAGCACAGATGAAACATCCTTTAAACTCTTATAAAACGCTGATGTACAATTTATAGATCGGTACATGTTGAATGCTACTTTTAGGGCTGCAAAATTAATCACTTTTTAATAAGTATCTTAAACATCATAAAATTTATTTATTCCCCTCCCCGATTAGAACTATCTCTTGAAGAATATTATTTAATTCAAAGTCCTGGTAGGCTTTTTTAAAGGATTTATCCTTTTAAGAACCGGTTTTGCTGTTGCCATTTGCAATGGTACATACTCCACAGTAACAGAACTGGTATCCAAACCGTATGCTTTAACATCAGGTATTCCTATTCTCTTCACAATTGTATAAATATCAATTATAAACTGGTCAAACGGCTCAAAATTGAAATCATAGTTTTGAATCCTGTCGATTATTACATACCGAAAGTCTCCCGGAATATCATGTTTCTCTAATGAAGGGTATATGCTGGTCACTCTGAATTCATTATTTAGTTTCATTTCATCAAGTACCTGTTTAAAGAAGAGGTTAATCCTTGGTTGTATTTTGAACCCTATTCGAAATTCTACCCTGGTTATTACTCCCTTAATGAGTGGCTCAACGGAATATTCCATTGTCCATGGTTCGTCAAGTACATCTACATGAATAAACCAATACATATTGGCCCTTTTAGGACCTTTGTTTATAATGGAGTACATGATCTTGTTTTCAATATCAGTACTGCGGTCGGCTCTGGTAATATAAACCAGGTTATTAGCGAATAAAGGCACCAACTTATCCATTTTTAAATCCGTAATAATCTGAGCATAATCACGGATCTTAACATATTGCATAAAGGTCTTTTTGATCTCTCGACCTTTATACCAAACATACATAGCAAACGACAAAATTCCTGCAATCAAAATAGTAACCCAACCACCATGCATGAATTTCTGAAGATTTGATAATAGAAATGAGCCTTCTATGGTCAGATAAACTGTTAGCAGAATTAGAACCAAGAACTTTGATACATGCTTAATATCAAGGTATTTTGCCAACAACATGGTGGTCATTATCATGGTGATGGTAATTGACAAACCATAGGCTGCTTCCATGTTGGAAGACTTCTGAAAAAACAAAATCACAAAAACACATAAGAAATACAACATCCAATTGATGCTTGAAATGTACATCTGGCCTTTGACAACTGACGGATACGATATCTTAAGCTTGGGCCAAAAGTTTAGTAAAATGGCCTCACTGATAATGGTATATGAGCCACTTATTAAAGCCTGGCTTGCGATAATAGAAGCAGCCGTTGCTATTATTATACCACTTATAAGAAACCAGGATGGCATACAGGCATAAAACGGATTTAAAGTAGAATGTATCAGATCAGGATGAGCAAGTATCCATGCACCCTGACCCATATAATTAAGCACCAGGCTTGATTTTACGAAAACCCATGTTATCCTGATGTTCTTCAAACCACAATGACCAAGATCGGAATATAGAGCCTCAGCACCAGTAGTTGCAAGAAAAACAGCGCCAAGAATCAGAAAACCGCCCGGATATTCAAACAATAACCTGAATGCGTATAACGGATTGACTGCTTTAAGGATTTCAGGATATGAAGTCACCTGCCAGGTTCCAATTACGGCAAGCATAGTGAACCAAATGAGCATGGTTGGCCCAAATACCTTCCCCAGAAAACTCGTGCCGAATTTCTGAATACTAAATAATATGGTAATAATGATCAGTACGAATGGAAGAACTGTTAAGTCATGATTAATGAAATGCAATCCTTCAACTGCTGATGTAACCGTAATTGCAGGGGTGATTACTCCATCGGCCAGCAAAGTACTTCCACCTATAATGGCAAATATAAAGGTCCATCTGGCTTTCTTTCTCACCAAGGCGTATAACGAAAAGATGCCCCCTTCCCCCTTGTTATCCGCCCTGAGTGTTATCAGGACGTATTTAACTGTTGTTTGAAGTGTAAGAGTCCAAAAAACACATGATACAGCTCCTAAAATGAATCCTTCAGTGACACCACCATGAATTCCTCCTACTATTGCTTTCATAACATACAGTGGAGATGTGCCCAGATCACCATATACTATGCCCAAAGTAATTAGTAAACCTGCTAAACTTAACTTCTGTTTAGCATTATTATTTGGTTTCATTTTATGAATTAAGTCGGCAAAAGTAATACTGATTCGAATAGATTTTACAAGACTATGGAAATTGTCTGATTACTTAAAAACAGTTCACTTAAAAGCTTAAAAAAACTTGCTGAATTAGCATCATACACGATATACTATCGGAAAGCAGGTATAAAGTGAAAAATAATTATCCTATTTTAACGGATATCATTGACAGGGAACCTCCAATAAGTTCATCGTTGAACAGGACTATTGGTTAATTTTCTTTCTTTAATGCCAATGCGTAAAGCAAATGCAGGTAATGATCAGGAGAGGGAATAACCATTTTGAATTCCTGTCCCACGCAACCATTAATAAGCCGCCTGATCGCTTCAGCAAGTTCCGGGCTTCCAGAGACCGGGTACTGTACTTCAAATAACGCCCTTGGAAAGCCCCTGAAAATCATGAATTGTTCCTGGCTTCTCCATAGCAGTGATTCGTGTACCCTCTGTTTCCCAATGTGCTGAGATCACCAGTATGGCATTAGGTTTAGGAATACCATCCCTCACTTTTCTGAACCCTTGCACAAATTGATTCACTTCTATTGCATTCATTGGACTGCCATGCCCCAGAAACAATACAGGTATATGATCTGTATCACTAAATGACCTGAGTATGGTGTCTGTCTCCTTCATATCATCATCTATTATTTTATTCAAGCTGCTTAGCAAACTCCAACTCACAATATATATTAACTTCTTCACCAACCATCACTCCTCCTGCTTCTAAAGCAGTATTCCAATTCAGGTTCCAGTCTTTTCTGTTAATTTTCCCATTGACTGCAAAGCCTGCTTTGGTATTTCCCCAAGGATCAACAGTAACCCCACCGTATTCTGCATTAAGGGATACTTCCCTGCTTATTCCTTTCATAGCCAGCATACCGGTTAGTTTATAATTTTCATTGTGATCCTTAATCATGGATGTGCTTTTAAAAGTAATTTCCGGATAAACGGTTACATCAAAAAAGTCGGCACTCCGCAAATGGTTATCACGGTCTTTGCTATTTGTGTTTATAGATGCAGCATCAATGACCACATGAATGATTGCATTAGTGAAATCTTCGCCGGCTTTCACATCCACTGAAAATTTACCGAACTCTCCTTTTACATTTGTGATCATCAGGTGTTTTACCTTAAAAGTAATTTCACTGTGCGTTGCATCAACTGACCAACTACTAATTGCTTGTTTCGTTTCCATTTTCTTTAAGTGTTTATATGATAATTATTTCGTTTATTTGATAATGCAACTTTACTTCATCACTTTGGGTTACTGGTAATAGGATTCGGAAATAGTGTTACGGTTTTCGGAAGAAATCAGTTGATTATTATTTCTCTGATCTGTGTACGGAAATCGGAAGGAGGGTTCAGGTATTAAACCACTAATGAACGGAATGGTTCAGATACAGTATTTCCCCTCAACCGGTAAAGGTTTCACTTTATGTACTTTCCCCTGGGTAATAAAACTTACAAAAGGAGCTTTATAAACGCCAGCCTTAAAGTCAATAAAATGCTCTGTCTCTCCCTCCACTCCCACAATCAGTTCTTCAAACTCATTTACGTGGTGGTCACGAGACTTATGGTCTGTCGCTAAAGCATTCTCATCACCTGGTTGGTATGTTCTGATAAAATCATCCATGTTTCACAAAGATAATGCTTTATAACCATAGATAAAAGAACTGACGGACTATTCTGCCCTGCATTAGAGTAGTCTGGTCTCTGTAAGGTATGATTGATTCAATCCGGTCTCCAATTATTCAAGTTCTATCCGTCAGGTTAAACAGTTCAATAGTTGGTTATTCCCTTGCCGGCCTTTTAGCAATTCTATCACGAACTTCCCTGAAGGAATGTGAGCTCAGCTCAGCTCGCAGATTGGTTGAGTTTTTTACCTGGTACCCATAAACCAAGCAAGCTGTCAGAAAGTAAACTCCGGCTTGAATCCATAAAGCCGTAATTTCTTTGCTGGTTTCCGAAATCGTTGCACCCATTGAACTCATTTTGATAAATCCAAACATGGCGTTTGACGAAGGGAATAGTTCACGTACTATCAGCCATATAGAATCGAAATTTGAAAGAGGCCAGATGATACCGGATAAAAAGAGAAGAGGTATGGAAGTGAAAACATATAACATCATAGCACTCTCCCTGTTCTTGAAGATTACTGATAACGTTAATCCCATAAAAATACACGATAGAATGAACGGAATTATTAAAGTCATGAGCTCCGTTAAACCGGCTGCCTGCCCATATCCAAACCAATAAGGAATCATTCCAAGCATATACACACAAAGAAGGGAATATATCGTGAAATAGGCCGCACTTTTCCCAACTACAAGCCTCAAGGTACCTAAGCGTTTACGGTCTAATGGCACAAGTGTTCCAAAAATATGGCGCTCACGCGCAGTGCCGGCTAAAATTCCAATGGCCAAAACAAGCGTTTGTTGAATAATAAGTATAAGTGCGGCAGGTATACCATAGCTGGCAAAACCACCTGAGGGGTTTGCCATTGCGTTATCAACCAGTAAAAGTGGCTCAGATGTTGCTTCTGCCTGTTCTTCGGTTAACCCTTGGTTTATCAGGTTGTTAACCTGAATTTGTTTGCCGGTTTCAAGTGTGACAAAATTAGTACCGATCATAAGGGCTTTGTAATAAAGGAAGAATTCCATATCAGCATATGCTGAAACGGTAACCTGTCGGTTTAGTGCAATATCAGAACTAAAACTTTCCGGAATCTGAATGATACCACGTATTTCACGCTTTTTGAATAATTCTATAGCTTCTTCCATTGAAAGGCTTTGAACCGCTACCCTTAGGTCGGGGGTAGCATCAAGATTCCTTGCAAATTGCCTGCTATCGGCTGAACGTGAGAGGTCAACTACAGCTATCGGCAATTCATGTACTACTTCCGGGTAATATATAAATGAATAGAGTACCGGGTAAAGCAGGGGCACCGCAAAAATGACTATGATCACTTCAATATCTGTGAAGATCGCTTTATATTCATGCATCCAGATCCTCAGCATATTTAGTAGCCCGTCCTTTATTTGTGTGTTCGTATTTAATTCTTTCTTTTCCATTTCATGAACTATTATGTTGCAGTTTCAACTGCTCTAATACTGAAAATTGTGCTATTTCCTGGCTGAATATCAACTAATCCCGGTGTACTTTTTCAATAAAAGTTTGATAAATCAGTGCTGATTTAAGTCGGTTAATAATAATAAAAGGTAAAAAGAGAAACAGCAAGAGGCAAAAATAGGAGACGATTGAATACTTAAGCTCAAAACCGGTAAGGATTTGATTCTGGAATATATGCATATAGTGCCTTACCGGGAAAAGGCTTGCCCAGTATTGAAATACAGCAGGCATTGATTCAATAGGAAATGAAAACCCACATAAAGTAAGTGCCAAAATACCATAAAACACGGCCAGGTTTAGAGCATGTCGCATCATCGGTAGTAATCCGATACAAAAAACTCCTATGGCCTGATATGCAAGCACAAACAATAATGAGCCAAACATCAGCCAACCAATACTTGTCTGCATGGGTATCTGCATAACCTTGTACAACATAAAGTTCTGAAACATCATTAAAATAAAGAATAGCAGCGTATAAGGCAATAACTTGCCGGTCAGAGCAACCATGATTGATTTGCCCGAAGTCCGCAGCCACACGCGTGATGTTCTTTCTCTGATTTCAATTCCAATACTATATACCGTCACCATCAGAATAAATAGCTGAAGCATAATGGGCATTATGATAGTTGAAATATATACTGAGTAATTTGTCGTCGGATTAAAAAGTTGATGGATACTTAGCTGTATCGGCTGAACCTGCGACATAATGAAGTCTTTGGATTGCCCCATTGCTTCCCGCTTCTGGATGTTTATCCCTCCCGATAAAGTCTTAAGGGTAAATGTTAAATCCTTTTGTATCAACCCGCCGGCTATTAAGAATCCGTTCTGATAATAATAACTGATAGTGGGTTGTTTAGAAGTCAAAATATCTGACTGCATGTTTTTAGGTAAAACAACAAAACCGTAAATAGTCCCTTTTCTCAACTCCGACATCGCCTCGCTTTCTGATTGCAAATAGCAGGTTACTTCGCTTTGTGAGGTTACATCAATGTTACGGCTAATTTTTCGGGAAGTTGCTGTTTGATCAAGATCCACTATAGCAATGGGCATCTTTGATGGTAACCCTTCTCTAAAAAGTGAGGCGAAAAACAATATAGAAATCAAAGGGAATATCAGCACCACCATAAGATACAGGCTGCGCGACGTCATGCGGTTTACTTCCCGCTTTGCCACTTCCCAAACATTATTAATAAATGAGTTCATTGATTCTTATTTCAAAACCGATGTGTAATAGCACAAATGCATCATTGACAAATTGTCGTTATTCCATAATCAGGGGTTAGTCTTATTTGAGTTGTTTATAATCAACCATCATACTCATACCCGGGCGTAGTCCATCAACTTTTTTAACTGGTTTGGCACGAACTTCAAAGGTTTTAACATCAAAGCTGCCGTTGTTTTTGGTTGCCTTGAATGTAGCATAACTGGCCATGGCTTTAATGTAATTAACTTTAAGTCTGACCAACTGATTTCCAAGTGCCGGAACGCTTGCATCAAATTCTGTTCCTATTTTGATATGGGTCAATTGATCTTCACGAATGTTAAAAACAACCCATATATCATTCAGGTCCACAATGTTCATTATTGGAGCACCTGAACCGACCAACTCACCTCGTTTGGGGAATATATCTGACACTTCTCCATTAATGGGTGAAACAAGCATGGTTTCTGACAAGTATGATTCAACCTCCGAAACGGCGCCTTTAGCACGGTTTACTAATGCCGAGGCAGCAAGTTTATCCTCCTTTTCAGCTCCGTTTACAGCCATATCATATTGGGATTCTGCAGCTTTTGCCGTTGCAACAGCCGCTTTAAAATTAGCTTCTGCTTCATCACATTTTTGTGCTGATACCACCCCGTCTTTAAACATATTCTGTACTCTTTTGTAAGTGGTTTCAGCAAGTTGTACGCCCACTTTAGCTTTTTGCCACATCTCATAAGCACCGGTAATTTGCTCAGCGCGTGCACCTTTTATTGCTTTTTGGTTTTGTGCGCTTGCAGCATCTTCTGCCGAATTAGCCTGCATAAGTTTAGCGTCCAATTCAGGACTGTTTATAAATACCAGAGTATCACCTTCAGAAACCGTCATACCTTCACTAACCATAAATTTTTCAATTCTTCCGGGTACTTTTCCTGAAACTCGTACTTCAGTAGCCTCAACCTCACCTTGCAGTATCTCCGGTGCAGGTTTTATAACTATCCATCCAACAATACTAACCACTGCAATAATAAGAATCAGGGTTATAAATGCGATAAGCAAGTCGGAATGTCTTTTATTGATTGTTTTCATTACTTGACGATTATTAATTTGTTAATGATAACTATTTGACTGTATAATTTATTTATTAACGAATATTTGATAAAACAAGATCACCTGTAGCTTTATAGCATTCAATAGCCGATTGGCGTTGTGCAAATATTGCCTGCAAATATTCAAGCTCGGCATTTTGCATCTCTGACTCTGCAGCAAGGCGCTCCGTAATATTTATCATACCCTCGTTATATGATTTCTGTGCAAGGTCGAGAGCCAGGCGGGCAGCCTGTCGTTGTTTTGCTTTATAGGCCACCTGTGCAATAGCTGCCTGATAATTGGTAGTGACTTTTGTTTGGTTTAATTGTAGCAGCTCTCTTGCTTCTTCTCGTGCATTTTCAGCCTTTTTAACTTCCAAACCGGCCTGACGTATCCTGGATGAACCACCTGAACGATCAAATAGCTCCCATTTAAAACCAATACCTGCCAAAAAAGTCGGACCCATATTCATGTTGTCGATTTTCATTCCCATTGCAATAGGACTGTTAAAATCAGCATCAGCATTAAATATATGGTCATAACGTGCTGAAGCAAGAGCCTGAACTTTTGGCAGGTAGAATGATTTCTCCGATTTTAACATGTATTTCTGAGCCTCCACTCCGGCAGAAAGCGCACGTAATTCGGGCCTTTTACTGATATCAGAACCTGATTGAACCCTGACCAAAACCTGCAAATCAGGCTTTAAAGACTCAAATGATGAGGCCGGTTTGCCGGTCAACTGCTCCAGTTTTTGGTTCAGCAACACCTTCTTACTTTCATATTCTGCCACTCTAGCCTCAAGATTAGCTTCTGCTACGGCAATTTTCAAAGTATCAAATGAAGTAGCGAACCCGTTATTTAATGCCGACATGGCATATTTCTTTTCAGCAGCAAGCCTTACTGCCGATTCATCTAAAACCTGTTTCGACTGAATGAGTAAAGCTAATTGGTCATAATAAGTGATGACCTCACTCATAACATCTGCCTCACACTTATCGGACATAGCCTGCTGCACCATAATTTTTTGTGAAAGAGCCTTTGATACGTTCGGAACCTGACCGCCACTAAAAAGCAACATCGTGGCAGTGGCATCAAGCCCAAAATAATTTCCTTTAATATTTCCATCAAGGTCTTTTGAAAATGAAGGTAACGACATCCCTTGTGAAGCCATGAGTTGCTGAAGTTGAGTAATTTCATTACTTAATCCCGCAAGATTTGGAAACATTAAAGGGAAGGCCGGATTAGCCATTAATTCCTGCAACTGTGCTATACTTTCAAAACCTGTTATATTTCCAAATTTCGAGTCTATGGATGTTGAAGCATATAAATATTTACCGCCCAGTTCCAGTTTAGGAATATAAGCAGAACGAACAGCGTTACGCTGGGTTTCCGCCAATTGCCTGTCAATTTCTTTATCTGAAATTTTATAATCTTTCTTTACCGAAAGTTCAATAAGCTCCTTCAGTTCAGGTGATACCTGAATTGATTGTGCATGAGCCCCGACTGCGGCAACTAAAAATACCAGGCTTAGTATGAACAATTGAATTCTTGTTTTCATTTTATTACGATGAGTTTTAACTTCTTAGTTGTTTTTTAGCATTAACAGAATCCGAATTTAGATTATTCGAACAATAGGGTAAAATGGTCGAATAACTGGCAAAAAATAAATCATCTTTTAAGTACGCCATTAAAAAGAATCTGAATCAAATGATCCAATCTTCGCTCCACATCTTTTTCCTCCACATTCATGAAAAGGGGGATTTCAAGACCCTTTAGAGCGGTCACAATAGCAATAGCAGCAAGGGAAGTATCTTCTATTTCGAAAATATTATCTTTCACACCTTCGTTCAGGATATTTTCCATCATCTGTATTTCCTCCTGGTCGTATTTCTTTCTTATATTTTCAATGAAGCCAAGATGACTCAGATAATCATCTTTAATGGCGCTATAGTAGTTAGCCAGTTTTTCCATGCTTCTCATTCTGATAAGCACGTGAGCTTTTAACTTTTGCTGCGGACTGCTTGCATTATGAATTCCATGCACTAATTCCTTTCGCAGAATCAGTGCTTCCTTTTCAACAACCGCCTGAAAAATCTCCTCTTTACTCGTAAAGTAATAATATATAGAGCTTTTGCCTTTACGAGTGGCTATAGCTATTTCATCCATAGTGGTTTTTTTAAAGCCGAATCTGGAAAAAATGTGTCGTGCCACATTAACAATAGTCTCTTTTACTTCATCTTTATCAAGCATGATTCAAACACTTTAACGAATTATCTCCTTGTTTGAGGCCGCAAAATTAATACGAAGCAACACAGTAAGCAAATATTTTTCGACTTATTTCGTCGAATATTCGATAAAGTATTGTAATACGCTGATAAGCAGTGACAAAGCCAGTAGATTACATCTAGTCATTACCAAAAGCCCGGCTGTCCGATTTACAAATAGCCTGCCCGTTCCATACCCTGAGGCAATCATGATCAAGCAGAAGCGTATGCCTCCGGGTGCAGCCTTCAAACCCTCAGGCCGACCTTACAAACCGGTCTTCGTGGACTGTTTGTATTTGCAGGCTCCGTATAACTTTGAATTGGCATTTGTTATTAGCCCGTTAACCTGAAGATTTTAAATCCAAAATAAATAATTGAAAAGAACATTAGGATTCTTCCTAGCCATATTTGGAACCATTGCCAACCACTTGTGTCACCTTTAATATTTATATAGATGGTGGTATCTCTATATTTGGTGATTATTTCTATAGATTTATTAGTGCTATCGAACCTTGCATCAGGGAACTTTCGATCACAATATTTTCGTGAAATACAGCTGCTCATGCACAGGGCAACTGAAACAATAAAAATTGCAGATTTCATGGTTACTAATTTATAAAAGAAAAGAATTCAAGTGGATTAGCAGTTATGCCTCTTACTTTAACTGTAAAATGAACGTGTGGACCGGTAGACTTGCCACTGTTGCCAGAAAGCGCAATTACTGTTCCTTCGGCAACCTTATCACCTACTGAAGTTAAACATTTTTGAAGATGAGCAAAGCCAAAACGTATACTGCCATCATTACATAACATAGCAATTGATAAGCCTCCTTTAGGCGATTGCCATTTCTCAGTAATCATTCCT
>Ga0172377_10004058_pt1 | contig 15050 bp, 10 predicted proteins | sample Pumphouse3metaG_FD_119749 | JGI IMG/M metagenome (GOLD analysis project Ga0172377, IMG submission 119749) | Leachate microbial communities from a municipal landfill in Southern Ontario, Canada - Pumphouse #3 metaG | ecosystem: Engineered > Solid waste > Landfill > Unclassified | place: Canada... | reverse complement strand
TCCGGCTGCCACCGCTACCACGGCAAGAATAACCAGCGCCGCCATGCGCGCATGTATATCTGTGTAGCCTGCGCCAAAGATTACGCCCGTTGGAGAATAGAGCAGATCATACCTCTGCAGCAGGTATCCCCAGGCGCGCAGAAAAAGGATTGCGGCCAGAAGCATGGAGAGATGCGCCTTAACGTGCGGCGCAAACGTGGGCGTGCCCGCAAGAAAATCTATGGCCCGGTCTGCATAGTGCACTACCACAGATGCCAGAAGGGCGACTATAAGAGTGAACATAAGCCAGCCGTAGATATATTTAAGGAATCCCAGCTTAAAGATGTAGAACCCTATTTCATGTTTGAATACAGGGTCGGCATCCGGGAAGGGGACGGCGTGCATCCACATGGCAAGGCTCATCCAGTGCGATGATGCAGAGAGCCCCACAAGGACGGCGGCTACAATTGTGCCAAGGAGCAAGACTCCTCCAATTCCCCTGCGCGCAAATTCCCCCATCCTGCTCCTGGTGGATGGGCCCATGTGCATACCTGTTGGAACCAGCCGCCCGGCAAGCCGGATGTTTGCGTAGACAATTGCAAAAAATAGAATGCCGGCAGAGGCTCCAAGGGCAAGCTTGTAGAGTATCTGAGTCCAAAAGACGGATCTGTACCCGGCCTCTCCAAACCAGAGCCAGTCCGTATACAGGCTGACAAGGCTGCTTGCAAAGATAACGGCCAGTATAATTACCGTCCAGATGATTATTTTTAGTTCTCGCCTCAAATCTTATCCTCCCGCATGCACATATTATGCGTGAAAGGGGGATGACCTTGCGGCAGGCCATCCCCCGAAAATTATCAGGCTATACCGCCGGATTACTCGGCAACGCAGGTTCGCGCATAAATCAGCCGCTCAAGTTTGCGCCTGCAGAGGGCTTCCGCTTCGCAGTGGCTGGTCCCAATGGCCTGCGTAGCAAGGGTGCCCGGCAATGCGCCTTCAATAATGCGGCCAAGCGCAATCCAGCTCCCGTCCGACCCTTCCTTCACGGAGATGCCTATCTGGGTTCCGGCAATTGTCGTCGGTGACATACGTTACCCCTCCTCATTGAGTAGCAATCGTACAAGTTTATCTAATATAAATATTATGCTTCCACAGTGAAAAGACCTGCATAATTTATACCCCGCCGCATAAAATTTGAAGCTTGCGGGCGCAGGTGTTACAAGGGGTTCCAGTTACCGGGCAGAAAGGAGAGGGCATAGAAGAAAAAGCAGGAATTAATTCCGGGTGTGCCCCATAATCCCTGTAAAAACGGCAAAACCCCCAGCTATCATTTATGGATAACTGGGGGTTTTGAGCTTAAATACATGGTGAGCCCGGAGCGATTCGAACGCTCGACCCACGCCTTAAAAGGGCGTTGCTCTACCGGCTGAGCTACGGGCCCGGGAAAATAACCATGGAATTATAACACATGTACGGCATATGGTCAATGCTTTTTAGATATTGGTTTTTATGTAAGTAGGCTTTCCGTTGATTGACAATGCGGTCTTCAAGTTATACAATTCCTTTAATCCCGCTAAAGAAGATAAAATGGTTGGCTGGGAACTGCACACCATGTTTTGCACGTAATAAAGAAGTATGGTAAACTAAAATCGGAACCTGTCCCTGCCGGTATTCCAACCCCTGTAACTTTTGGGGCGCATGGAATAAAAGCTTCGGGCCGGCTCTGGGTGACCCTACAGTTTTTTGATAACCCGAAAGGAGACGGATCACAAGGTATGAGTGTGTACAAAAGGATAAGTCTTGCCGCGGCGGCACTGTTTGCACTGGCGGTAGTAGTTGTGGGATGTGGCTCCGGCAATATAGCTAAGATAAACGGCCGGAGTATAAGCAGGGCAGATTATTATCAGCGTCTGGAGAGGCTGCAGGTACCTTCACCGCGCGGCGGGCAGACAGAGGCCGGAGCGGTTGTTATACAGCGGCTAATAGATGAATCGCTGATACTGGAACTGGCAAAAAAACAGAAAGTCTACCCCATAGAACAGCAGATTAAAGAGAGGGAAGCGCAGGCCAAGAGCCAGCCGGAAGTAATGCGAGAGCTGCGCGAAGCCGGCATTACCAAGGATCAGCTTAAGCAGATGCTCACTGTAGAGCAGGCGGCATTCAACCTCCAGACACGCGGCATTACCGTGCCTGAGAAGGATATAAAAGAGTATTACAACAAAAACAAGGCTGTAATCTTTACTCAGCCGGAACAGGCCTCTATCTCCATAATAGTGCTAAAAGATAAGGCAGGCGCAGAAAAGGCCAACGGACTTCTATCTAAAGGCGTGGATTTTGGCACCGTGGCGCGTAGCATGTCACTGGAGAGCACCACCGCTCAGCAGGGCGGCCGGCTCCCCAGGCCCATCGCCAAGGGTGACCAGAACATCCCGGAGAATCTGCAGAAGGCAGTCTTTACTACAAAGGCCGGCGGCATTACAAAACCCCTGCAGCTTGGGGCCAGCCTTGTTATTATAAAGGTTGACAGCAGAAAACCTGCTATCACCCAGCCTTTTGAAAAGGTTAAGTTTGATATACGCCAGCAGCTTATGATCCAGAAGGGCGCAGAGAAGCAGATAGATGTAAACTCTGAGCTGAATAAGTTTAAGAGCGAGGCAAACATTCAGGTTAACATTAATCGTTACAAGCCAATGTTCGCGCCGCAGCCAAAGAAGTAACAACTAAGCCGGAGGGGCCTTTTATGATAACGGTGGTAGGTCTGGGGCCTCTTAAAACCGGAAACATATCAATGGGTGCGTACGGGGCAATCCGTTCCGCACCCATTGTTTTTGTTCGCACAGAGAAGCATCCCGCCGTGGATCAGCTAAAGGCAGATGGCGTGCGCTTCTCTTCCTTCGACCGGTTTTACGAATCCTCCCAAACCTTTTCTGAGGTTTACACAAAAATAGCGGCGGAGATTATAAGAATAGCAGAGGCGGAAGGGGATGTAGTCTACGCCGTGCCCGGCCATCCGCTTGCCGGAGAGACCGCGGTGAGCCTTTTAATAGATGAGGCCCGCCGCAAGCAAATTCCCCTCAAGATAGTAGGGTCGGAGAGCTTTATAGAGGCATCTCTTGAGGCCGCCGGATGCGGGTTTGACGAGGGGCTTATGGTGGTGGATGCGCTCTCTATGAGCAAAGTTTCCCCCGTGCCCGCCGTCCCCAATTTAATCTACCAGGTGTACGATAAAAGCATTGCGTCAGACGTGAAGCTGGCTCTCATGGAGGCCTACCCGGACGAGTTCCCCGTCACCGTTATCCGCGGCGCGGGCTCCCCGGAAGAATCTGTGGAGAGGGTGCCGCTCCACCGGCTGGACAGGTGCAGGTGCGATCATCTTACTACCGTATACGTTCCGCCCTTAAAGGATAAAGAGAATGAGTGAAGATACCGGAAGGCTCTTTTGCCGGCTTGTAGAGATAATGTCCCGCCTGAGAAGCCCGGAGGGGTGCCCGTGGGACAGGGAACAGACTCACCAGACCCTAAAGAAAGACCTTGTTGAAGAGACCTACGAAACCGTGGATGCCATAGATTCCGGCGATATGGAAGAGCTTTGCGGGGAGCTGGGAGATCTTCTTCTGCAGATAGTCTTTCATGCAGAGCTTGCGTGCGAAAAGGACGATTTTTGCATAGATGATGTGCTAAAGGGCATAAACGCCAAGCTTATCCGCCGCCACCCGCATGTCTTTGCAGATGCCGCCGCTTCCTGTGCGGAAGAGGTTATAGACCGGTGGGAGAAGATAAAATCCGGCGAAAAGGGCTTTCAAGGGCGGACCAGCGTGCTGGATGGCGTGCCAAAAACTCTCCCTGCGCTCTCCCAGGCCATGAAAATCTCCAAAAAAGCTGCAAGAGCCGGATTTGAGTGGCCCAACATAGATGCCGTTGTAAATAAACTTGAAGAAGAAGTGGAAGAATTAAAAGAGGAACTTAAGACAGGGGATTCCGAAAGAATATCAGAAGAGATTGGAGACTTGCTCTTCACGGTTGTAAACGTGGCCCGGTGGCGGAATATAGACCCGGAAGATTCGCTAAGGCAAATGATCAGGCGTTTCTCCGCACGTTTTAGATGTATAGAAGATGCCGCAAAAAAGAGCGGCCGTTCCATAGAAGACATGACCATAGAAGAGATGGATGCGGTATGGGAAGCCGCCAAACGCCGGCACCAATAAAAATTACAGGGCCGGGTCCCAAGTATTTGGAAAGTGAGGGTGGATTTATGAGAATTCTGATTTCTGCCTTGCTTGCAGTAATAACAGCCTTGCCCGCATTTGCGCAGGAGATCCCTTATACGGAGATTACGGGTACAGTGTTAAGTGTAAAACAGATGGAGTTTCCGCGCGCCCGGCTCTCTCTTAAAATTACAAAAAGCGCCAATCCATCCATCCTTGAGATAAGGGGCGAATCTGCCGTAATTAATGTAGAAAACCGTCTATTAAAGAAAAACGGAAATGTAGATTTTACAAACAGGCAAAATACAGGTGCCATAGCAGCGTACTACCTGTTGCAAGGCGATGAAATAAATGCTAAACTAATAAATGGTGCCGTACGCGGGTTTCAGGGCTTAATATACGGAATCACCCGTACCGCCGGCAATACTGAAAGCAGCGGGTCTGCCAGATTGAACGATCTTAAGCTTACGCTTGCTACAGACAAAGAGAGCTATGCAGAGGGTGAGCCGGTAGCCATAACACTATCGGTAACAAACTCCGGCACGGAGGCCCGTACGCTGAAATTTGCATCCGGCCAGCAGTATGATTTTGTGGTTTCAAAAGACGGCCGGGAGGTTTGGAAGTGGTCTGCCGGCAAGTATTTTGCCCAGTCTCTTGTAAGCCGGGTTATAGGCCCCGGTGAAGTACTGCGGTTTAAGCAGGTCTGGAATCAGGAAAAGACCGGTGGCGGCAGAGCGAACCCGGGCGAATACTGCATCACAGGGATGCTGATCCTGGTAGAAGGCAAGCGCCCATCAGTCGGCCCGCTTACTATAAAAATAGTACCAAAGGCTTAGCAGCCGGATAGAATCAATATCTGATTGCATTTTCCGGCGTCTGCCAGCCTGAGAGATGGATTTTATAAGATTTGCCCTGCGGCCAGGGCAATAAAGCGCCGAGTAGCAGGGGATGGCACACACATGTTCTATCCCGGGCTTTCTGGCCCTGCGAAACCTCGCAGGGCCGATTCGTGACTGCAGGGGTGATATTTCAACCGCCCTTAAAGAAGGGCAGAATCACGGCGCATATCAGCAGTGCGGAATGCCGGATAAATCCGGCGAATCCGTGTTTTTAAACAAGGAGGAGTACACAGTATGGCCAACAAAAAACGCGTTTACCTCTTCCGCGAGGGTAACGCTACTATGAGAGACCTGCTTGGCGGGAAGGGTGCAAACCTTGCCGAGATGACCAACCTGGGGATCCATGTTCCGCCCGGTTTCACCATTACCACAGAGACCTGTAACGAATACACCAAGCTGGGCCACCTTCCGGAAGGGCTTTGGGAAGAAGTTTTAGCCGCTCTTGCCGATGTAGAGAAAGACATGGGCAAGAAGCTTGGAATGGCAGATAACCCGCTTCTGGTCTCCGTCCGCTCCGGCGCAAAATTCTCCATGCCGGGTATGATGGATACCGTTCTGAACCTTGGTCTTAACGAAGATTCCCTTAAGGGCATTATTGCAGCAAGCGGCAACGAGCGTTTTGCCTACGATGCCTACCGCCGCTTCCTTATGATGTTCTCAGATATAGTCCTCTCCAGCGACTATCCCATGCTGAAGAAAGAGTACTTTGAGAAGATCTTCTCTGACATGAAAGAAAAGCTTGGCGCAAAGATAGACACAGATGTAGATGCCGCCAACCTGAAGGAACTCTGCCAGAAGTACAAAGAATACTTTAAGAGCATAACCGGCAACGATTTCCCCACGGATCCGCTTGAGCAGCTTAAGCTTGCCATCATTGCCGTATTCAAGAGCTGGAACAACGAGCGCGCCATTATCTACCGCAACCGCGAGAAGATATCCCATGATCTTGGAACCGCCGTCAACGTTCAGACCATGGTCTTTGGCAATATGGGCGATGACTGCGGCACCGGCGTTGCCTTTACCCGCAACCCCGCAACCGGAGAGGATAAGCTCTTCGGCGAGTTCCTGAAGAATGCGCAGGGCGAAGACGTGGTTGCAGGCGTACGCACTCCGGAATCCATAGACCAGATGGAGCAGGAGTTCCCTACAATCCACACAGAGTTTGAGGATATTGCAGACCGCCTTGAGAAGCACTATCGCGACATGCAGGATATTGAGTTTACCATAGAGAAGGGCAGGCTCTTTATTCTCCAGTGCCGCTCCGGCAAGAGAACCGGCGTGGCAGCAGTAAAGATAGCTGTTGATATGGTAGGCGAAGGCCTCATCAACAAAGAAGAGGCTCTTACAAGAGTTGCCCCGGAGGCGCTTGAGCAGCTTCTCCACCCAAGAATAAAGAACGCCAAGGATGCAAAGGTTATTGCCCGCGGCCTTAATGCAGGCCCCGGCGGCGCAAGCGGCCACATTGCGCTGGATAGCAAGGTAGCCATAGAAATGGCAGCGGAAGGCAAAAAAGTCATCCTTGTCCGCGAAGAGACAAACCCGGACGATCTGGGCGGCATGCTTGCATCAGCCGGTGTTCTTACCTCCCGCGGAGGCCGCACCAGCCACGCAGCGCTCATTGCCCGCCAGTACGGCATCCCTACCGTCTGCGGCTGCAGCGCACTTCATATAAATGAAGAGAAGAGGCAGATAGCCGTTAACGGCATGGTGCTTAACCAGGGTGATGTAATAACCATTGACGGTACCCTTGGAGAAGTCTACCAGGGCGAACTTGAGACGGAACCCGCCTCCGTGACAGGGGACTTCGGCACCTTCATGGCCTGGACGGATGAGTACCGCAAGCTGGGCATTCGCGCCAACGCAGATACCCCGGAGCACGCTGCCGATGCAGTTGCGCTGGGCGGCGAAGGCATAGGGCTCTGCCGCACAGAGCACATGTTCCTTGGCTCAGAGCGCGCCCCGCTGGTGGCAGATATGATACTGGCAGACAATGAAGAGACCCGCGAGAAGGCGCTTGCCAAGCTGCTGCCGTTCCAGAGAGCAGACTTTGTAGGTATATTCAAGGCAATGGGCGGCAGGCCCGTTACCGTCCGCCTGATAGACCCGCCGCTTCATGAGTTCCTTCCGGCGCACACAGATCTTCTTATGGAAATCACAGAGATGCGCTGCAAGAACCCTAATGATCCGGCGCTTCCCGCAAAGGAAGAACTCTTTAGAAAAGTTATGGATATGCACGAGGCAAACCCCATGCTTGGGCTTAGGGGCTGCCGCCTCTCCATCTACTTCCCCGGCATAGTAAACATGCAGGTACGCGCCATAATAGGTGCGGCATGCGAGCTTAAGAAAGCCGGCATGGAGGTCCACCCGGAAATCATGATTCCGCTCATCGGTACCGTGGAAGAGCTGGCATATCTTAAGGCCCAGCTTACAGACGTTGCTACAGATGAAATGAAGTCAGAGGGTGTGGAAGTAGACTACAAGATAGGCACCATGATAGAGATACCAAGAGCCGCCCTTACAGCGGACGAGGTTGCAAAGGAAGCAGAGTTCTTCTCCTTTGGCACCAACGACCTTACCCAGATGGGCTACGGTATCTCCAGGGATGATGCAGGCAAGTTCCTGCCGCTCTACATAGAGAAGCAGATCTTCAAGACAGACCCAACCGAGACCATAGACCAGAAGGGTATCGGCCGCCTGATGAAGATTTGTGTGGACGATGCAAAGGCCGTGAACCCAACCATAAAGCTGGGTATCTGCGGCGAGCATGGCGGAGACCCGGACAGCGTAAAGTTCTGCCATAGACTTGGCTTAACTTACGTATCCTGCTCACCCAAGAGAATCCCGGTTGCAAGACTGGCTGCTGCCCAGGCTGCAATAGAGGAGAAGGGGAACGCCTCCCAGCGCGACAAATAATATCGGCTGGAAACAAGGGTAATACAAGGTCCCCGGTGGATTTTTGATCTGCCGGGGGCTTTTTTATTTCCGCTTGCATAGATAGAAGCATTAAGGGTAATTATAGTACGCATAAATGCGCATTCCATGTTGAGATTTAATTTCTATCCTGATATACTATTGTAATATTAAGCAAACAACCTTATCCTTGGTGTGGAGCATGGCATGAAACTTGCATCTAACTGGTCAAGCATCTTGCGGGGGCTTTTGGCGTATGTGGTGATTATGTTATCTGCCATAGCACTTGTTGGATGGCTGCTTATAAGCCAGATATACAGCACCAACCACAATGCCTACCATCCCGTAAGTAATATCTATCACGCTAATATCAAAGTGATAGGCATGGCAGCGCCCCAGAATGGAATTGTATGTAAAAAATTTTACAGATGCCAATTAGACGGGCGTGAAATAATACTGGTAGCCCCCATAAAAAAGACTATTATATGCCCTATGCAGTTAAAGAGTAACCGCATATATGATATGGACGTTATTATATTTAAGGATATGCCCGGCATAATAAGGAAAATTCACCGTGAAGTGAAATAATTTATATAGATATCCTCAGCTTTAGCATTATTGCCAAAATTTACTAGGATGGTATCCCGCATTGAGGATACATTGACAAGCGGATATTCCGTGTTAGAATATAAACAAGTTTGCTAAACTACAAAGCAGAGTTTTCTTAGTATGGGAGCAAATATGAGTGGCAACCAGGTGAAAAACATCACTATGTATGACGTTGCAAAAAAGGCAGGCGTCAGTAAGGCTACTATATCCAAGGTATTAAACAAAAAGCCGGGGGTTTCCGCAGAGACCAGGGTCAGGATACTTAAGGTCTGCGAGGATTTGGATTATCGTTTAAACGCCAATATCCAGGATTTTATCAGAAACTCCGTGAGTGGAATGACCATGAACCTGGCCTTTGTTCTTGTGGATATGGACTTTGCAGACCCCGGGTACTCCCGCCTTATAGACGGCATCACAAAAGGCACGGAAGAGAACAACTACCACCTTGTATTTGCCCGCCTTACCGGCAAGGAGCGTTTGATTTTTGACCTGCCGCCCATATTAAGAGATCACAGAGTAGACGGCATACTTATCTCTGGCGTGTTGAGCGCAGAGCATATGGAACTAATACGCAAGCTGAATATACCGTTTATAATCCTTGGCAACTACTCGCCGGAGATCACCAGGGATTCTTATGCAATGGAAGTGGATATTGCGGGCAGCATCCATATGCTTATCGGCCGGCTGGCAGAGGCAGGCTGTCGCAGGGTGGCCTTCTTTGATGAGACTATGACAAGCTATTTGTCAAAGATGGCGCTGGTATCTTTCAAGGAAGCGTTGGCCGCCAACGGCATGGAATACAGCGACAACCGGGTATTTATAGGAGAGGGCAGGCTTAAGGGCGCATTTAACCAGTTGAAGCCCATCTTTGAGCAAAAAAATCTCCCCTTTGATGCCGTCTGCTGCCTGGATTATAGAACAGCCAATGAGATCAGCCACCTTATATGGGGGCATAAAACCCATTTTGGAACAAGCGAAGTTACCCTTGCAACATCCAGGTCTTACGCCTACTACAAGCTGCCCATCCGCGCGATATATATGGACTACGATAGCCGGGAGATAGCCTACCAGGGAGTTAACCTGCTGCTCTCAAATATACGGCACGGGCAGATGGGAAGGCCGGGCCGCACGCTTATAAGCCCTATTATAGAGACCCCCGGCCCTACGGGTTAACCGCATCCCTGTGCAGGCTAGCGGCGTATAAACTAATTATGGCGGATGATACTTCGGTCGCAGAGTGCAAAGCATGCCGCTGCCGAAGCCTTTGTAGATAATTGAACACTCTGCGATGGCTTACCCCAGCTCCGCCCGCCGCAGACCGGGTAGATGCAGGTACGATACTTCCCAAAGCGAAGGGCATCAACCCCCGGGGCGATACTTCGGTCGCAGAGCCGAAGGCGCCGCTGCCGAAGCCTTGTTTGAACTTACAAATTCAAGTTTACAGAGTACTAGTTAAAAAAACGGCTGCGTCCAGGCCATTGATGATCCGGTTCCGTAGATTGCAAAACGGATATAGCCGGTATCCCACTTGCTTATATCTACGGTCATCCGGCAATCTTTCACGGTTTCAAGCAATCTCCCGCCGCTGCCTATTGCCTGAATCTCTTCTCCGTTTGCGCTCTCTACGGTAATATAGTTCTTCTCCCGGTAAATATCCGTTAAATCCACTCCGCTGGATGTATAAAAGTTGCCGCATTTAAGCGCGGCAAAGACTGCCTCCGGGGATGCAGACTCCGCCCTCACCACATTCCACCCGGCGGACAGATCGCTCTCAAGGTGAAAATCATCGCTGGCAAACCCCAGTATCCGCTGCCCGTTAGAGAGCAGATAATCCCATTTATCGGTAGAAATCTCATAACCCTCCAATCTTTTGATTACGCCATTAAAAATCTCTATCCCATCGTAACCCGGCAGGGCAAGCAGTTCCTCCCGCCGGTAATGCGGGCGGAGTTGCCAGTTTGGATGGTTGAGAATAAGCAGAGAATCCCGGCTTGAGAGCGTGGCTAGCAACTCTTCCTGATCTTTCATTGTTATTGCTGGAACTATGGAATTTGGACGGCAACTATATAGACCGATATGCCCTCCGCCATCCGGCCGGTTCCACTCTATGCCGGGAATCAGAACCAGCCGCTCGGATTTTGGTTGAGAGAGTATCATATGATCTGAAATTGACAAAAAGCCATACCCGGCATCCTCATACAATGATAGAGTCTTGTCTATGGCGACTCTGCCGCAGGCGCTTGCCGGGCTGGTATGGGTGTGCAGGTTTCCTTTCAGCCAGATTCCATCCCGTCCGGCGTAAGGGTTAGTCCAATTGACCATTGCGTTCCTCCTTGATAAGTTAACCCTGGCTTAAACAGATTACGCATCCTATAGCCGCAGTTACCGCCATCAGCTTGTTAGCTGTGAAGGCCTCGTTATGCAGCACAGAACCAAGGATGCACGTAACTATAAAACTCATCTGTGTGATGGGGATGGCAATGGAGGCCTCTGCAAAGCGCGTGGATGCCAGCATAAAATATGTTATGCCGCACACCAGCACACCGCTCAATAGAGTTATCCCAGCCGTCCCGGTGCTGAACATAAGCGTCTCCCGGCCCAGGGTTGCATAAATCAGCCCGCCCAGGCACCAGATAGCTCCGTTAACGGCAAGCAGCTCATAGGGAGGGATGCCGTAGATGCTTGCCAGTTTATACAAAATTCCCATAAGCGCCCGCAGAAAACATGCGGTTACAAGCGCCGTAAGCCCAATAGATGTAATGCGTCCCGCCTTAGATGTGCCGCCGCCGGTGCGGCCCAGGGTAAGCACAGCAGCAGAACCCATCGCAATGCCAATTATCTTCCACAATGTTGCCGCCTCTCTCAGCCAGAAGAAGCTCATAAGGGCAACCACAACCAGGTTCAGCCGGTAGATAGTGGCTCCGGTCCCCGCCGGCAGGGTATGGTAGCTGCGGACAAAGAGCACGTTTGCCAGAAAAGAGGCAATACCCGCCCCGGCGCAGACCTGCCAGCGAACCCCGGTTATCCCTTCTGCCGAAGAGATGGCCAGCATGCCAAACACCACAAAGCTGATTAGGCCCACGCCGGATAGAAACAATCCGGTCATCTGTTTTGAACGATTTGTAAATTCCTTAAAAACAAAATCATTCACGCCGGCAAAGACCATGCTTATCAGGGCAAAAATAATCCCCATAATTCTCCTACTGTTTTGAAAAGACAATCAACACTCTTGCCGGCAGTGTTCCGGTATTTACAAGGCGGTGCTTAATGTTGCCGTCTGCGTAGACGCTGTCTCCCTCTTGCAGGTGGAAGGTTTCGTCGCCGTATTCATAATCAATTGCGCCCTGGATGACTATGAAAAACTCTTCGCCTTCGTGCGGCAGGCGGTTTCTCTTCATATCGCCCGCGGGAACCTCTACAATAAATGGTTCCATCAGCTTATTGGGGCGGGTATGGGCAAGCGCCTGATAAACCAGGCTGGACTGCGGGTAATCCCGGCGTATTAGCGTGCGTTCACTCTTTTTGAGCACAACAACGCTTGGCTTATCATCAAGGCCGTCCAAGAGTTCTGCCATGGTAACCCCAAGTGCGGCGGCTATGCGTCCAAGGGAGGGCAGGGAGGGCGTAATCCTGAAGTTTTCTATCTTAGAGATCATGCTTCGAGTCAGCCCGGTTAGATCGGCAACCTGCTGCAGGGTTAATTTGCGTTCTTTCCTCAGCCGCCCAATACGCTGCGCTAAAGCAACCAGATTCATAATATATCTCCATTAAGGCAATCGCCAGGTTGTTTCCTAATAATATACAAAAGTTGATTAAAAGTCAATAATGCTGACGATAATTAGTTGCAGCCTTATTTTGCGGGTGTTCTTGCCATATATAAGTTGACAAACCGGGATAATGTGTTACAATGCTGGTATCCAAAGTGTGTAAACAAGTTTCCGTAACTAATTTTATATTCTGCTGTGCAACCGTCTGCAAGCCTGCCCATAAAACGGCAGATTATATGTAATAAGAAAAGGTAGAGGTGCAAAGATGCGTAGATTTACCCTTGGAATTATTGCGCTAATGGTAATTCTTCTTCTCCCATGCGTATGGGCGGAGAATAAAAACCTGGTGCAGAACTCCGGATTTGAGCAGATTGATAAAGGTTTTCCCTCCGTATGGAGAACCTTTACAGCATCGGCAAGAGAGATGTTTGCCCTTGATCGCGAAGAGGTGTTTGCGGGAAGGTACGCCCTTCATGCAAAGGGAGATTTTTCTGTTGAGTGGGCGCCCATCTTCTCTAACATGATCCCGGTAACCCCGGGCGAAGAGTGCACGCTTGGCGGTTACGTTAAGACCAAGATGACGGATGGCGAGCTGATTTTTGCACTAAGAGAGATAGATTCAAACGGCAAATCAGTAATCTTCCGCCATGTACCGGTGCCAAAGAGCTCTGACTGGGCATTCTACTCCAGGAAGTTTAAGGTGGGGGATAACACAACAGCCGTTCAGATTTATATTGTTATGAGAAAGGTCTCCGGCGATGCCTGGTTTGATGATGTAATTGTTGTTAAGGGAGATCTTAAAAACCTGGCGGAGCTTTCTTCCAAAAAGAAATCGGCCGCACAGCGGGTATCTGCACCTGTAATAGAGCCTGGCAAAAACCTTCTGCCGGGCGGCGGATTTGAGCTGGCGGATGCCGGTTGGGTCTTTGTTCCGGGTGATAAAAAGCAGTCCGGCGGTATAGATAAAACAGTGGCCTTTGCCGGGTCTGCATCTTACATGCAGGAGCATAAACTTGGCGGCATGCCGGGGAGCTTTCTGCATCTTGCAAAACCGGTGAATATTGCCCCCAACAAGAAGTATATGATCTCCGGCTGGGTAAAGACCTCTCCTGATGGGCGCAGCAACTGGACTTCAATACCGGCAGATAGGCATAAGCGCGATGAAGGCGCCTGCATGGTGCTCATTTTTAGAGATGAGGACAACCGCATAGTAGGCGATGCTTGGACTCGCACACTTCAGACGGGCGGAGAGTGGCAGCGGCTTGAGTCCGTTGGGAGCGCTCCGGTAAACGCCGTTACTGCAGATGTGCGCCTGGCTTTGGGAGATTTTAAGGGCAAGGCATGGTTTGATGGCGTGCGCCTGGAGATGGCAGAGAACCCGGCAAGCTACACGGCTGCCTGGCGCCTGCCCAAGGATTCCTACGCGGCGGGCAAGCTCCCTCCTATTTTTAAGGCAGACAGGGCAAAAGCCTCCCTTGCATCCGCGGGGGCCGGGGATGAACTCTCCATAGTTGTAAAGCCGGAGGGTGCCGGGCCGGGAAGCCTTTTTATGCCTCCCATAGATACCGCCGTCCCGGGTAACTTTGAGGTTGCGGGCGAATATAGAACCATTGGCACAAAGGCCGCAGAACTTGTGCTTCAATCTGTAGATGTAGACGGCAGGGTTATTTTGGAGAAGAAGTTTGCGCTCCCTGCCTCATCCGGGTGGGCAAAGTTTGCGCAGACCTGCGCGCCGGATACCATGGCGGCCTGCATCCGTGCCGGCGTGCGGGCAAAGGGCGCCGGTTCTGCCATAGAGGTTAGGAACATGGTGGCGCACCGCCTTACAACCATGAGCCTTGAAGATTACTCCGGCATGTCCGCAGATTCCGGGTGGAAGGCCGCCTGGATATGGTACCCGGAGAATGCCGCAGAGACCTGCAAAGAATCTTTCCGTTACTTTGTAAAATCTTTCAACGTATCCGGCCCTGTAAAGAATGCCGGCATGCAGATTACGGCGGATAACGAATACATAGCTTACATTAACGGCAAAAAGGTGGCAGAGGGAAACTCCTGGAGGGATGTCACCCTGTTTGATGTTGCAAAGGCGCTGAAACCCGGCGCCAACACCATTGCAATAAAAGCCTACAATGTGGGCGGGCCGGCGGGGCTTCTAATGGAGCTTGCCATTACCACGGAGGACGGCAAAACATTGTACGTAAGCACAGATAAGGATTTTGCCACCTCCACTGCTGCCTCGGATGGCTGGATGAATCCGGGCGCAAGCACGGCAGGGTGGAAGGCTCCGCTTGTAATAGGGTCTCCTCCCTCCCAGCCCTGGGGAATGGTTCGCCACTTCAGCGCAAACGTAAAGGGTATGCAGGCAGGGGCTGCCCGCCCGGCGCCCGCAAAAGCCTCCGCCGGTTCGCCGGATGTTGATATTGCATGGAGAAACGGCGTCCCCGCCATCCTTGTAAACGGAAAGCCCATCTGCATAGATCAGTACTGGATGGCCGGCACCCCCTACGATGTAATTGTAGAAAACTGCAAGAAATCCGGCGTGGTCTATGCGCCCATCATGGGGGATATAGACTGGTCCGGCACAACGCCCAAGATAGATTTTAAGGCGCTTGATGAGCAAATTCATCAGATTATAAAGATAGCCCCGGATGCCCTGATAAGCATCACCCCGGATACCACGG
>Ga0172377_10004055_pt1 | contig 15054 bp, 16 predicted proteins | sample Pumphouse3metaG_FD_119749 | JGI IMG/M metagenome (GOLD analysis project Ga0172377, IMG submission 119749) | Leachate microbial communities from a municipal landfill in Southern Ontario, Canada - Pumphouse #3 metaG | ecosystem: Engineered > Solid waste > Landfill > Unclassified | place: Canada... | reverse complement strand
TATTTCGACCCTCCAAGGCTGCTATCCGGGCCTATATTACCTGCACTTTAGGAAATGGCTTATGCAAAATCAAAATTCCTATACAAACTATTGATTAACCGGCGCATACCAGTTAAACTTTGAGTTAGTAATTCTGTCTTGCCCCGCATCGCAGAATAATGGAATTGCCTGCAGAATCCTGTTTCCTTATACATATTATATTCTATTTCTTTTTTCCACATTCCTGTATTCTCTTATTTCCTGTATTCTCTGTGTTCCTGTATTCTCTTATTTCCTGTATTCTCTGTGTTCTTTATTTCCCTGTTCTTGTTAATGCGAACTTGCTTTGTTTATTGCAATGCCTTCTGAATCACTCCTTATTTCACTTCAAGTAACAAACCATCATAAATTGGAGGTCAAAATGAATCATAACAAACCCACTGTAACCAATGAACTGGAGTCGTTGTTATTGCGCAGAATTGATATCCTGAACAATATCATCAAAACAGCTGAAGAAGATATTGATGCCTCACCGGAAGGATGTCTTCGAATGTATGAAAAACATGGCACAAACCAATACTATTGCTGTGATCACGGTGATAAGCACGGCAAATACATCAAGAAATCAGATCAGGCACTGATGCAAAAGCTTGCCCAGAAAGACTATGCGCTATCAGCTCTTTCAGCCGCCAAAAATGAGCTGGTTGCTCTTACTGCGTATATAAACATGTTTCAGGCAGATCTTGCCTCTTCACTTGCAGGAAAACTACCCAAATACAAACTTGAATTGATTAATCCATATATTGATTCCGATGCCAATTACATCGAACACTGGAAATCCATAAAGGCAAAAATCAAGTCAGACTATGCTGAACAACATCCCCGTGATTTTCAGATTCCAAACGACGGAAATGAAATCACGACCGAACAAGGCGAGCGCGTTCGCTCAAAGTCTGAGAAGATCATAGCTGACAAACTATACTATATGCATATCCCTTATTCTTACGAATGTCCTTTGCATCTGCAAAACTTTGGATATATCAAAACTGATTTCACTGCTCTCAACGTAAGAACCCGGCACGAATATTATTGGGAGCACTTAGGTAGTTTGGACAATTACCGGTATTGCGATGGCGCTATCATAAAAATTGAAACATATGAAGAGAATAATATATATCCCGGCAAAGATCTTATTCTGACATATGAAACTCAGCGGCACCCTGTTAATTCAACTTTGTTAGGTGGAATTATCAGTGAATACTTATTATAAATTGTATTTATCCTGCCTTTCCGTATGGAAATTGCCTTCTTCATCTGAAGGACATACAAACTACCCATAAGTTTTCAAGCTATGTTTATGCTCACGGAATCCGTCAAACATGGGTAACACTGAATCTGGCTGTGTCATAGTTTCCGCTCGTAAATACACTTTCCACAGCGGTATGTTTTCACGACTTTTATTTCCGACAGTTTCATCGGATCTGACGTAAGCGGGTCATCACTCAGTATTATAAAGTCCGCATTCTTACGTGGCTCAATGCTTCCTTTTGTTTTATCTTCACCATATTGTCTGGCTACATTTATCGTCACGGCTTTCAGTGCCTCAATGACCGGGATCCTTTCATCATCTCCGAGAACAACACCGTTCTTCGTGATCCTGTTGACGGCACACCATACTGTTCTCATCATGTCCGGCTTAATGACCGGAGTGTCCTGATGGAAGGTAAACATAATCCCGTCTTTTAGTGCGCTTCCGGCAGGACTGATCTTCCTTGCCCTTTCATATCCGAAATTTTCTATATGAGTATCTCCCCAATAGTAACAATGCGCAATAAAGAAGGATGGTATAATTCCATACTTTTTTATCCTCGGCAACTGATTCGTCGCAAGTAGCTGTCCATGAATCAGCACAGGTCTGATTTCCGCCAGGTCTTCTACGGTTGCCGCTTCATCTGCGCATGTAAGGAGTTGTTCTGCTGCCATATCTCCGTTGCAATGAGCAAGGAGTTGGCGATGATCAGTTATCGATTTTCTTATCGCGTCCTTCACTGCGTCATCTGTCATATTGGAAACACCGAACTCATCTGTACTGCCTTCATATGGTGTTTTCATCCATGCCGTTCTTCCCTGTGGCGAGCCATCCATCAGGATCTTATAGCCACCGAGCCTGAAATTTGCATAATACGTATCATTACATTGTGGGAATGCATCATAAAACTTATCCGCATCTGCTATCTGGGGATAGCCCACAACATCGAGCATGAACATGTTTTGACTTAGCAGCATGTTATATATCGGGATCATCTGGCTTACCATCATGCCTTCCTGAATTGTTGTGATTCCATAGGAAGCATAAGCAAGCTGCGCTGATTTATACGCATCAGCCATATCCTGTCCGGTAGCAATTGGCAGTTTTTTAATAGCATCTACATATTCATTTTCTTTCAGATACCCATCATCATCTTTGCCTTCCATTCCAGTTGCTCTGAGGGCAGCAGAGCTGAACACACCGAAATGACCGGATTTATGCTGAAGTACTGTACATATCCCCGGAAAAGAATCATCCAACATTTCTTTAGTCGGCTGCCTTTTTTCCTTCAGGCAATTATGATCATATCCATTGGCTATAAGCCACTCTCCGTTCCTGATTTTCCTGTCTTCGGCAAATTTTCCGAGTATACGCAAGATATCCGCGAATGACTCTGCTTCATCCAATGATGCCTGCAGAAATGTATTGGCATACGATGACAGATGACTATGCGCATCAAGGAAAGACGGCATGACAGTCTGTTGATTCAGATCAATCTTTGCGGCATCCGGATACACGGACAAAATACGCTCATTTGTTCCGACATCAATAAAACTTCCATCTTCACATACAAATGCTTCCTGAACACCGTTTTCTCCCATTGTTATCACGTTGGCATTGTAGTAAACAGTTTTCATGTATGCATCATCCTTTCCATCGCAATTTCACAGCACATTAATTATCCATCATAATGCTCTCTTACTAACTGTGCAGCCAGTTGTCACTGGTAACGCGAAGTTACGCGTCTTCAGATTTGCCGCCCTGTCCCTTAGATCCGAACAGCTCGATTTTCCTGACAACAACAGCTTTCATCGCATCGATCTCATATGGGATCAGCCCCATCATCGACTTGGCGCCAGCCTGTAACCCGGCTTCAATTCCGGTTTTCCCGGCTTTATCTATATCTGTGAAAATATTGATTTTGGAAATACCGATCTGCACTGCCTTTTTGAAATCATCATCAGAAAGACCGCTTCCACCATGAAGCACTAATGGCAGATCAGTCTTTTGGGAAATGATGTCGATCCTGTCAAAATCGAGTTTTGGCGGAAATGCATAATCACCGTGCGCATTTCCCACCGCAACTGCAAGTGAATCCACGCCTGTCCTTGTCACAAAGTCGACCGCTGTGTCCGGATCCGTATAATAGTCACTTGGATGCGCCAGTTTTCCCGCACCGGCGTTGTCACCTACATGCCCCAGTTCACCCTCAACAGTCACTCCCATAGCATGGCAAATCTTAACCATCTCTGCTACTTTACTGATATTCTCCTCATACGGATCCGTGGAACAGTCATACATAATAGATGAGAACCCCAGATTAAGAGCCTGCATACATCTTTCAAAAGTCAGACCGTGATCATAATGAACGCATACCGGAACAGTGGCCTTCTCTGCCATTGGGATCAGATACTCAGCTACACGTTCGAGTTCCATCACAGGCAACAGCACTTCTGCCGTACCGACCATAACAGGAGAGTTCAATTCCTCAGCCGTCTCAATAACAGCTCTTGCCATCTCCACGTTGACCGCATTGAAGAACCCTACTCCGTATTTCCCGTTCTTTGCCGGAATCAAAACATCATTCATATTGACAAGCATTTTTCCACCAGCCTTCCTCTTTTTCTGACACAATAATCCTATTTGCTCTTCTTATCGCGCGAAGTGTTCCCACCGGATCTGTTGCTGCCGCGTCTGTTACTGCTGTTGCTGCGCTGATTGTTGCTGCGTCCGCGGTAATTGTTCCCATGATTCTGGTCTTTGCCGTAATAATTTCTATTTTGATAAGAGGGTTCCTTTACTTCTATCTCGGAAAGGCCTTCTGTTTTGACTTCCTTGCAGAGGAATGCAGCTGCAATGTCCATAATAGTCATGTCGTCGCTGTCAGATTCCTCCATGAACTTCTCTATTATTTCTTCATATCCTGAGAGATCTGTTTTACCGACCAGGTCAAAGATTTCCGTCATCGCCTGTTTTGAACGGACGTCCGTGATCTCTTCTACTTTCGGGATCTGCATGAACCTGATCTTGGCTTTGGTATAGTTCATGATCTCGCGAAGCTTGTACATTTCACGTCTGCCAACGAATGAATATGAGATTCCATCCTTATTGGCACGGCCTGTCCTTCCAATCCTGTGGACATAGTATTCAAGATCATCCGGAAGATCATAGTTAAATACTGCTTCTACCCCGTTGATATCCAGTCCTCTTGCCGCAACATCTGTTGCAATCAGTATTTCGACTTTGCCCTTCTTAAATTCGGCAATAACATGGTCTCTCTGCATCTGGCGCATATCGCCGTGCAGGCCCTGTGCATTATAGCCTCTGGCCGCCATCTCATGAGAAAGCTCATCCACCTTTCTCTTCGTGTTGCAGAACACCATAGTAAGCTTGAAATCACTTACATCTATCAATCTTGCCAGAACATCAGTCTTGTTCTCCGAACTCACTTCAAGATAATACTGTTTGGTGTTAGGAACCGTAATCTCCGACTTAGTGATCTGAACCTTGACAGGATCAGTCAGATACTGCTTTGTAATTGCGCGGATCTTAGGAGACATAGTTGCCGAAAAGAGAACTGTCTGTCTTGTGGGCTTTGCTGTCTGTCCGTCCCCGGTCTGACCTTCAACCTGTTCCTTGTCTTCCAGACCCGTCCTGCTGTGAACATTTTCAAGTATCGTATCAATGTCTTCCTTGAATCCCATATCAAGCATTTCATCAGCTTCATCAAGGACGAGATACTGCAGGCGATCAAGTCTTATTGTCTTTCTTCTCATATGATCCATGAGACGGCCCGGCGTCGCGACTATGATCTGCGGCTTTCTCTTCAGTGCCATAATCTGTCTTTCCATATTCTGTCCGCCGTAAACAGGCACAATGCGGATTGACTTCATATACTTTGTGAGCTTCATAAGTTCATTCGTATTCTGAACGACCAGTTCCCTTGTAGGGCAAAGAATCAAAGCAAGTATGTCCTTGGATGTATTATCCATTCCGTTTATCAATGGGATCCCGAAAGCACATGTTTTGCCTGTTCCCGTAGGGGCCTGTGCGACAATATCCCGGCCCTCCATCATCGGACCTATGCTCTGACTCTGGACAGGTGTCGCTTCGACAAAACCCATATCAGCAATAGCTTTTTTCAGTTCCTTCTTTATATCAAGTTCATTAAAAATAACACTTTCCATACATTCCTCTCACGCCTTTGCGTTGTTAATGCGGCTGTTTTTTGTCGCATTGATTTACCCAGGGAATCTGCCTGGTTGTAGTTTCTGAAATAGTGTACCATACATTAGCGGACATCAGGCTAAAAAAGGCACTGCCATCGGCAGTATCCCGGCAGCTCAGCTATTTGTTTTGACTATTTCCGTGTTATCATCAGCAAAACCCATACAGCCATCAGAATTCTCTCAAAACAAGTTCTGTTATTCCTTCGTTCCATCCGCCTTCTACACGAATGACTTTCGGCTCTCTGCCATAACGATACTCTTCCCAGATCATCGTTCTGATAGAATCCCCACGATTATACCCGTGAATCAGACGGATCCTGTATGTGCCCGAATCTGCGTTACTTATTGTCGCGTCGATTTTTTCCTTTGCATCTGCGGCCCTTAAGCCATGCAGATCAAGTTCAATTATGGGTCCTGTCTGAGATATCATTTTTACCGCCTGTAATGTTTTATAGTCAACTTATTCTACATCATTATGGCTGACAGTCTTGCTGTGTTATTTCGGCCATATTTCTGTGTATTTTCGGCCATATTTCTGTGTATTTTCGGCTATTTTTCTGTGTTATTTCGGCCATCGTCGTATCACAACATGTGTGAAGCAGAGCTAACGGTGCCTGTCACGGCTTCGCATAACTTTACATACCTTTGTAGTGTATCCTGCTATCGTCAAAACGCATCTCCTGATCATGGTCTTCCGCCGGATAGCCCAACGGAAATAGAGAAAATGGCTCCAGATCATCTGGTAGTTCCAGCACTTTCCTGGCTGCATCCATTCGTTCCTGTAAAGGTGCCACCGCAAGCCACACTCCTCCTAGTCCAAGTGAATCAGTCTCAAGCCAAATGTTTTCCTGAGCGATAGCCATATCTATCTGGGCAAATTCAGGAAAAAGTAACCCGTTCCGGCGATAAACCGGTACTATCACTACCGGAGCTTCTGCCGCGCAGCCTGCGTAGCGGCTGACCTTTGACAAAGCTTTTATAGTTTTCTTGTCCGTAACGACATAGAATTCCCAAGGTTGCTGATTGCCGGCGCTCGGAGCCTGCATTCCAGCTCTCAGGATCTGACGGATCTTCTCAGCCTCAACAGGTCTGTCTTCATATTTCCTGATACTCACTCTGTGAAAAATATCTTCCATTGTCCATACCTCCCTTTCGCTCTCCGCGTAACACTTGTTACAATATCATCGGCTACCGACCGTAAAGGTACCTTCTTTGCACAACATCAGCATAAAAGCAACCGCCAGCAAAACTGGGCAGATCAGTATCGCCTTTTCTCCCGATAGCTTTATCAGACTATTTCCCACAACAGCTCCAACGACAAAACAAACGATCACTCCATAGTATAGAAAGGCTCTGCGCAACATTCCTTTCTCACGCAGTCTGAACCAGGCGCAGAGCGACTCAGTTCCGCTGCGGAGATTTCCTATGCACATTGTTGTCGCAATACTGTTCCCGTGGATCTTTCTGAAAGCTTCAACCTGCATTCCGCAAGCCATTGATGTCAAACTGTTTGCAAGAAGATTAATTGACTGTGGCATGAAACTGACAGCAATCAGACACAGTATTTCGATGACAATAACTCCATGCCGCCAATGAAGACGTCTCTTATTTGCCGACCCGAAACTGTATCGAATTGTCTCAGCAAAAACTATTCCTATTGTAAATGCCAGTACCGGAAGCGCATAAGCCAGTGCCTTTGCCCAGTTTTGCTCGAACAGATTTATTCCGAGGAGCAGCATATTCCCTGTCTGGGCATTTGCAAAAACATGCCCGCGGCAAAGATATGAATATGCATCCATGCAGCCGCCTGACAGGGCAAGGATAACCCCCAATATAATCGACTCTGACATCTGACTGGATTTCTGTTTTGATACCAGGAACAATTTCTATCCTCCTTCATCTTCTTCGATTTCTGTATTGGAAAATCTGTCAGTTCAGCTCCCATAGCTTTATAAAATTTAATGGTTTCTTCGGATGAGCATGCAGAAATATACAAAGATATGCTGGATGCATCCCCTTTTTCCAGCGGGCATGCTTCTCCATACCTGTGGTTTTCTCAATAATATCTATTTATATTTTCTTTATATCATTAAAACTATCCAATTCTACTTTTTGCATCGACATAATTATGATTAGCTGCTTTCTGGAGAACGATTCATTCTGACAAGTCACGGCTACTGTTACAGGGCACTATTTGCCTGAAGAATCCATTGCTGCCTTATAGGCATGGATTGCTGTTGTATCAAACACTGGTACCCTGGTATCCTTCTGCTTAATTAACAATCCAATTTCTGCACATTTATCCCAGTTTCCATCCTCCAGACATTGTTCCAGCTCTGCAAAATCCACGCTGTATAATAATATTCTGGCAGAATGAAATCCACCTATGTCTGGATGGGACCGCACTCCCGCCTGAATGAAAGATGGCCTGTTCCCATGACGGCAATCTGCATAAAGTGTAAACTGTGACACGATCATCAGTCTGCCGTCCACAATTGCAAGGTCCAGATTTGTTTTGCCGTTTTCATCCATTTGTATCCGCTGGCGCAATTAAAATGTGCAACTCAGGGTCTCCTGAGAGCTGCTTTTATTTATTGCTCTGACTGTAATACTTCACTGAGGTATATTTCATTCCCATCAATCAGTGCATACTCATCTGATCTGAAGTCGAAGCCCGCTGAGCAAACGAATCCTATCGAATTCCATTTGATATCACTTACACTTTTAACCTGCTTTTCTTCCTTTTGACATTCTGACAATTTCATCGGTCTGTTGTAATACTTACATTCAAAGACATCATATCCATCTGCTCTTTTAAGCACACAGTCAAATTGCCCATTAGTCTTATTTGCAGGATCATCATACCAATATGATCCGAAGTCAAACACATCTGTAAGTTTTCCACATCTGACTGCTCTCTTAAAATACTGAATGACTATATCCTCAAACCGCCTGCTTATAAATTCGTTTACCGACTCTTCTATCACGTTAGAATAAAATTTATCTGCTCCAAGTTTACTGATCAGGCTTTGATTTCCGAATATGTAGCAAAAATAAAACCTCATCAGATTATCCCGGATCTCATAAAACTGTTTTCTCTTATCATTCTGTCTATTGATCGGAAATACTTTGTCAATCGCTTCCATATTTATAAGATTTTTAAGCTGTTTATCAAGCAGTCCGTTATTGTCTCCACCAAGATATGCACTGAGTTCTGAATACTTTTTCCTTCCATTTCCTATAGCTTCAAATATCCTGACATCGTAAGTCTTCTGAATCTCCTTAAGCATTATATTCTCAATATATATCCGTAGTATCCCTGTATCCGGCAATATCAGTCTGATAATATTCTCTTTCACTGATGCTGACTGATCGAGACATGACTGCACGTATGGAGATCCGCCAAATATCGCGTAATTCTCTATCTTTCTTCTTATGCTTTCGTTTGGTGCAAAGCGTGATGCATCATAATAGTCAAACTCCTCAATGTGCATGACCTTTGTAAATCTTCCAAACAGCGGATCTTCCTCTTCCAGAAGTTCACGCATCACTGCCACATAAGAGCCGCACAGTATCACCTTCACATTACTGCCAATTCTGTCTATTATCGCCTGCATATATGAATCAACTTCGTTTTTTTTCAACGAATTCCTGAGATACTGATATTCATCCAATATAAGAAGAATTCTGTTGCTCTGCTTTTCCAGGAAATCAAAAACATCTTTGAGTGAAGGAAATCTTATATCAGGAAGTGAAAGTGAACTGCATACACTTCTCGAAAGCATCGACATATTACCGTCAAATGTGCTTTCAACACACATATGATCGATCACGACACCTTTAAACTTTTCTGCTGCTTTGGCAATCATTGTTGATTTCCCGACACGTCTTCTGCCATAAATAAGAACCGCCGTCTTTTCATTACTTTCAATCTGTTCTAGAAGTTCATCAAGCTCTTTTTCACGTCCGATAAACATATTCTTCCCTACTTGCGCGTCTGCTCTGCTACTCACAGCTGCATTTGCCATTCCGATTTTGTTGTTGAATCCATTTCGCTGAATTAGTTTTCACTGAATTAGTTTTCAGTATAATTTGTGATGGAATATCAGTCAATCTTTGACCTCGTTTCTATATCTTCTGCCAGTTCCTATTGATTTGCACTTAAACTGACCCGGGATTTACGAAGAAAATTGACCTCCAGGAATGATATATAAAATACCTTTCTGCACGCAGTTATACTTCAATGGAACACATATCTTCCGGGAACTAAGTAAGCTTACTCATTTCTCACCATCGATGTAAGATTAGGCTTTACCGGTCGCATCAGATACTCATTCGTGTATGACGTATCCAATATCCAATTCTTGATCTCATCTGCTGTCAGTATTAGCGGCATCCTGTCATGGAACGGCAAGACACTTTCGTTCGCTGCGGCTGTAATGATCACAAATGTCCATACATCCGCTGTTTTCTTATATTTTGAACCACATTTCAGCAACTGCCTGCAACTCCGCGTCAAAATTTATCATGCCTGTCACCAAGTTATGAAACCATGCTGCATCACTTACTTCTTTCATAAAGTTATTATCAAAACAATTCCAACGACCAGGATCATCGTTACAACACTACTGTTTTATCATCGAGCACAACCATAAAGTATTCAATAAGAAAATCGTTTTTTCCTTCGCTCGTTTTTTTGTCCTGGTTGCGATTAACTCGCTATTTTTTTGTTGTATATCTTGTATTATTCGCTCATTTTTTGCATAACGGGATATAGAGTAAGGAGCGTTCGTTATGCTGTACTTAAAACGAAAAGAACTTTGAGCACAAACAAAGCGGTCACGACCTGTTATGTCGATTATCTGTCGCCAGATTTGACATTGATTTTTCATAGCTCTCTTCCGCAGCATGTGACTTACTTATCATTTGATCTGATCAGGTTCTTGTAGAAATCGACGCAGCCCTGAAGACAGTTGCACTCGATATTCTCGTTGAGCCCGTGCATACCCTTCATCTGCTCAGGGCCGTAGATCACGGGGGCAAAACGCACAATGTTATCGCAGATTTCCTGGTAACAGCGTGCATCCGTCGCGCCCGTCATCACATATGGACTTCCTGCGACGCCGGGGAATGTTTTGCTGATTACATCCTGAACCATATGAAATGCCGCACCGTTTATATCTATAGATTCTGTGTAATCATTTGCATGCATTATGTCCATCGAAAGTCCGTATTTTTCGGCTCTGTTCTTTATGATATCGAGACTCTCATCCATTCCCTGGTGAGGGATGAAGCGCATGTTTGCGCTGACTGATGCCTCCTGTGGCATTACATTTACAGCGTCTGACCCTGACTGCATCGTGAAAGCAATTGTGGTCTTCAGCATAGCCGCGCCCTGCGCTGAAATCTTCGGCATGAGCTTTGTGAGAAGTCCCTTGAAAAGCCACAGATTTTCAAATACGTATCTGAGTCCTGTGCCGGCATATGGTGCGAGTGTCCTGAACATTGCGGCGACTTCCGGCAGCATCTTCTTCCTGAACGGATCATGTCTATCCACATCCGTCACGAATGCTGAAAGCCTGATTATTGGCGAATCTGGCGATGGCGCACTCGCATGTCCGCCGTTTCCCTTTGCAGTAAATTTCACATCGGCCTTGCCCTTTTCGAACACGCCGACCATCGCGAAGTTTCCCTTTATCCCGCCTATCGGGTCGGTGATTATCCCGCCGCCTTCATCGCAGACAAGGTATGGCTTAACGCCTCTCCTCTTAAGTTCCGCCACGATCTTCGGGCAGCCATCTCCCGCCCATTCCTCTGTGCATGACGATGAGAGATAAACATCATTCTCAGGCACATATTCTTCCTCAAGAAGTTCCTCTACCGCCTGGAAGAAGCCCATCACTGAACACTTCGTGTCAGAGGTTCCCCTCCCCCAGACCTTGCCGTCAGCGATATCCCCTGAGAACGGCTCGTGCTCCCACGTTCCCTCTGCCGGCACCACATCCTGATGACTCATCAAAACAAGTGGCCTGTCATGGCTCTTTCCTTCCCATTTGAACAGAAGGTTTCCGTCTATCTCCGTCTTTTCCAGTTTCTCATGAACGAGGGGGAAGAGTTCCTCCAGCACCTTATGAAAACCAAGGAACTTCTCTCTATCGTGAACATCCTGATGCGAGGTCGTGTCATACTGGACCATCTTAGAAAGTTTTGACGAATACAGCCTGGTGCGCGCCTCGTCCGAGTGAGGCACGTAATCAGATGTCTTCCTCGGAATCGTTAAGGTGTGAATGGCTGCGATTAGTAGCAGTACAAGAATAGCCGCAATTATTGCAAGAATAATGTATAAGATTATCATGTGGATTACGATCCTTTCATGAGAGCAAAACTACATGGTGCAACTGCTTTCCAATTATGCCTGTTCTTTTGCGCGCGATTTCTTCCATCCCATAAATGCGAGGCCTATTGCGAGTGCGCCCGACGGAATTATCATGAGGCTGGTCTGCGATGTGAGCGCCGGCACAAGGATGAACAGCGCACTCATTAGAAGGAGCGGCGCAAGTGCGAGCCTGATGTTCTTGCGGTAGTACTGATATGCCATGGCGCCGAAAAGTGCCGGGACCACGTTGTCGAATGCGGGTGCGAGCGTGGGGCTCTGAAGTATCGGCTGAAGCGGCACGAGGAGCAGCACGCCAAGCGCGAGGACTGCAATAGTTACGAGCGATGATGTCGCGATCGAGAGTGTCGATATGATCTCGTTCTCCGTTGTCCCGGCCTTTGTTCCCGCAATTTCTCTTGCATTCATGGCGCAGGGGATCTTCATGTTGATAAGATTTCCCGTTATGAATGCGAGGTACCCGCCGCCCGCACCGAGCATCGGTGTGTAGACAAGAAATTCCACTACGCTCGAGACCGTCCAGACAAGGCCGACAGCCAGAAACCCTTTTGCCACTGCACCGAGATCCGGCATCGCTCCTAGATATTTACCTATTACGAACGGCGCACCTACCAGCAAAACAAGTGTTATCGCCGATACTATACGTCCGATTATGTGTGTGTTGCGGTTGAATTTATCTATGTCCATCTCTGCATCCTCTTCTCTTCTAGATTATTATTGCTGCCAGCATACCGATCAGCATACTTGCGGCAATCGAGAAACTCTCGAGCCAGACCATGTGTTTTTCCTCAGCCAGGTATGTGAGTCCTGCCATAACAAGCGCCGCGACTACCGCAACAATTATCGGTGTTATATTGCCCGAGAAGGTGAATAGACCATTCCCTGAAACAAAACTCCCTATGTAGCTTCCTATGTAAGCGCTGACAAGCCCTATGAACATCGCCGTCATTGCGAGATCGCCGAAACCCTTCTTTGCGCTTGTTTTGCCACCGCTCAGTTTCTTTGTATATTTCCTGTTGAAGATAATTGAGAGGATCATTCCCCACATTATGCAGATGCTCATGAGGAGTGCAATCGTCGCAAACGCTCTCGGTGTCATGCCATCAATTGAGAGCCTGCTCATGCCGACCTGCTCTGCTGCCGCTTCAGCGACCTGTGTCTCATAGTGGAGCGCGCCTATTACAGACAATCTCAGCCACGGCCACGGGGTCCCGAGACTTCCCGACAGCGCGATTACACCGAGCAATATTCCGACCGCCGGCAGCACTGAAAAAGTCGCGCTTGATGTTATCGTCCTCTTCAGGACTTTTGTGTCCATTCCCAAAGCCTTGCCGGCCTTGTATGAACGCACAAGAAATATGACGCAGACAATTGCGACAAACAGGATTATCCCGCCGCACACTGCATACATAAATGGACTGTTGAGTTCACTGAGCATTTGTTTTGCCTCCACATTCGTAATGTGCAACTCAGGGTCTCCTGAGAGCTGCTCTCATTTATTGCTCTGACTGTAATACTTCACTGAGGTATTATAATACTTACATTTAAAGATATCATATCCATCTGCTCTTTTAAGCACTGATGCAACAGTATTCTGCATATGGCGTATACTCATATAATGATACCAGAGTCAAAACCCCTTTTTCAGCTATTGTGTATGTCAAAACAACACTTACCAAGAAGATAGAAGCAGAAATGAAAGGCAAAACAAATGGAGCGTGATAAAAGACCTGTGGATTATTCCAAAACTGAGTGTACACATGTTTTGAAATATGAAGATATAAACGGTGCGAACAGATTATTCGGTGGAAGACTGATGGCATGGATAGATGAAACCGGCGGTTTCGCGGCGATGCGCCACAGCGGATGCCATGTTACAACGGCTGCCATAGATAATCTTCAATTCAGGAGAGGCGCAACGCTAAATGATATGGTGGTCCTTATATCCAGGCTGACCTGGGTCGGGCATACTTCAATGGAAGTGCGCGTCGATTCATATATCGAGGATCGCGATGGTATGCGTTCACCGATAAACAGAGCTTATGTGATCTATGTTGCTGTCAATGATGCCGGCCACCCGATTGAAATTCCATATAATCTTGACATTAAGACTGAATCTGAAAAGGCCGAATGGCAGGGTGCCATTCTGAGACGCGAGAACAGAGAGCAAAGGAAAAAAGAAGGATTCTGATTCTTCTGAAATGCATATTCACTTTTTCCACACGAACATATTTCTCAACAACTATAAGGAATGAATGACATCTGCATATATATCCATTGTGGTGCTGATATCCACATGACCCATGATATTCTGAATGACTTTCAGATTCGTTTCATTCTCACAAAGTCTGGTACAGAAGGTATGACGAAGATTGTGTGCGGAAAAATCAGGAAGTAATACTGATAGTAAAATGCATCCAGACTAAAACTGAATCTTGATGTCGAAGACAACAGATGGTCTTGGGAGATTAAAGATTACCATATTAATGGCAGTACCGCCCTTCAGCACAAGATGCTCCTGTAGATATGGATCATTATTGAAATATTTCAGTATTTCCTTTAATCGTAGTACTTTCTCAAAAGTATCTCTGACAAAACCATATTCCTGTGCCATTTTGCCAAGTTGGATTTTATTATATTCAATCATCCATCTCTACTCCGTTCTTTTTATAATCATTCATATCAGGAACTATCAGTTTCCATTTTGCATTATAAGTTCCCTGATAAATATCATTGGATAAATATCGTTTGCTTTTCTCTATATGTCCCTGACAAAATGTATAAAATTCCTCTGTTATCCCCACCGATGTGCTAAATGTTTCTAATAGATATCCCATTTTCTGATACAAAAACTGATTCCGGTATTCAGCTAAATACTTACATACTTTCTGTTCATCCAACTTACGTATAGACTCTATAAAGCCAATAATTTCTTCCATACCTGCTATCTTATCCATGTCTTTTACACTGTCAACTAATGTCTTCTCCAAATTGGTAACACGAATTCCTCCGCTATACTGGACTTTTTCCACTCCAGACTGCGTTTTTGATGCAATATACTGGCTCAATCACAAATTTTGTGGGATAACGGATTTCGAACATATCTCTTCCTACTAACATCAAATAGTTTGAGAAAGAAATAT
>Ga0172377_10004054_pt1 | contig 15057 bp, 11 predicted proteins | sample Pumphouse3metaG_FD_119749 | JGI IMG/M metagenome (GOLD analysis project Ga0172377, IMG submission 119749) | Leachate microbial communities from a municipal landfill in Southern Ontario, Canada - Pumphouse #3 metaG | ecosystem: Engineered > Solid waste > Landfill > Unclassified | place: Canada... | reverse complement strand
GCGGGATATTATCCGGCAAAAAACAATGCATTATCCGATATTTATTATTATGGCGCACCATGGCTGTTATTAGAAAAAGTAGACTCCGGCGGCTGGCAGCTGCTTCGCATGGTCCCGCCGCCAAAGGGTGAATCGAAACTTGAAAAAATGCTATAAGCAAGGGTGATTTAAGAGCAAATACGCAGATTCGTATGGTGAAATGCGTGTTGTGGTTGTCTTTAATGTCTTTGTTTCATTGAAAAAAGTCGCCGTAAAATTTATACATTCCTAAAAAATATCCTGATTTAATGAACGAAACTTTGTGATACCAGGAATTGTTCTTTTTAAAATTACGCACAAATGGCAGTAGTAGATCATCGAAGAACGAACAAAAACAAAATTGCTGATTATGATATTTCCTGCATACTGGATTTGCAGTATCCATTTTATGCCTTTTTTTGTTCTATAAAAAAATTCGAGAAAAGAAAAAAAGAGATTGACATCAAGAAAACGGGTACTATATTTATTTGTAATACAAAAAGATGGAGAATAGATGAAAAGAAAAGCAAATAGTAAGACGGACCGGGTAATTGAAGATATTTTGTCATATATAATAGAGCATCAGCTTGTGGTAGGGGATAAATTACCGGCAGAAGGGGAGATGACGACCTTGTTTGGGGTCAGTCGTATTTGTATTCGTGAGGCATTACAGGGCTTGAAGTTTTTGGGTTTTGTGGTCTCCAGCACAAAAGGTGGGACTCGGATTAAAAAACTTGATTTTTCGTTGTTAAGTCGTGTTTTAAGTTTTCAGATTGCGATAAGCAATTTAACGTATTATGAGAGTACGATAAGTAATGAGAGTTACGATCAGTTATTGGAAGCTCGTTGTGTTATTGAATTAGGTGTATTAGAAATAATAATCAAGAAGATTACGCAGGAGGAGGTAGAAAAATTAGAGCGTTTCGCGGATTGTGAAATGAAAGATGATTCTCCAGAACAACTGGATTGGACGTATAAGAGAGATTGTGAATTCCATCGAACGTTGTTGGAGATCAGTGAGAATGGGATGCTAAAGTCTTTTACAAAGATGTTAGACATCTTTTTTTTATTGAATAGAGGGAAAACAAATCGGGCAAACAGTAAAATCGTAGCATCAGAGCATCAGAATATTGTACAGGCATTAAAGGATCATAATTTAGAGTTAGCGCGTGGTATTATGCGCCATCATTTAGGCAAATATAAAGGAGAAAAGGAGTAAAATGTTTAATCCTAAGAAGAGTGTTACATTAGAGAAATTACGTAAGAATGAAGTCGTTATATGTTACAAGAGCAATCTTAGTTGTCCGCGATCGATTGAGATTGCAGCGATGAATGATTTTGATTGCATTTGGGTTTGTAATGAGCACGTATCGAATGACAACTCTGTAATGGAGAGCCAAATTTTAGCGGCGAAGAGTTTAGATACGGATATTGTGGTACGGGTACCGCGGGGAAGTTATAGTGATTTAGTACGTCCACTGGAATCAGATGCATCGGGAATTATGGTACCGCACGTGATGAGCGAGGCGGATGCAAAGAAAGTGGCATATAATGTGCGTTTTTATCCGGTTGGGCGGCGTGCTGTAGATGGCGGAAATCGTGATGGCGCGTATTGCAATATGGCGTTCAAGGATTATATAAAATTTGTAAATAGGAATCGTTTTGTTATTGCTCAGATTGAGGATGTAGAGGCTTTGGATGAATTAGATGCAATTTGTGCCGTTGACGGGATTGATATCATCTTTTTCGGTCCGGCAGATTTTAGCCAATCGATCGGGATACCTGGCGAATGTGACGCGCCGGAAGTTGTTGCAGCACGGAAGAGGGTTGCTGCAGCGGCGTTAAAGGCGGGTAAATTTGCGGGAACAGTTGGCGGACCTGGAAATATTGCGGAATTGGTCTCCGAGGGATTCCATTTTATAAATATGGGTGCTGATGTTCTTGGTTTATCAACCTATTGTGCGGAACTTTCACGTACAGCGAGAGAAAACTTAAAAAAATAAAGTTGGGATCCTTCTCTTTTTTGAAACAGGGAAAGAGAAGGAAGCGTTACAAGAAGAGTGCTGCATTGGTTCGTAAAAGATATTAACAATATAAAAAATTGGTGTTGTCAGAAGGATGGAAGAAACGGCCCTCTTTTTTTGTTTGTATGCAATGCCGGTGATTCTTATCTCATAAGTCGTTATACATCTTCTAAAATAGGGGGGGGTATAACGATTTTGTGTATGATGTTTTATGGTTGGGTGATGTTAGCTAGACGGAACAGGTGGTAATATTTACGGTCAAGCGTAAGGACGTTTTTTTAGGATAATAGTGACGTCCCCGTTCCGACGGTATGTTTGAGGATTTATAAAGACGCACAGCCGTGCGTCTTTAATTGTTAATCACTGATCCTCTTTTTAAATAATATACGAACGGCGGCGTAGTTCGATTGTGAAGAATCTTGATTGTTTCTTTTAGATTAAGCTTTAGAAGTTTCCCTTGTAAAAAAGTTCATCTCCACCAGACAAAAACAACTTGTGCTTTTGTTAAATATGTCCGTGAAGGAATATTTATAATGGATTTGTTGTTTTCTTAATATGAAATTTTGTCCTTTTCTATCCGGATGGTCATTATAGCAGATTTGGAGTGCAGGTTTCGGGGGTATGCAGACTTTTGAAAAGGATCCCGCGATTGTCGCCGCGCAGCCATTCGCTTTTAAGAATATTCTCGATATGTCCATCAAGAAAGAGCATGGTATTGGAATTGCCATCTTCATGGAACCCATAAAGAGTATAGGTAGAAAAAAGAGCACGATCATTACTATTGCAGAGTTGCCTATAATTATTATTGGCATTCCAAAATTCAAAAAACCAAGTGGTCTTAGAAGGAATGGGAGCTCGGCTAATTCTCACGGGCATTCCCGTGAGAATGGAAGCCATTCCCCATTCTTTAATATTGGTGTTGGTTTGACGTACGTTCCAAAGATGCCCTGAATTTAAGGAAAAACTGATTGGCGGGGCGTTGTAATTTCGTTGTACATTGTCATCCGGACAATGATATGCGTCTTGTTTTAGAGTCGGATTGTATTTGGAAAGAACTCGTACCCAGCCGCTGGTTTTCCCGCTTCGATGCGGGATGGAGTAATCACCATAATCATCGGCATAGGCATAAATGCTTTCACTAATGCGAAGAAGTTTTGCTGCACATGCGTGTTTTTTTGCTTTCTGCACAACTGTGTTGAAACTTTGGACGGTCAGACAAAAACAAGTCAGTCCCATGAAAATGCATATGCATAACTCGTATAATGTAAAAGGGTTCTTTTTTCTCATATTAATGTGCTACACATCCTTTTTCTTTATGTAAACTTTTAAATACAAGAGCGCGCGTGTCGTCCCACGAGTCAATATTATTGCTTTCTGCATGCCCATCCGCATAGGAATTATTAGTATATTGTCTTCCCTTATGGTATCCGCGATAATTACAATACCCGTATTTCCCTTTTATTGAGTAGCGGTCCGATACACCTCTCTGGTCATAAGTGTATTGCATGGTTCGAAGTCCATGCCATAATTCACCGACCCAAACGGTATTGCATGGTTGTTCCACTTGGCCCATTTTAAGACCAACCGAAAAAGGACTAGGCGTTAGAACTGTGGCCATTCCCCATTCTTGGCGATTGGTTGTGCTATCGGTCCAGCGGGTATTCCAAAGATGTCCGCTGTTAAGGGCATAGCTTACGCGCTGGTTGGGTTTTGAAGTCCATTGTCCTTCTGCCCATATAGTACCGCCGACAAAGACGTCTGAGGAGCAATGGAAATAGCTTGATTTTGTCCATGCTAATGAGTTCGCCGATTTTCCAAGAATAGCGGGCACCCATCCGCGATAAGTATTGTCTCCAGTGTATGCAACTGGTGGAGTGTCGGCATTTTCGTCGGTATACATTTGACAGACAAGTGTAATTTGTTTAAGGTTCGCAAGGCAGTTCGTGTTTTTTGCGGCTTCTTTTGCCTTGGTCAATGCTGGTAAAAGCATCTGGGCTAAAACGGCAATGATGGCGATTACGACTAGAAGTTCAATAAGTGTGAATATGGATCTGGTGTATTGTTGTGTGTCGGTATTCTTTTGGAAAATTGATTTTTTTAGAGTTTTCATTTTGTTCAATTCCTTTATCGTTAATTTATGAATAAAAAAAACAAGGATGGCGATAGATGGGTGTTTCTTTATGAATTAGGATGAATTCGGCTGCATTTTGTTTTTTCCTTTATGTTGGATTTTTTATTGTAGAATGAAGTTTTATAAAGGCTCAATTTGTTTCTTCAAAGGTCACGTTTCCGAAGCGGACTGGGATATTCCATGCGTTACTAAGTGTAGGGCTCCAAGAAGAGCGTTCTATTTCTTTGGTATTGATGTTATTGATGTTACGTTCGCGACAGAAGTTCATTTTCCATTGTTTTGTGGGGGGGGTATTATCAATGACAAAAGATTTTTTTGGAATGCAAATTTCGAGTGTCCAGCCATTTTTATCTTTACTGGAAGCACAGGTTATTTGGGAGTCATAGTTAAATTCTTTGGATGCCTTGAATTCTTTACTATTAAAACAGCCATCGGCGATGGTGCCAAGGGAGTTTATGATTAATTGGACTGTGCGTTCTGGTTTTGAGGAATCTGGCGAAATAAATAGTTCAATTGCATCATCTTCCCAAATATAAGGATAGTCCAAGGAGTCATTCTTTGTGACGTTCGCAACAATATTTCTCATATTAGGTTCAAAGCAGTTGATAAATAGATAGATGTTTTGAGAATCATGGAACATGCGCACATAGGTATCCGCGGATGGTTTTCGTGCATCCTGTTGTCGGACGAAATCGATGACATTGGCACTGCGCCAGAGTTTTTCGCGTTTGCCGTCAAGGATTGGTGGTGTGGTAATATATTTTATGGTCATGGAAGGAATCTGGCTGCGTGTGCAGCTTATTTTGTCAACGTAGGGATAAAAAAGTTTTTGAATGCCGTGGATTCGTTTTGAATAATCACTGTCTTTTTTGACGAGTTTTTGTGAATTTTCGAGGTAAGATTTAAGTTCAAGAAGGACTTTCGGTGTGTAAAGAGTCTTGTTGATTGGATCGGATGGACCACGTTTTTTTACATTCATATTACACCAAATTTCTTCGGCCCGGCTCCAGAATTTTTTCATTTCAGGCGCAGCTGGACCGAAAAATTTTGTATAGTACTCTGCAAGAATATCATCTACGTTTTCGGATGCATCCCAAAGCAGTCGGCCGGTTAAATAGAAGTTTAATGAATTAAGTTCAGGGTTAAAAAATTTATAATGGTGCTGCGGAATAGAGCCGCCATCGATAAATTCTCCGGCTGAAATTCCTTTCAGGTTACGGATATCCGTTTCAAGCCATTTTGGAAAGAAAATGGGTAGGCCCGTTAAATGAGAATTCGTTTGATCCCAGCAATAATATTCCCATATAAAGAAGTTTTTTGTGATATGACTCCATTGATAAGCGAAAACATCATTGCGATAATGGTAGGCATCATCGAACCTCCACGCAACTGCTTTTGTAAACATGACGACGACATTGGGTTCAAATTTGACGTTGTCTGGAATGCCTTGGTAGGAATTATAAGCACAGCAGCCGATGAGGCGATCTGGGTGTGTCTTTCCAACTTCTTTGGCAACTTTGTTCACAAATCCCCAGACATAATTGGAAAATTTAGCATTTATTGGCTTGTCATATTGGGCCTGTTTTTGACATTCGGGGCATTCGCAAATTTGATTAAACCAGTCATTGGGCATGACTGAAAAAATTTTCATATCGGGATGGGCATCGAAGCAGTCCCGTGCTTCTTTTACAAAGGCATCTAGGAGGCCTTTTTGAGAAAGGCAAAGATTTCCGCGTCTTTCGCAACTGGTGTTGAAATCCCGTTTTCCGTTTAGTAATGCAAACCACTCTGGATGCGTTTCCTGATATTTATTCATCGTGTAGAAAGTGTGAATGATTTCAACTGGAAATGGGGCGCCAAAACCGGCTCGGCGGTACCATATGGATGCTTCAGGATTGTTGTTGAAGAGCCCCCAATAGGCGGTGCGATAATAAAAATCGGGGGATTTTGAGATGTTTACAGCAGAAATTTTTAGTTGGGTGCATGAAGGGATAACTTCTCCAATGTCGCCGGGCATATACCAGCGGATTCCGGCATATTTACGCAGGAAGTGGTAGACTCCGTAAAGGGTCCCGGCTTCGCCGAAGGCGCTGATGTCTAGTTTTTTATTATACATATGAATTTTTTGAAAGGGGCTGTGATAGCCGCAAAGAGGTTCTTTTTCTTTCCGATCACGTCCGAAAATATAGATGTTATTTTCTTTCGAAATGATTTTAAATCCATCATATTTTAATCCTGAGGTCGTGAAGGAGGCGCTGCGTGTGCCTTCGCCTTCGCCGATAAAAAGGTTCGTTTTATTTCCGGGGGTATTGTGTATCGGAATAGAAACATTGCCGAGTTTTTTGAGATATGTTTGTAGTTCTCGTGCGGCATATTTTGCATTTGGCGTGGCGTTGTCATCCAGAACAATGGTTGCATCGGAATGCTCATTGTTGAAAATGGTTATGTCTGCATAAAGAGAAGAACAGAATAGGCACAATGTAAACAGGATTATAAAATTACGAATCATTTTTTGTTCCTTTACTTGAATTATTTAGATGGATTTTGAAAAGAAAAACTATATAAATCGGCTTCACATAGAATACATCGAATGCGAAAAAGGTCATTCTTCTTTAAGGGAAATTTCTTGTTGTTGTTATTCCATTGAGCTGTATAAGAAATTTTATCCCCATAGAAGCATTTGCTTTCGGCAAGAGAATAGCCTTCAAATGGCTTTCCGTCTGGAGTTTGGAGTTCCACCTTAAAGTAGCCCCGAGCGCTTGTTGCAATGTTGAATTCAGGCCAGCCATTTTCATATTGCATTGTTTTTGAAATCCATTCGCCCTGGGAATATGCTGCTGTAAGAGATGTAAAGCCATCGGTACGAAGGGAGTAGCGAATGTGTGAATGAGAATGGTAAAGGCTCATTTCTTCCGGTTTTGTTTGAACAATATTATAGGCAAGATAGTTTGCGCGGTTTTTCCATCGTTCTGGATCGGGGCCCGGTTTGATCCAAGCACCCGGAAATGGCCTTATGAAATGAATGCCGTCCCGTGAAAAAACAAGGGTGATATCGGTTACCGAACCGCGGTCTTCAATGTAACGAGTCGGGGTGCCGATATAAAGATGCTTTGCGCGTGGATAGGGAGCAATCAGGCTCACATACAGATTTTCATTTTCTAAATTAATATTCAAATAAGTTGGTTTGCCCCAGACACGGAAATCAGGACTCGTTATTTTGCCAATGGTGCGTAGTTTTCGTCCATCTGGGGTTTTATTTAATCGGAAGTAACAAACGTAGCAGTTTTCCAGTTCAGACCAAAATACTACATTTTGTGAATCAAAACAGTATTCCCATTCTTTCTTGGGCTCAATGAGTGGTTTTTGAGATAGTAACTTAAAGGTGTACGAATCCGCTGAAACGAAACCGAAAATGCCGCCCTGGTCGCAGACGCCACCAATAGCTTTGTATTTTTCTTCCTTGGGACAAGCAGGATTTTCATCATAGAATGGACAAAAGTTATGGGTTCCGATTTTCATGCAATACATCACATTTGGAACACCGCAGTCATAGAGAAAAAGTGGTGGCTCCAAAAATTTAATTCCGCCGGCGCTTTCATTGTATGCAGTATACTCTCCAACAAAACCACTTTTGACCGTGTATTGCGGGTTTTCTTTTGTAAATTCAGAAAAGTTCCGTCGGCAGTAGCAGCGAATTGTTCCGTCATGCTGAATCATGGTCATATAATAGCCGTCTGGAAGGCTTGGTTCCGGGGTGTGTGCGTGCGGTTCGTGGAGGCGTATCTCCAGATTCGAACGATCTTCTGTAAGAAAATCGTCAAAAAAAAGTTCCCGTTTGTTTTTGATTTTATAAGGTTTCATTTTTTTTTTTGTTTGTTAGAAAAAAAGTTCCTGGTTGAAAACATAAGAAGAATCGGCTCCGCGGTTTTTAAGTAGGCGGATTTCTTTATCCCCGCAATTTAATTTCATTTTGTTGTAATTCAGGGCGCCTTTTTTTTGAAAAGGAATCACAAGGATAACTGGGTTATTTCTTCCGGCAATTTTTACTTCTAGTTCAATGTAAGTATACGTATCAATCACTTTTCCGGGCGTAATGGTTTGTTCGATAACGGCACTTTCACTCCATTTTCGTTTGGCAAGAAGCATGGTCTGTGAGTTGTCTTCAAGTTTCCAGTCTTCCGGTAAATGCCAATGGAAGGAAACGGAAGCCACTTCCATTTTAGAGTGCCTCAGACGCAAGTGCAATTTTTTTCTTTGGCCTTCTTCCATCTCTATTCCATTGATAAAATCAATTCCGAGGATGCCGTATGGAAGATCAAATGTAAGCTCATAGGGTGATCGATTCCAAATTAGTTGAGCGACTTCTTTTTTCGTAAGAGCCGCCAATTTTTCTTTTTCGGAAGTTTTTCTAAATATATCTTCCAGTTCTGGGTTGAGTGTCCGAGCGAACGTTCCTTGGCGAATAACGCGATCGGTTAAAATGGGCGTTGTTGCGGGGCAGTCTGTTGCCAGAGCATCAATGGAAATTGTTTTTATGGTTTCCCCAATGGGGGTGGTCCATTTTTTCGGTATTTTATCATGTCCTAATAAAATGCCCATAATGGAGCCGGCAGTAGCTCCGGTGCAATCGGTGTCATCACCGCAGTTGACGGCATAGCAAATCGTTTTTCCGAAATCTCCTTCGCCGTATAAGAGCCCGATAATAAGGAAACCAATATTACCTGGTGCCTGAAAAAAGCCCAAGTCTTCATTTGCTTTGACCACTGCTTCACGGGTGCTTTGCCGCGAAACTTTTTTATCATATTGATCACAGACGAGACGCACTGTTTGGGCAATTCGAGAATTTTCCGGAATTTTAGAAAGACCAATGTCGATCAATTTTCGGATGTCTTCGATAATAAAGGCAGCCGATTCGAGAGCGGTGGTAAAAATTTCCGCATAAATCCCCTCAGAAGTATGATCTGCGCAGGCATCCATGTAGGCAAATTTGAGCGCTTCATCGGGATTGCCTGGAAAAAGACATGCCCAAATTTCAGAACGGATCCACGCGCCGTTGCTCCAGCACCACTTTTCATTGTTGCAGGAGCCAGAAAGCGGCGGATATAATCCATTTTGGATGTTAAGACGACAAATCGAGTATTCATTCCATGGCGCAATAATATGATTAAGCCAATATTCACCAAGTAGGCGTGGTGTGAGGTTGTATATTCCGTTTTCTTCTATCGCCAAAAGCCATACGAGCTGCAGGTCTAAGTCATCATTCGGTTCGGGAGTATTATGAAGCGTCTGGGTATAAAACTCAACAGAGTTCATTTCCTTTTCGCCTTCAAAAGGACTCCCTAGAGTGCCGCCAATGTTCTTGCCAGTCCAACAGCCGTAAACCTTGTCTTTATAAATAACGTTGTTCATCATTAGTTTTTCGTCTTTTCTGCTTGAAAGTATAGTGGGGTATAGTTTTTTGTTTGGGATGGCTGGTCTGATTTTTTTAAAACCTCAAGCGTTAATTGTGCGATTAAACTCGCAATTTCTGTAGTGTCTATTTGAAACCAGCCAAAAGGCTTAAATGGCATGCCAAGTGGAATTTGCCGTACGCGGGCGGTAATAATTTTCGGTAAAACTTCTTTTTGCAGAATTATTTTCTCGGCAAAATAGGTTGTTAAAAAGTCATCGGGTATATAAACCGTATCCGGACGATCCTCCTTTGGAATATGTAAAAAACGTTCGCATAAATGATCCCAGTCACGCCATTGCTCTTCCAAAGAAGGGGGGTGGTTATTGTCAAAATCTGAAACAAAAACGTATTCTTGCCAGTGCGCGCCATAGTAAGCCTGAAAAAAATGCTGAACCGTTTTTTGCTCTGTCTCGTACATGTTTTTTGAGGAATAAAAAATAGCCGGACGCTTGAATTTTTCCTTTTCAATAATCGAAAAGGCTCTGGATGTGGTCGAATTAAAACTTACACTATTGGGATAAATAGAATAATCACCATAGTAACAAACGGGCATGGAATACTTCTTGCAAAAATCCATGACTTCATCGGAAAGCGGAACGGTTGAAACTAAAATATCAACCGTGTGCTGCATGATGCTACGCTTTAAACCAGGATATAAATCAAAGGAATCACGTAAAAAAAGCGGGCCTTTGTTCCGAAGGAAATTTGTGATCTCACAACGATGATCATGAAAAGCTATTTCTAAACATTGTAAAAGAGCTAAACCAAAGGGATAGTTTAATAAACGCATGCATACTAAACCAATATTGTGACCGCGAAGACCATTGGCATCTGAATTTTTTAAAAACACACCGGAATTTCCCCGTAATTCAACAACATCATCTTTCTGTAAAGCATGTACCGCGCGCTGAATCGTTTTGCTCCCTACATTCATCGATGATCGTAACTCTGCCTGCGTCGGCAACTTGTCGCCTTCTTTGAGATGACGCTCCCAAATATAACTGATTAGGCGCTTCTTAACTAATTCGGTCTGCTGCCCTAGATTGTTTTTATGCGGTATGTCCATAATTTCTCTTCTATTCATAAACCCAAAAGAGTTTAAGGTTGATAAAAAAATATAAACACAAAAGTGTTCATGAAAACACTATAACCTATAATTCTTATTATGCAAATGCTGTTAAAAAAATAGTTAAAATATTCTAACTTGTTAGTTTGCAGTTTAATAGGTATTAATTATTTGCGTTTTGAAGTGTTTTTATTCTAAAATAATATGCTTTTGTTTTTGGATAATGAATCTTAATTGGCTGGTTTAGCGCCGCGTTTGGTAAATAATAAAATTCAAATATTTTTTTTGTTTTAGCAATTTTAGAATGAATATTTTTTTTATTGTTTTGTTTTAAAAGTTTTTGTGTGTGTTCGGTTAGAAGAGAAGTTTTTGGACGTTTTTTTTGTTTTTGTAAGGGGGGGGATGATGGGTATCAAAGAGTGGATGAAGTTCAAGGAATATTTGCTATTTTGATTATTTTTTCATGGTATGGCTATTGGTTCATATTTTTGCCAATAACTTGGATAGATCCTTGCGGAACCTGGAGGTGTTTTGCAATCGCTTTACATTTCACTCGTAATAGGAAAAAAATCGGATTTGGAAAATCTTCTTCTAGTGATTCGACATTTCCTTGTCCTTTGGCAATGACCAGATCGGATTGGAATAATGTTTCCAAAAATTTTGGTGAGCTGTTTTTGAGGGAGACGCCTGGAGCGTAGTCGCCGGTTGAAATAATAGGTGCAAAATCAATGCCGGAATCTATGGCATCTTTTTCGGTTGCATCATTGAGGATGGGGTATCCTCTTACGCCGACCGTTACTTTGTCTGCGATTAGCTCAAGGAGCAAACGGTCCAGCACTGCTTCGCCACAGTTATCGAGGATATAAAGGATCTTTTTAGCTTTTTTTATTTTATTGTATAAGTTTGTGACAACTTTTGGGTCAATGGGAAAATTTAAGACTTTGTAGATTTCTTCTTTTGCTTTTGTTAAATTAAAATTGATATCTGCGCCGTAATCGATGATATTTCCGCCGATAGCGAAACGCAGTGCAGTCTCAAAAGGGTTTTGTGAATGACGAACTATTTTTTGTAAATCTGGAAGTAATTTTAATCCTAATTCAGTTGATTTTCTTTTTTCTTCGCGCATCGGATCGATTTTTTCAGAGCTGTTTTCATCTGCCGATTTCCATAAAGCGGCAAAGAGTTCTGGTGGTGTAGCAAATCGTTCCAAGTTGTTCAGTTGTATCAGCGCGTTTTGAATAAGATTTATTTTTTTTGAATCATTTTCGCTTCTTTTTGGAACAGAATGAAGAAAATGATTGATACTGCAGGTAAAGCAATCCGCGTTTATTTTCATTTGATAAAAACCTTGAAGAAGGAAATCCTATTATTGGTAGTAGATCCATTGAGATGTAAAACGAATTAGTGTGCGTCTCGGGCGTGACTGAGATAGCTTAGTTCCGTTGGAAGAGAAACATTGGAACCGTATTCATTTTCGCCATAGCCATTTTCGGCTAGAAGTTTTATGTCATTAAGAACACGGACATCGCCTCGGAAAGTAGCCTTGATATCGTATAATATATTTATATAACGCTGCGCATTCAGCGTGGTAATACAAGCCTGAATTAATTCTGTTAGCGTTCCGGTGGATTTTTCAATGGTATCTTTGATTGGTAGAGGATAGCGCAACACTCGGATAACATTTTCGGATGTAAGGCGGGCGATGATTTGTTGAACGCATTGTTCTTTTGTGATTTCTTTTTGTTGTAATTTTAGTTCTATATCAGCAAAATCCATTTTTTCAAGTTTTTGGAATACATAGCTTCGTTTTAGCTGATTTACCCATTCATTTGCCAAGAATAAATTCATGGGCATTTTTGCGTCATATTCTTTGTCAAGAACCATTACGACTTTACTGCCGTAATGGCGTACAATTGTGGCGACAAGTGTGGACGGGCGTACATGAAAACCGAAAAAAGGCGGTACCGGAACATCGATTGTATCGATGACGGCATATTGATGCAGCATTTGTTGGCATAAATCACGGGCGCCTTCTAAAAATTCATAGCTGTATTTTGCCAGGTAGTGGGTGAGAATATTTAGAAACCAATCACTGCCTAAAACACAATTTGGGGAACAGAAAATGGGCCGTTCTGGATTCTGGTGCAATAAATGACGCTCATAAAAATGCATGAAGATGATGGTGACATGCATAAGATGAAGGACCATACTGATATGACCGCGTAAAAGAGGCAGGGCTGGATCGCGCTGCTCGGTAAAACTGTCACTGATGTAGGTGTCATAGAGGGATTGAAGATTATGAAATTTTCCTTCCTGGGCACGAATGGAATTTTCGTTAAAGAGCTCGAGTGAGAATCCTCGCCATTTTGGGGCCTTTGCGCGTGATGCCGAGTGGATAAAATGCGCATCTTCGGTGTTATTCAGGAAATGTGTTGCCAGCAGAATAACGCGCTCTTTGGCGGATGAATGTTTGGAACTTTTCAGGTCTCTTGGAAGGTGTCCTGTGGGAAGGTCTTCAGTAAAAACAAAGCCGGCGTTTTCTTCGGGATCAGGCCAGCCGAATTTCCGGCTTTCGGTAAGAAGCTGTTTCAGGGAGCAATAAATCATGGATGATACATATAAGAGTGTGTCCATGGTGTCATGTTTAAATTTTGTCTGGGAAAACTGAAAATCGTAATTATTACAGGAGTGCTGCATATGGAGAATTTCATAACCCGCAATACTGAAATTCTTTAGAATTGCGACTTGTTTTCGGAAATTGAACCATGCTCTGTTTACGCGTGCGCCATAGGCATCTAATATTTCTTCGAGCTGGGTTGTTTCTGCTTGTATAATACTTAAATAGGGCCTTGTGATGGCAAATTTATAAATGCCGTCTTTTATCGTTTTTTGAGCTAATGATAATAAAATAAGTGCGCGATTGCGCATAAAAGTATCAAATTCATTATGATCAAGGGCTATTGCCATAAAAATTCCTGAAATAGAGAACCGAAAAAGAATACCAAAAAGAAAAAAGATCGAATTAAGTGGAGAAATTCAAAGGAAAAAATCCAACACTGTAATCTCTAAGTATATATCATTTTTATAAAAAAACCAGTAAAACAATAGTTTTTTTGCGGGATTGATAAGATTTAAGAAGTGTTCGTGTCGAAATTGTTCTGCTCTTTTTGGAAACGTTATCTCATTTGGTTTGTGGTTTTGTTGTAACAGAAGGATCCGCTATAGCTGTGAAATAAATTCATACGCTCGTTGTGCGGGCCACCATACTTGATTTTCTGGAGTAATAAAGCCGCAGTGTCCGCCGCTTTCTGGTATTTCTAGAAAAAGTTTTGAACTTTTTTTTGCGGTTTCAATAGGGTAGCATTGTCCTGTTGTAAAGGGATCATTGGCTGGATTGACAATAAGCAGCGGCACGTCGAGGTTATTGAGCCAGTGGTAAGCGCTGGCGGTTTCCCAGTATTCATAAATATCCCGAAAGCCGTTCATCGGCGCGGTATAACGATTGTCAAATTGTAGAATCGTATGAATATCATTGAGTCCGTAAGTGCTGACTAAATTTGGAAATTGTTGGTGTTTTTGCCGAATGACTTTTTTCAGAAGGGATAAGAAATGGATTGTGTAAACGCGTCCCATGGGGTTTTTTAGCAATTTTGAATTTGCGATTAAATCGATTGTTGCGCAAAAGCAAACGCCACCCGCGACTTGAGGGGGAATATCGTTATGGCGTCCCAAATAAAGTGTTGTCAGATTTCCACCCATGCTGAATCCAACAAGGTAGACTTTTTTGTAGTGTCCTCTTTTTATAGCATGTTGTACGATCCAGCTTAATTCTTGAGAAGAATTGCTGGTTGTGACGCTTGGAGTGCCGTTTTCGCAGGAGCCGTTTCCATGATAATTCCATGCCATGCCATCGATTCCGTGGCGATTAAATGTTCGGATAATGCCGAGAACATAATGGCGATTTGTATTACCACAGAGACCATGGCTGACGATGACCAATTCATCGGAATGGTGTTTCGGGTTGTAAAAAGACCAATCGAGATAAAAGTAATCCTGATTTGGAGTGTAAAATTTTTCTCGCTGGTAATTTACTTTTTTTTCTTTTCTGAAAAAGCTTGGAAAGATCGTTTGAAAATGTCGATAACTTTGCCAGGGCTTTGCTTGGTAGGTAGAATGTTCGATAAATGGCATAAAGGGATCCATTTTTAATTGTGAAAGCAAAAAAATTCTTGTCTAAGGGGCCGTTCAGAAATAATCTTTACATTTGCCTGATTCTCGTGAATGCTTTTTGTGCCGCCAACCTCGTCACATACCTGAGGGTATGCTCCTCGTTGTCGGCCCCAAAATCAAATCACGATTTTTTCGG
>Ga0172377_10004050_pt1 | contig 15067 bp, 9 predicted proteins | sample Pumphouse3metaG_FD_119749 | JGI IMG/M metagenome (GOLD analysis project Ga0172377, IMG submission 119749) | Leachate microbial communities from a municipal landfill in Southern Ontario, Canada - Pumphouse #3 metaG | ecosystem: Engineered > Solid waste > Landfill > Unclassified | place: Canada... | reverse complement strand
TTATTGTAACAAAGCTAAGCATTCAGAAAAGAATAACTAGATTTGCTTGACATAAATATGCAAGAATATAAGTTGGTAAAAAAACAAAATAAATATGGAGGATCCAAATGACCTTTAACGAATTTATGGCTAAGGTCGCAGCGAAGAATCCGGGCGAACCCGAATTTCTTCAGGCAGTGAAAGAAGTAGTCGAGACTATCTGGGATACATACGAAAGTAATCCCCGTTTTGTGAAGAACAATATTCTCGAACGCATTGTTGAACCAGAACGCGTAATTATATTCCGTGTTCCTTGGATGGATGACAAAGGTGAAGTACATGTAAACCGTGGCTATCGTGTACAGTTCAACAGCGCGATTGGTCCCTACAAAGGTGGCCTTCGTTTCCACCCCAGCGTTAATCTCTCTATCTTGAAATTCTTGGGCTTTGAACAAATCTTTAAGAACAGCCTTACAACTCTGCCAATGGGTGGAGGAAAAGGTGGTAGTGATTTTGATGCTAAAGGTCGTTCGGATGCAGAAATAATGCGTTTTTGCCAATCCTTCATGGCTGAACTTTTCCGTCATATTGGGCCAAATTTAGATGTTCCAGCTGGCGATATAGGAGTTGGTGGACGCGAGATAGGATATTTGTTTGGTATGTATAAGAAACTCCGCAACGAATTTACTGGTGTGCTAACCGGTAAAGGCCGAACTTGGGGTGGTAGTTTAATCCGTCCAGAAGCCACTGGTTATGGCGTAGTCTATTTTACAGAAGAAATGCTTAAGACCAAAGGGTTGAATTTTACAGGGAAAAAGGTAGCTCTTTCTGGTTTTGGCAATGTAGCTTGGGGAGCAGCTCAAAAGATTACAGAGCTTGGCGGTAAAGTTATTACTATCTCCGGACCTGATGGTTATATCTTGGATGAAGCAGGTCTTGATGATGAAAAGATCGAATATATGCTAGAACTGCGTGCATCCAATAATGATCGTGTAAGCGATTATGCCGATAAATTCCCCGGTTCTAAATTCTTCCCTGGCAAGCGTCCTTGGGGAGTTAAAGTAGATGTTGCCATTCCCTGCGCAACTCAGAATGAACTTCACGTTGAAGATGCTAAAGCATTGGTAGAAAGTGGAGTAACATGTGTTTGCGAAGCTGCCAATATGCCTTGCACACCCGAAGCAGTAGAAGTATTTATGAAAGCCAAAATTCTCTTTGCTCCCGGCAAGGCTGCTAATGCTGGTGGCGTTGCTACCTCCGGCTTGGAAATGACTCAGAATTCGATGCGTCTTAATTGGAGCCGTGAAGAAGTGGACGAGAAACTCCACAGCATTATGCGCAACATTCATGAAGCTTGCCGCGAAAACGGTATTCAAGCTGATGGATGGGTGAATTATGTAAAAGGAGCTAACATTGCCGGCTTCCTGAAGGTAGCAAACGCAATGTGTGACCAAGGTTTAGTATAAATAATAGCTAATATAAGATTAAGAAAAGGCGAGTTTTAATACTCGCCTTTTTGTTATAGGTTTATTATCTTTTGAGCATGTAACTTCGTAAATCGATAACAAGTTTAAACAGATATCCAAAGCCTAAAGAAGCGATCAATGGACAAATGGGGATAAGGCTTTTTGGGGCAAGCACAAATACCACATCTTGGGTTAACGTAATTCAAAGTTGTCAGAATCAAGGAAACTGCTTTCTAGATTTTTATCTTATTCCCCAAAATGATGCTCATGCTGTTAGATACTAAATAGATTCGTCTAGGCTTGATAACATAATTTAACTTGACGAATTCAATAGTATTGAAAATAATCAACACAAGCTCAAAATAACTGTTAATAGGGGGTTTAATGAATAACTACTTCATGGAGACCCATCACCATGAATGGATTTTGACCAATAAACTTGGTGGTTATGCTTTGGGCACCGGGAACTTGATTAATCAGCGTAAATATCATGGTTTGTTAATAGCTGGAGATATTGGCTTTAATCGTTATCATCTGGTAGCTGGCATTGAAGAAAAAGTGGAATGGCGCGGTGAAGTTTTACATTTGGATAGTAATAACTATAGCAATTGCATTTATCCCGAAGGGTTTCTCCATCTCGTAAAGCCATGGCTACGCCCCTACCCGGTGTTTTTATATTCTGCGTTACCCCATCAGAATAACATCCTCATACTTAAGGAAATTATGATGGATGAACAGAGTAATACCATTTTAGTAAAATATAGAAATCTGGGAAAACATCGCCTACATTTTGAGTTTCACCCAAAATTCACTATGTGTTCACACCATGAGATAAATGCGCATGGTAGTTTGGATTTCATAGAGTTTAGAACTAGTATGCAAAAAAAAGATGAATATAGCATGTTTTCAGCGTTGCGTTTGAACAATAGCATTGAAGTATTCGGCTCGGTTTTAAAGGGCGAGGTGATATCTAACCGATATGTATATTATAATGTATTTTATCCTTGGGAAGTGATGAGCGGATATGCTGGAATTGGTGATCAAATCAGCTTATTTCAAATAGATTTTGATTTGTCTCCCAACGAAAGCAATTCAATGTTGTTTTCCGATGCCCCCATACAGAATCCCGCAAGCATTGTTAAGCGAATTGAAGCAAGATATGAAGATCTACCGAAGCCATTTGATGTTCCTATACATATTGATAGTGATGGTGATCTACTTAGTAAAATAGATTATAACGATAATTATCTTTTCGATAGAAAGAAATATCTAAACATCCTTGAATTTGCACTTAAAGATTTTGTCACATATGATGATGTGGTAGCAGGATATCCCTTCTATGGGCCTTGGGGAAGAGATACCATGGTAGTACTCAATGCATTGTTACGTAAAACCGAGAATCTTGAAACTGCCGAACTCATCATGAAAAAATATAGTCAACACATAAAAGGTGGATTAATTCCCAATATGCTTGCTGAAAGTGGTAGAGAAGCAAATTATGATAGTATTGATGCTACTTTGTGGTATATAATAATGCTGTGGAAAGTAGGTAAGAAAAAGAAGCTCAAAAAAGCTTGGAAAGAAGCGCTGATGCTTGCAGAAGATATGATACAAAGCTTACTGCAAACACAAGATCACCCATTTAGGGTGCGTAATGATGGGCTTATAGAGCTAGATGCAGCATTTGCTCATGGCACTTGGATGGATGTTCGCATCGATGGCAAAGCAATTACACCGCGATGGGGAGCTCCGGTAGAGATAAATTCACTTTGGTATAATGCTCTTTGTGCTTATGAAGAAATGGTGAATGAGTATAACTCAACCGGTAAACTGAAGCTAAAACCAATAGATGAAATTTTGCAGCTTAAAGATATCGTAAAAAATTCGTTTGCAAAGTTTTGGACTGGTGAGTATCTTGCCGACAGACTTGAGGGAGATAAAGCAATTATTGAGATTCGCCCAAATGCAATCATTGCACTCTCTTTGCCGTGGTCTCCTGTTTCTTTGGATATCATGAAACAGGTTTTGGAGCATACATTTCAAGAGCTTTATACTTATTATGGAATTCGTACTCTAAGCCCCCAAGATGCTCGTTTTAGAAAAAAATTCTACGGAACCCAACGTGAACGAGATTTGGCGTATCATAACGGAAGTGTGTGGGCATGGCTCTTGGGTCCGTTTTGTGGATTGTATCTAAAAGTATATCGCAACCAAAAAAGCAATAGAGAAATAGCACAAGCCTTAAGTGAATTCATTGGAGTATTGCGTAAGGGCTTTATGAAGGGGCATATTGCCTCTGTAGCAGAAGTGTGGGATGGCGACACTCCTCATTTCCCCAAAGGGGCTCCGGCCCAAGCTTGGAGTGTGGCTGCATTGTACAATATTGAAACCTATCTTGAAAGTTTGGGTGTTGAGCTATGAAAGTTCTAATGTTTACATGGGAATTTCCACCTCTAATTTCCGGTGGTTTGGGAATGGCTTGTTACGGTATGGTAAAGGCTCTTCTTAGTTTGGGCATTAAGATAGATTTGGTGTTGCCTACTAAAGAAGAAGTGTACTTTCCTATGCGAGAAATAAGCGATGTGGATACGCTTCCTGCAGTGTTCCTCAATGCTCGAAAACAGATTCAATATGAGAACAGAGTATTTAGCGGCATTTCTGAACGCATAGAATTCATTGGTTTAAACGATCATCCCGAATCCTATTTTCAGCTTTCAGATATAAACCGTTACGTTACATCAATTAAAAAAGAGCTTTGGAGCAAAGAGAGTTTTGCTTTTAAAGAGCAGGACATCTGGCAGCAGATGACAAATAATTTAATTGGTGACGAGGATCTAATTCGCAAAATCCAAGAATATACGCTTCGTGCTGAGCGTATGGCTAAAACACTAAATTACGATATTATTCATGCTCACGATTGGCTTACTTATCCAGCAGGAATGTTGGCACGTAGAATTAGTTCTAAACCTTTAATTGTACATATTCATGCCACAGAGTTCGATAGAGCAGGAGGACCTGGGGATGAGCGAATTCATAAAATTGAACATGCTGGGATGACTTATGCCGATAAAGTAATAGCCGTATCGCAATACACATCTCAAATGATTATGAGCCGATACCGCATCGATACAGGAAAAATTCGTATTGTCCATAATGCATTTAGCCTTCCAGAAGATGCCGTGATTGCTAAAGAAAGGATATTTAAAGGACCTGTAATACTCTTTTTGGGAAGAATAACCCTCCAAAAGGGACCAGATTATTTCTTAGAGATGGCGCAAAAGGTATTGCAAATACACTCAGATGCTAGATTTATAATGGCCGGAACTGGCGATATGAGCAGAAAGCTTTTACGCAGCTCTGCCGGTTTGAAACTACGAAATCGCTTTCTTTTTACGGGATTTTTAAACCGGAAACAAGTAGAAAGAATTTTGCGTGCCGCCGATATCTATGTGTTACCATCGGTATCTGAACCTTTTGGAATTAGTCCACTGGAAGCGATGGCTTATGGCATAACATCAATAATCTCTAAGCAATCAGGTGTATCGGAAGTGGTTAAACATGCGTTTAAAATTGACTTCTGGGATGTAGATTTGTGGGTAGAGACAATTAATCATCTCATCGAGAACCCACAATATTGTACCAAGATGGGAATTGAAGGTATGAGAGAAGTCAATAAAATTCAATGGGATGAGGCTGCGGATAAAATACGACAAATTTACTCAACCACATTGGCAGATTATGTGAGAAAGAGTTAAGGGAGTGCATGCATGTTAAATATTGTCTTCTACTTTCAAGTTCATCAGCCCTACCGCTTAACCCATTTCAATGTTCTGGACATTGGACAATCCAAACCAATCTTTGATGACAAACTAAATGGCGATGTTATGCGAAAAGTTGCTCAAAAGTGCTACCTTCCAACAAATAAGCTTTTGTTGGATCTCATTAAAGAGCATGAAGGAAGATTCAAAATAGCTTTTTCCATAACAGGCACTGCCATTGAACAGTTTAAGCTTTACAGTCCCGAAACATTGGATTCCTTCAAAGCTTTAGCCGATACAGGATATGTGGAGTTTATAGGGGAAACTTATTATCATTCACTCGCTTTTTTATACGATTCCAATGAATTCTTAGACCAAGTAATGATGCATCGGGATTTGATGAAGAAAGAATTTTCCTACGATACAGAAACGTTCAGAAATACGGAATTAATCTATCAAGATCGACTTTCAGATTTGGTGTTTGAGATTCCGGGATTCAAAACAATACTAACCGAAGGAGTGGATCGAGTATTACAATGGAGATCGCCATTATATGCTTATAAAAATTATTCTAAGCGCATAAACTTATTGCTAAAGTATTATCAAATGGCAGATGATATTGCCTTTAGGTTTTCCAATAGAGATTGGCCTGAATATCCTCTAACCGTAGAAAAATTTGTTAGCTGGATCGATAAGCTTACTTTAAATGAGTACAAGGGAAAAAACCAATTCCTAAACTTGTTTATGGATTATGAAACTTTTGGCGAACATCAATGGGCATCAACGGGAATATTTGACTTTATGAGGCATTTCCCAGCAGCAGTATTACAACATCAGCATCTAGGTTTTGCTCACCCCAAAGAAACAACGGAACTATCTAATTACCAACAGGAATCAGTATCTTTCCCCGAAGCCGTTTCGTGGGCGGATGAAGAGCGGGATCTATCGGCTTGGTTGGAAAATGATATGCAACACAATGCCATAGAAACCTTATATGCCCTATTAGATCAGATCAAAGTAAAAGGAGATCCGGATCTATTGCGTACTGCTCGCATGCTAAGTACTTCCGATCATTTTTACTACATGTGTGCTAAGTACTTTCAAGATGGAGATGTACATAAATATTTCTCGCCTTACGATTCACCGGATCAGGCATATATTTACTATATTAACGCTCTGGCAGAGCTTGAAGAAAGACTCTTGAGGTAACAAATATGAGCAAAGGAAAAGTCTTAATACTGGAAGATGATGTAGTTTTGGCAGACCAAGTAGCCCTTATTCTTAACCGTTACAATTATGAAGTGCTTATTACGGCAAATTCGGATGTATTCTTCGAAGAACTAAGAGTATTCAATCCGGATGTTATTCTTCTCGATGTATTTCTGGTTGGAAGCAAATTGAACGGTATCCAAGTACTAAAACACCTTAAAGATAAGATGGACCTTAATTACAAGGTAATTGTAATCTCTGGAGAAGTGAGCACTAGTCAGGTTCAAGAGATTCGAGATTTGGGAGCATATCATTTCATCGAAAAAGGCAGTAGTTTTAGCACAAATCAATTGCTTCTACACATAGATAATGCTATTACCTTGAAACGCCAAGAAGAAGAGCACATTGGTTTGCAAATAGAATACATCAACATGAAAAAACAATTCACTCGTTCATTTCCATTTATTGGTGAAAGCCCAGCCATTAAGCAGGTTAGAGAAAAAATTCGCAAGCTTGCAGAAGTTGATGAAGATTTGTTCTTGATTGGTGAAACTGGTACCGGTAAAGAAGTAGGCGCAAATTATTACTATATAAGCTCTCAGAGATTTGGCAAACCATTTCATACACTTAATTGCTCAGCGCTAACCGAAACTCTAATAGAAAGTGAACTATTCGGTCACGTTAAAGGCAGTTTTACCAGTGCAGATCGTAATAAAACTGGATTCTTTGAGGAATGCAGCAATGGTCTTCTGTTTTTGGATGAGGTAACCAATCTTTCATTGATTGCTCAATCAAAGATTCTGCGAGCAATTGAAAACAAAGAAATCCAAGTAGTTGGAGGCCCTATGAAAAAAGTAAATACACGCTTGATCTTTGCCTCCAATGCAAAAATGGATATTCTTTCCGATTCCGAGAAGTTTCGACGAGATCTTTTTTATCGCATAGAAGGTAACATAGTAGAATTACCACCTCTGCGAGAACGAGGCGAAGATATCCTGCCGCTAATGAGTTTCTTTCTTACCAACTTTTCAAATCAATACAGTATTAATGATCATTTGGATCTTACAACTCTCAAAAGCAGTCTTTTAAGCTATTCTTGGCCTGGCAACATTAGAGAACTTAGAAACTTTTGTAAGTTTATGATGATCAACGAAAGAAACATAACTAACGAAACGATTCTTAAGCACCTGGAACATAAACTATGCGGTAGAGACAAAGATCTGGATTGTGACAATTCTAAATATCTTGAAATACCTTCGCTAAAAGAAAGTATTGCACGCTATGAAAGAGATTACCTGATACATCACCTTGAACGTAACAACTGGTTGGTTTCCAAAACAGCAAGAGCAATCGGTATAGAGCGGACAACTTTATATAAAAAGATAAAGCAATTAAACATTAACAACCCTACTGAGGAATAAGCCGCTTTTATGCTTAAGGATAACTTAGGAACCAGGCTATTTGCTTTACTTTTGGCACTGTTGATTTGGTTACAATCTGTCTTGGTTTCCGATCACCGAAGTGTGGTATCTCTGCCCGTAAACTTAAAAAACATACCTCAAAATATTACTTTGGAAAACCTGCCTCAAAAGATTCCCTTTATTGTGAAAGGTAAAGGTTTAGATATCATCCGCTTGATGTTGGCAAAACCAAGAGTAAATATTGATGCAGGAAATATCACTCCCAATACAGACATAATCTCACTTCAAAACTATTCAATTGACATTCCTGAAAATGTGGAAGTTAGTTTATTAGGACCCTCAGAATCAGATAATCTTGCAATTCAAGCAGATGTGTTTCACCAAAAAACCGTATCTATCGAACTTCAATATGAGGATGCTTATACTAAAGAAAAAATGAATGAATTACGATACAGCTTAAATCCAGACAAGGTAACAATATTTGGCCCTAAAAGTAAAATAGTGGGCATCAGCAAGGTAAAGACTCTACCAATCGATAACAAGGTTTTTAACGATTCTAGAATCGAATTAGAATTGGATTTACCAGATTCGGAGATAAATGTATCTGATACCCGAGTGTTACTTAGCATTAGCGGAGAACAAGAAAGCAGCCGTGTTTTCACTAATATATCTCTTCCGGAAGGATATTCACCTTCGCGAGTTGCAGCTCGTATATCTGGTCCCGGCTCTGTATTAGAAAATATGAAGATTGATAGCATCAAAGTAGAAATAATATCCGAACCGGATGAAGATGGATTGTTCAAAGTGGAATTAGTATTACCCGAAGGTGTTAAAGCATTAGCTATTACCCCAGATAGAGTTCGAAAAAGAAGATGAGCTTGATTCTAGCGTTCGAATCTTCGTGTGATGATACATCTGTAGCAATATTAGATACAGATTACAAAGTTTTTGCAAATCTTACGACCGGACAACCTCAGCATCTAGAATTTGGAGGAGTACTACCTGAATTGGCATCTCGTTTACACATGAAGAATATTATGCACTTATGCAACTTGGCCTTAAAGCAAGCAAACATGGAATTAAGTGATATTAATGCCATTGCCGTTTCAATAAATCCGGGATTAATTGGATCTCTTATTGTTGGCTTAGCCTTTGCTAAAAGCTTGTCGTGGAGTTTGGGAGTACCCCTCATTACGGTTAATCACCTTCTAAGTCATATTTTTGTAAACTATATCGAACATACTCTAGTGCAGCCTCCATTTTTGGCGTTGGTTGTATCTGGGGGACACACAGAGATAGTTCATTTCAGCACAAATACTCAATTTGAGGTTATCGGCAAAACTTTGGATGATGCCGCCGGAGAAACATTTGATAAAGCTGCCAAACTTATGGGTTTGGGGTTTCCCGGAGGACCGTTGATTGATAAACTAGCCCAAAATGGGAACCCACATTTTGTAGATCTTCCTAGCCCATTAAAGCAAAAAGATAATTATAATTTTAGTTATAGCGGGCTCAAAACAGCTATAAGAACCTATGTCTTAGATAAGGATGATGAGTTTCTGAAAAAGCATCAAACCGATATCGCCGCATCAATCCAAGCTGCAATTATAGAACCATTGATAGCTAAAAGCATCCGAAAAGCCAAAGAGCTTAAGCTGCCCAGCATATTATTGGCTGGTGGAGTTGCAGCAAATTCTGCTTTACGACTGGAAATAACTAAGCGAGCCGCTAAATACGGCATCAAAGTATTCTACCCCTCACTCTCTTTGTGCATGGATAACGCTGCTATGGTTGCAGCAGCAGCAATTCCAAAATTCAAAGCAGGCTTGTTTTCCTCGCTTTCGGTAAATGCAAATTCATTAAAGGGGACTAGGTTACTATAAATAAAGGTTTCTTATGCGTTGCAACCTAATATTCGATTGCTCATTTTAACGTTAAAATGGAGCGGGCAACGGGACTCGAACCCGCGACCCTCAGCTTGGGAAGCTAATGCTCTACCAACTGAGCTATGCCCGCTCATATAGTCGTCAATCTGCTCGAATCACTTTTTATGTCAAGAATTTTCGTCATGGCAATATGATTATAAGCTAAGCACGTAAACTTATATATCTGAGCGTGTGAGATGATATATTTTATTTATTTCCATTCTGATAAAATATATTCTTGCCTAAGTGAATAATGCGTTTATAATATCATAAATTAAAGATTGTTTGATGGAGATGATATGACACAGATATTGCTCAAAATGAGGATAGCTTTTTGCCTAAGCATTATTCTATTTGTCTCATCATGTGATTTGGATATTATGGACAAGCTAAAGCCCAAAGCCATAGTAAATGGTATTACTCTAAATCATAAAGGAGAAATGTCTATTTCTATGGTTTATTCATCAGATATCTTAAGCTTAGAACTTAAATCCAGCTCGGTACTTTTAAAGGGAAGGGCAAGTAAAAAGATAAATATTAGGATAGAATATTGGGAATTTGAGCCTGGCGATGCGATTATTCGACTTGAAGATTCATCGCTAGTAACTAGTTCAATATCGGGCAAACCCGTTCTAATAAGCTCAGTATCCGGACTTTATCCAGATGATATAGACTATGATGTGTCGGTTACAAATGGTGATATTGAGATTGTATCAATGCGTAGCAATAGCATAAAAGCTTTTTCTGGTAATGGAACCATTTCTCTGAATGACAGTAATGTCTTTAACTTATCAGCAAAATCGGAAACAGGAGATTTGGAAGCATATAATAGCGCCATACATACAGCAGTAATGGAAACAGGTACTGGTAACATTATTCTCAATAACACTAAGATCAAAAAACGCAATATTAATAACGGCACAGGAAAGCTAAAAGAATACTAACACTTTGTTCGCGAATATGCATAGAAACACATTTTGAACATCGGGGAGAGCAAAAATACTTTGGTTAAGAATTGATAATTTCACTATTCCCGCCAAGTAAAAAATGAACCGGATATGCAAAAAGCAATACCCGGTTCGTTTTCTTATGTAGATACTATTTCATCAGCATCATTTTAACATTCTTGCTAATATTGCCAGTTTTGATTCTTGCAAAGTATACACCACTTGCCACATTATGATTATTGTAGTCCTTGCCATTCCATTGTAACTGATGATTTCCCTTTGCTAACAATCCACTATATAAGGTGCTTACTTTCTGACCGCGAATATTGAACACTTCAACCTTGCAACTCTGGTTAGAGGGTAAATTAAACGAAATATTTACCGTGGGGTTGAAGGGGTTGGGATAAGCTTTAACATTTATAATCGGAGAATGTACCAAATCTTCGTTGCTAACAAAGTGGTTGTAAACCACAATTTCGCCGTGATAAACCCCGGCTTCGTCAATATAATACTCAAATTGTGATTCGTCTGTAATGGTTCTTAGAACAGAGTTGTTAAAGCTAAATTTTGATGTCCACTCGCTTGGTAAACCATTTAGGACAAAATTAAAACTTATGGTTCCAGCCTCAGACGCTTCTAGTGTATAACTAAATACCATCTCTTCTTCACCATTGAAGGCAAAATTTTCTCGGTATTCCTCACGCAAATAGGGATCTATAAATTCTGGATTGTCACTGCGATCTAGGTAGAGTTCTGTTGAGGCAAAAAGAATCCTTTGTGGAGATTTGGGTAAATCTAATTTGAAATCGTGTCCGCTTGTAGCAATTGGGTTTGAACCTATTACTATTTGATCGTTATCACTCAAAGAAGAATTAACCGTAATGGACCATAAAGGAGCAGGAGGAATGATGTTTGTTCCAAAATTATAAGGGTAAAAGTTGATACTAACACCATTACCAATATTTGCATAGCTTTTTATAAAAAATGCCTCATAAGGTTCAATTCTATTGGTAAGCTCAAAAGAATTATTTCTATACACATAAATTGCTCTGGAAATAAGCTCTTGAGCAATCATTTCGCTAAATCTGTATAGGGTGCCATTTACATAAAACCTCAAAGAAGAGATATTGTAAGCACATACATGAGGGTTTGCCACAAAGTTCCAGCCGGGTTCAAGTTCGATGCTGATAGCATCGCCTAACACATCTGAGGTGCTAGCATTTACAGTATAATCTGTTGCATGCATAAAGTAGCCTGGCCCGAAAGAAAACTCGTCTGATTCAATCCACTCGGTATCATAAATATAGCCCGTTGAGCCATCTCCGAAATCCTGAGCTATATTAAACGTTTCCATAACAAATGGATTGCTCTTTGTTGCCCAACCTGGACTGGTAAAAATCTGATTTAGGCGCGGTACAAAAGCTAAAGTATGTGAAGATACATATTCTTTGCGTAAACCATCGGTAGCTACCATTTCCAAGAATACTTTTGTTTCGGGCATATCTAAGGTCTGAGGAACGATATAATTGTAACTTGATACAGTAGAAGGGATATTTGAATAGACCATCAATGAATCAGTAGCATTTCGCAAAAAAAGATTCATGTGATCTATCAGAAATGGATATTGAGCTGTCCAAGAAAACGTAATATTATTGCCGCCCTGTATCACTTTATTTTGTAACGCTCCATGATTAACGGTGGGTTGCATATTACCCCAATAAAGCGTCATAGTTCTATATGAACTACTGCTAACCATGAATTCGTAAACCCCATCTGCACAATTGTGCCAATTTCCGGTTCCGTTATCATAGATATACATTTTTTCGGAACGAAGGACGGTTGGTACCGCGAGGTATAAGGGCACATTTAATTGATCTGAGCGTATTCGAATAACCCAAGTTTTCATATCTAGGGTAGGATCGTAACCTCCCTTAACTTCTTGAGAAAGATAAATACCATTCTGCGACCAATACTGCTCGTAGAAAGATACCCATACATAATTTGAAGAAGGATTACTTTTGCTTGTATCCCAATATTGATCTTGTCCATCTGTAGCGTAAGGATTTTGGGCAAAGTTTGCTGTATCCATTAAGGTACCCGCGTGATTGGTTAGCACAAGTTCATGCATGATGGCAGGACTAGCCGATGCCAATACATTATGAATGGATTCTATTTCGTTATTGTTAAAAATGCTTATACGATATGTATAGTGTTCGTTATTCTCAACATTAAGATCCCAATATTCATAACTGTAAGATCCAGATTCTAAGTATGGGTTATCTGTGTAAGAATCAATTATATGCCATTCTGATTCTTCATTCTTTCTATATACTTTAAAACCAGCAAAACCGGTTGAGGGGGTAACGTTCCAGGCTAGTCTTACGGAAGATTCCAGGCCATGCGCAGAAAAACTGTTAATAGATGCCGGTGCGGGAGCAGAGATTACTTCGTTTGAAAGCTCAGAATAGTTGTCATTCTTATCTCTTGCTCTAATTTTGAAGTGGTAGTTATAATTGCTATTCAATCCTGTAACGTTAATAGAAGTGCAAGCCTGCGAAGCAAGAAACGAATTGTTGTTACGATCGAAAACACTATACTCACCTTCATCTATGGGATTTACAGAGTATAGAATCTCGTAGCTGTCGAAATCATAAGAATCACTCCGATCCCATTGTAGGGTTACATATTGCATGGAGTTATTTAGTACGCTTAGGTTTTCTGGAGTTGTGGGATCCATTCCATCATCCATATTGAAGAGATCGTCAAAAAGACTATTAAGATCTTGCACCCAACGTCCATAATACTGTCTAGGATACTCAAAGAGATTATCGAAATCCCACATCCGAGCATCTTCATCCCAACCATAGAACCACTTATATGTATTTTCTGTTTCTTCATACATATTAGGCAGTTCATCCATTTCAATATGCATAAACGGCTCGTAACTATCATAGTCGTTCCATCCGCTTAGAGTATATAGCATTTGCCGATTTAAAGAATATGCCGGTAGATCTACCATGTCATTAACGGGATACTCAACTTCTCCATCAGTAAATGTGAAATCATGAATACTATAGTTTACTGAGTAGTATTGATTAAGGTATACATCTTGATGAATACCGATGGTGTTGGCAGGAATCATGAGATGATCTCCACGATGGATGATGTCTTGCCTCAAACTGCTAAGATCACGAATTGGCAGATTTGGGCAAAGCTTGTTGTTACCAGCAGATATTTGGTTATCTGTATATCCTTGATGACGATTCCAATCATAAGAATGCACTTGAAAAGAAAACTCAATTTGTTCGAAATTGTCTCTGATCTTATCTGCGAATTTTTTGTAAGCAACGTTAAATGGATGAGATTCGGAACGGGTGGGATCTGAAATGGATTTTGTATTCGTATACGAGCCTACATTAGACCATCGTACTTCCCTTCCAGTTCCACTAATCATTAGATAGGATGCTTCCCAAAGTGTAAAAGCATCATAACCCATAATTGGGGTAGGGAAATCATCATTAGGATGTGGTACAGTAACAATAATTGGGCGACTCGCAGTAGGATTGTAGATGTATAGACCCCACCCATAATGAAATGCGCCAATTTCATCATCATAAGTGTCTGCAGTGCCATTATCGTCAGTATAAGCTAAATTTGGTGTCTCGCGTAGCATATAATACTGTCTGCGTGTATTAGTATCATTAAACATTACAACTTGATATGGATACCCGGCAGAATCAATAACAAACTGAGCTTCTTCCAACATTCCATCCAAAAATAGATCAATGATGTTGCCCCAAGTGATAAGATCGGTATTTGTGGGTACAACATAATTGCCAAATCCGTTTGTTTGTCTGTCGTAGGGTGCGTAAAGATTGTAATTAGGACTTGCGATACCTTCTGCAATATGCGATACCCAATTGTCATATTCACAAGCTGGTTCGCTGCGAATCAGAAAGTTTTCTAAAGATCCCGTCTCAATTACATATGCAGATAAATGGAAAAGGGCAAAGAGTATTCCGATTAATAGAAAGGCTTTTTTCATGGATTCTCCCAAATCTTAGGTTTATGTACTTAAATTATTCATTTAAACACCATTCAAGATGATAAGCATAATTGAGTCAAGCATAATTTTCTTACTAGCTCAACTGTATTCTAGCACCATCATTATTATTTAACTTCTCTAACGGCTCTAGAGGGTTAAGATTCATTGATACCATGTTCGGAATCTAGAGAAAATATCTTGACGCAATAAGCTCATTGTAATCACTGGTAATAGGTTTATTAACGATGCAATAGCAAACATACTAAGTTGGATAATTTGAATAATACGGAGTAATATTGATCGATATCAAGTACATT
>Ga0172377_10004045_pt1 | contig 15081 bp, 15 predicted proteins | sample Pumphouse3metaG_FD_119749 | JGI IMG/M metagenome (GOLD analysis project Ga0172377, IMG submission 119749) | Leachate microbial communities from a municipal landfill in Southern Ontario, Canada - Pumphouse #3 metaG | ecosystem: Engineered > Solid waste > Landfill > Unclassified | place: Canada... | reverse complement strand
CTCTACCATAAGTTTCAATGAATCCAATGTTCCTTTTCTTTCAACAATAAGCAGATAATGAGGTTCTGTTTCACTTATTTCCATAAGTACGCTCTCGATCTGTGACGGGAATACATTCACTCCCCGTATAATAAGCATATCGTCACTGCGGCCTTTACATCTTTCCATTCTTACTAAGGTACGCCCGCATTCACATTTTTCGTAATGTAATCTGGTTAAGTCGTGTGTGCGATATCTTATAAGTGGTATTCCTTCTTTTGTTATTGTGGTAATAACAAGTTCACCTTCTTCTCCTGGAGCAACCGGTTCATTGGTCTTAGGATTAATAATTTCAGGAATGAAATGATCTTCGTGAATATGCATACCATTTTGAGCTGTACATTCACATCCCACTCCGGGTCCCATTATTTCACTTAATCCGTAAATGTCGTAGGCTTTAATATGTAATTTTTCTTCAATTTGTTTACGCATGCCCTCGGTCCATGGTTCAGCGCCAAATATACCTATCCTTAGTTTTATATCTTCACGGGGAATTTTATTCTCTTCTATGGTTTCTGCAATATGCAGAGCATATGACGGAGTACATGCAAGTACAGTTGCTCCGAAATCGGTCATTATTTTAATCTGCTTTTTTGTATTTCCTGATGACATTGGAATAACTGATGCTCCCAAACATTCTCCTCCGTAATGCAGACCCAGGCCACCTGTAAATAATCCGTATCCGTATGCAATCTGTATTGTATCATTCTGATCCATACCTGTCATTGCCATGCCTCTTGCAACAAGTTCTGCCCATGTCGTTAAATCTTTTCTGGTATAACCTACAACTGTTGGGTTGCCTGTTGTTCCCGAAGAAGCGTGTATTCTTACTATTTCTCTTCTGGGTGCCGAAAACATGCCAAACGGATATCCGTCTCTCAGATCCTGCTTAATAGTGAAAGGTAATTTTGTTAAATCACTTAGTTCTTTAATATCAGCAGGAGTTAAATTAATGTCCTGCATTTTTTTACGATAGGCAGGAACATGATAATATATTCTCTCAACCGTTTCTTTTAATCTTTCCAGCTGAACGGCCTCGATAGTTGAACGATCGGCACATTCCATTTTTTCATTCCAAATCATATACTAAAGTTTGTTTTTTTAAATATGCATAATAATAGACAGAAAATAGTTTTTTTTAAGTCATTTATTACAAACAATTTCAAAATTACAAGAAATCAGTTAAACACCAATTACTCCGCACCTAAATTCGATGCCTTTTTACAAAAATTATTCATTCTTTCTACATTTGCGTTGTTGCATACGTTTCGAATTTTGATTTTTCAGTTTAAGGTGTTTGTTTTAAGGTGAAAAAACTCCGTATCATTATTTTGAAAGTTTTTGTATAATACTTACTGCTATAACAGTAAAAAATCTTTGTTTCCTTTTATATTGTTATAAAATCACCATTATTTGCCTGTATAACGGTAAATAATAACTTATTACTTGTTAAATTAAAGAAAAAGTGTTATTTTTACCGCTATAAAGGGAAAATTATGAATCCACAGAATATCGCAGATATAATCAAAATGCATAGAAGAGCAGCTAAATTAAGCCGTATCCGGTTAGCAGAAATAGCAGGAGTAGGTAAGACAGTAATTTACGATATTGAAAATGGAAAAGAATCAGTCAGACTGAATACTTTAAAAAAAATACTGAAAGTATTAAATATAAAAATTGTATTAACAAGTCCTGTCATAGATAATATACAAAACACAGAAAATGAGAAAAGCTAAAGTATATGTCAAAGGAATTAAAGCGGGGATTCTAACAGAAATAGTCCGTTGCAAAGAGTATACGTTTGAATATTCAGAAGATTATAAAGGTCTTGAGGTATCGCGTACTATGCCGACAAACCAAAGAGTATATGAATTTCATGATTTTCCGCCATTTTTTGACGGACTTTTGCCCGAAGGAATTCAGCTTGAGGGTTTGTTGAAAATAAAAAAAATAGACAGAAGTGATTATTTCTCACAATTAATAGCAGTCGGAGAAGATACCGTTGGAGCAGTTACAATAAAAGAAATAGTTTAATGAATAAGTGTCCGATTGCATATATCGCATGTGGAAATAGTCGCTACAGTGATAAAGGTCTAAAAATATTATCAGCAAAGCTGAAAAATTTAAAAGACTTTGAATACACTGCTGATGAACAGCGAAAGGAAGCATATAATCGCGCCTTAAAAATGTCTGTTCAGGGGGTGCAGCCAAAACTAAGTGCAGTTCTGAATATCTCAGAAGGAAAATTTGAAATTGTTGATAAAGGCGGGAAATATATACTTAAACCACAACATAATATTCTTTTTGAAATGCCTGAAAATGAAGACCTGACTATGAGACTTGCAGATGAAATAGGTCTGGAGATTCCAAAACACGGGTTAATATGGTCGAAAGATAAATCCCTGACATATTTTATTAAAAGATTTGACCGAAAGGGACATAACGACAAAATTCCTGTGGAAGATTTTGCACAATTAGCAGGTTTAAACAGGGACACAAAGTATGACTACAGTATGGAAAAAGTTTTAAAACTTATTGATAAATATTGTACTTTCCCTGTAATTGAAAAGATCAAATTTTTTAAACTGACAATATTCAATTACCTGATTGGTAATGAAGATATGCATTTAAAGAATTTTTCATTAATAACACAGAATGGCAAAAGTTCCTTATCTCCCTGTTATGATCTGGTTAATTCTACTATAGAATATAAGGCGCAGGATGAAGAGATTGCATTACCATTGAATGGAAAGAAAAAGAATTTTACCCGGAATCAGTTAATTACTTACTTTGGAAAAGAGAGATGTGAACTTACCGATAAAAGTATTGACAGAGTATTGAAAACAATTTCATTATCAGTTCTTAAATGGAAAGAGCTGATTAATAGTAGTTTTTTGTCACAAACAATGAAGGATAAATACCGTACCTTATTAGAAACAAGATTGAATATTCTTGGCATAAAATGAATATTAATAGTTTTTCCAAAATAAATGAAGTAGGGAAATGGTTCTCAATTGTTGACTATTTAAACTGTTTGAATTTTTATAAAAAGTTTTCATTTTGTTTCTATGAGGGGACTTTTAAAAACTATATTATTTCATATAATTAGGTATTTTTGTTATTTTATTGGAAATACCGAAGATTAATGTTGCAGATAAAATTGCATAAAACAATACTACTGAGAAAATTAACAGAAGAAACAGGCAGATTATGAAAGACTTCACACAAGGGAAGGAAGCAGGTTTGCTTTTAAAATTTTCTCTTCCTCTGGTTTTGGGAAATATTTTTGAAAATCTATATAATATTGTAGACAGTATTATTGTAGGTAATTTTCTGGGAAAGGAAGCACTGGGAGCAGTGGGGGCTTCTTTCCCTATTATTTTTGCTCTTATTTCACTTGTTATTGGTATTGGATCCGGTGCATCTACAGTTGTTTCGCAATATTTTGGAGCAAAACAGACAGAGAATGTAAGACGTACAATTGATACTGTTTTTATTTTTTTTCTTATTGCCTCCATCGTTATTTCGGCCATAGGAATTATATTCAGCAATGATATATTTTCTCTTTTGAAGCTGCCTGAAGAAATGATGTCAGATGCCAATAATTATCTTAGGATATATATGGGCGGGATATTTTTCTTTTTTGGTTTTGCCGGGCTATCATCAATATTAAGGGGATTGGGCGATTCTAAAACGCCATTATATTTTATGATAGCCTCTACTGTTGTTAATATTATTCTGGATCTTTTATTTGTTCTGGTTTTTCACTGGGGAATAAAAGGTGTTGCATGGGCTACTGTTTTATCAGAAATAGGTTTGTTTGTAACAGGAGTTATATATTTAAATATTAAACATCCGCTTATAAAATTATACTTAAGAAAATATGTCTTTGACCGGTTAATATTTAAAAGCTGCATAAGAATAGGTCTTCCAACAGGATTTCAGCAGTTTTTAGTTGCTATAGGTATGATGACAATAATGGGAATAATAAACAGTTTTGGTACTAATGCTGTGGCAGCTTATACAGCGGCCATGAGAATTGACTCTTTTGCAAAGATGCCTGCCATGACATTCAGCTCGGCTTTATCCAGTTTTGTGGGACAAAATCTTGGAGCTTTTAGAGAAGACCGGGCAAAAAGGGGGTTGAAATTTACTATTCTTTTTTCACTGGTGTATTCTGCTGTAATTTCTGCAATTATTATACTATTTGGTGGCTTCCTTATCCATTTTTTTACTCCCGATCCTGCTGTGATTGAAATTGGTCAGAAATACCTTTTGATTGTTTCCTCATTTTATCTGTTATTATCAGTTATGTTTACACTTACCGGATTCCTTCGGGGAGCAGGAGCTACTCTTATTCCTATGCTGGTTACGATTGCATCCTTATATTTTCTTCGAATTCCGGCAGCCTTTTTACTGTCAGCGAAAATAGGTATTGACGGAGTATGGTGGTCAATCCCTATAGGATGGGCAGCAGCTGCTGTTTTCCTTATTATTTATTATTTTTCCGGAAAATGGAAAGGTAAAACAGTTATTCAATAATTTACGGACCTTGTTCTTTGGATATAGGGGGATATTTATCAGTTGTGTCTAATAACATAAACTTTGTTTGATTAAAATTAAAGACCTGATTTTTTTTGACGGTTTTCCGTCGAAGAACACAAAAAAGAAGCACTTTAACCTGTTTTCAGTACGACACAAAATCGTAATAATGCATGGAGACAGGAAATTTCCTTATCTTTATGATATAAAATTTTAAATAAATGAAAGACCGTATAGGATTTGGCTTTGATGTTCATAAACTATCAGAAGGGGAAGAATTATGGCTGGGAGGTATATTAATTCCCCACGAAAAAGGTACTATAGCACATTCGGATGGCGATGTTCTCATTCATGCTATTTGCGATGCCCTGTTGGGAGCTGCAAAACTTAGGGATATAGGATATCAGTTTCCTGATACTTCTGATGAATTTAAAAATATCGACAGTAAAATATTACTTAAAAGGACTAATGAACTTATTATGGGTAAAGGCTTTAATATAGGCAATATCGATGCTACTATTGTTGCACAACGGCCAATTCTTAGAGATTATATACCTAAAATGGAAAAAACTCTGGCCGGAGTTTTAAATATTGATGCTGAGGATATTTCAATAAAGGCAACTACATCAGAAAAATTAGGATTTGAAGGAAGGGAAGAAGGAATTTCGGTTTATGCTGTGACTATAATAGAAAAGAATTAAAAGATGGTTTGAGCTTTATTCCTTAGGTTAAGAATGATTGACAGATGATAAATTTTGAACAAAGGGAAAGATATTTGTAGTTAATTTTTTATATTTGAATAGAATAAAGGGTTGGGAATTTACTTTACATGTATTAATCTTAGAAAGAATATAAAATTAAAATATTAAAAAGAATGAAAAAAGGTTGTGTCGTTTCGCTTGTTGTGGCAGGGATTATAATAATCGCGTTGCTTATCATGTTTTCATGGGGAAAAGGTATGTATAATTCTATGGTGACACAGGAAGAAGGTGTTTCCTCAGCATGGTCACAGGTAGAAAATGTATATCAGCGCCGTGCTGATCTTATTCCTAATCTGGTAAGCACTGTTAAGGGATATGCTACTCACGAAAAGGAAACATTGGAAGGAGTTGTAGAGGCACGTGCCAAAGCAACATCCGTGAATATTGATCCTTCAAAAATGAATGCGAATAATCTTGCAGCATTTCAGAAGGCTCAGGATGGACTTAGTTCAGCATTAAGCCGGTTGATGGTGGTTGTTGAAAAATATCCCGATTTAAAGGCTAATGAAAATTTTCTGGATCTCCAGGCTCAGCTTGAAGGAACGGAGAATAGAATTGCCGTAGAACGCCGCAAGTTTAACGAAACTGCTAAATCGTATAATATTACAATCAGAAGATTCCCTAACAATATGTTCGCCGGGATGTATGGCTTTACTAAAAAAGACTATTTTAAGTCTGATGCAGGTGCTGAGAAGGCACCTAAAGTTGAATTTTAAAAAGAAATATCCTGTTTTACAAATTACGGTAATAACATAGTACCAATATTAAAGATGAAGAAAGAAAAAATAATAGCAGCAAAAGATTTTTTTTCTGATGAGGGGAAAGAAAAAATTATAAGTGCAATAAAAAAAGCTGAATTAAACACTTCGGGCGAAGTAAGAGTACATATCCAGAATTTTTGTAAACGAGGATTGATGGATGATGCTGCATACTGGTTTAAAACATTGAAAATGCATAAAACGGCAAGCCGAAACGGAGTACTGTTTTATTTAGCTGTCGCTGACCGGAAATTTGCGATTTTAGGAGATGCGGGTATTAATCAAAAAGTACCTGGTGATTTCTGGAAAACTATTAAAGAAAAAATGTCTCCTGAATTTAAGGGAGGAAAGTTTGCTGAAGGACTGGAAGAAGGAATTCTTATGGCAGGAGAGCAGTTGAAAAAATATTTTCCTTATCAGAAAGATGATGTAAATGAATTACCTGATGATATTTCATTCGGGGAAAAACAATAAGCAATGATTAAAAGAATAATACTTTTCTTTTTTATATTTTTAAATTTTTCGTGGGCTTTTGGTGATAATATACCGGAAGCGCCCAATCCACCGCGTCTTGTTAATGATTTCGCGCAGGTTCTTGACGTTGCACAAAAAAATCAGCTGGAGATGCAGCTTGATACATTCGCTCAGAGAACATCAACACAGATTGTTCTTGTGACTATGTCTTCTCTTGACGGGGATACACCATTTGATTTTTCTTATAAATTAGGAGAAAAATGGGGTGTTGGACAAAAAGGGAAAGACAACGGAATAGTTGTGCTTTATAAACCTAAAACAAAGAGTGAACGGGGAGAGGTCTATATTTTAGTGGGATATGGACTTGAAGGAGTGATTCCTGATGCTACAGCTAAGAATATTGTTAGAAATGAAATGATTCCCCATTTTAAAACCGGAGATACTTATAGCGGTATTGTTAGTGGAATTAGTGTGATTATGTCTCTTACTGCAGGAGAATATACAGCTGAACAGTATCATAATAAAGTTTCTAAATCAAACGGATCTGGTGGCTTAATCTGGATTATATTGTTCTTTATTTTTGCTTTTATAATTCCTTCTGTTGGCAGAAAAAGAAGAACAGTGGATATGGGAGCTAGAAGGAGCGCTCTTCCTTTTCTTTTCTTTCCTTTTATGGGAGGAGGGGGATCAGGATCTTCAGGCGGAAGTGGCTGGAGTGATTTCTCAGGCGGTTCCGGTGGTTTTGGAGGTTTCGGTGGCGGTGGTTTCGGCGGCGGCGGAGCCGGTGGCAGCTGGTGAGCTACGAAATACTATAATAAATTAAGTGTTTCTTCAGGGAAATCCTTTTGCATTTGTTTTAGATCTGAATAACCAAGCTCTTTTGCTTTCTTTAGATTTATGATGGTCTTCTTTTCATTTCCCTGAAGCATATCGGAGATTGCAGAAAAATAAAATACATCAGGATTTTTTGGTTCCAGCAATGAATATATCGGAAGGATATGTTTCAGTTGTTCTATTTGTTTATTTTGTGCTGATTGTTTGCTGATGGAATAACAGGCAATGCCTAAAAACCCTTTAATTCGGCAATACATACTTTTTGTCCATACATTTTTTGTTGTATCTATTCTGTTTTTTATATTGCTTATTTCATTTTTCCACCATATGGTATCTTTTTCCTGTAAAGCTTTATAATAAGGCTGACGGGATTTATCTTCCAATTTTAAATTTTCTCCCAGCACAGAAATTTCTTTCAGATATCCGTCCTTTTCCATAAGTTCTGAAAGCTTTTTTCTAAAAAGATTTTTGTCTGAGTTTATTATGTTATGAAGGATAAGAGATTCTTTAATAAATTCTCCGTTGTTTTGAAGGGAGTCGATTCTTTTTCTCTGTGAAGAATAAAAAAGCCTTTTTTTATGATTACTGATTGAGGAGTTTTTATCACTAATTAAAAGATAACCTACGGATCTTTGTAATATATTTTCTTTTGGCCATTTATGAGAATCTTCTGTTAATTCAAATTTAAGAGAATATGGGGCTTCTTCTATTTGTGGAAAGTACATGGCTGCTTCAGAAAAATTAAAATCTTTTGTTCCTGAAACTGAAACCACCGGGCACGACAGAATACTTAATTGTTTAGGTGAGGCGAAAGCTCCGCAGAGTATTATCCCCTGAATTTTATGATTAACTAAAGCATAATTTAGTGCCATACGGGCTCCTCCCGAGAAACCACATATAAAAATTGTTTTTCCTGCCGGATATTTTTTTGTAACATCTTTAATCAGATTATCTGTAGCTGTTATATAATTTTCAAAATCATTTTTTATGAGATCTGATGCAACTACAATTATTTCGTATTTATCGGCCGTTTGTTTGAATTTTTTAATAGCATATTCCCCTGCTCCGTGAGAATCCAGAACTACCAGAAGAGGGAGAGTATTTTTGCTGTATGTCCTTTGCGGAATGTATACCTCGTAATGATGCTCAGAACTTAAGGTGCAGCTGTCAGTTTTTGAAACACTGCTGATTATTTTTGTTGTTTTTCCATTATTCTGACATGAAACAAGAAAAACTGAAAATATAAGTATAACTAATTCAATTTTAAAAATTCCTGTTCGTTTCATATAAGTGGTTTATTTAAAAGTCTATACCCGATGATTTTGTGTCTCTGAAATTTTTTTAATTCTTAATTCTTAATTCTTAATTTATTTATCTGTTTTTTTATATAATTAAAGAGAAGTAATCCCAAGAGTATGCCACAACTGTTAGCCAGCATATCATGATAATCAAATGAACGTCCGTAGGGCATTATTTTTTGCAAAAATTCAGTAATAAAACATATAGCAAACATCAGAATAATGATCCATGGAATATTCTTTCTCTCTTTAATAGATGAGGCAAATAGACTTAAAAAAGTAAAAACAAAATAAAGAGTGAAATGAATTGCTTTATCAATATTGGGAATATCGGGCCCATTAGGAAGATCCTTTGAAGGGAAAAGAAGCAGATATAGCATAATTATAAACCATATAATTGCTATAGTTCTGAATAAAAGAGGATGCTTTATCCTGTACTGTATTATTTGTTTTATTTTCATGGATTTTTCTTAATTATTAATCTATTTCATGTCTTGGGTTCGTTTTGGAATGTCAACCCTTAACTATATGAACCATTCTTTTATATCAAATGATAATGGTTCATTCTTATTACAATCATAAATATAGTAAGAACAATAGTTCCCATTATAATTAAAAAATAATTTACTTCAGAAAAGGATAAATAATTTTCTGAAAGTTTATTTTTTCGCATAAAAACCAGATGTTTTTCCAGGGAAAGAATTATTTTATATGCAGCATAGCCTATAAGACCTCCTGATACCCATCCACATATTACATCTAAAGGATAGTGCATACCTAAATAAATTCTTGTATAGCCGATTAAAAATATCCATGAAAAAATCAGCCAGTTATAGAATTTATTTCTAAATATCAGAGAAGAAAGCACAGCTATTGCCATTGTATTTACGGCGTGTGCCGAAAAAAATCCGTATAATCCACCTCTCTTTAAAGCAGAATGAACCATGTTTTCAATAGATGGCTCATGAGATGGTCTGAACCGTTTTACCAGTTCTTTTATAACAGTAGAAAACTGATCGCTGAATGTTACTGCAATAATAAGAATAAGTAAAATTAACAGTCCTTTTTTTAGTTTATATTTTTTGAATATGAAGAACAGAAAAAGAATAAAAAAGGCTGCCCAGGTGTAAGCCTGGGTAAAAAAGATCATGATTTCATCCCAAAATGGTGAATGATTACCATTAATAAGCAGGAATAAAGACTGATCTAAATTCAAAAAATTATTCATCTCTTGAAAGCATAGGGTTGAAATCATCTATAGAAGGTTTAGGGTTTAAAAAATCCCATAACGTATCTTTAAGAGCAACTATGCCGTCTCCCGTAACAGAAGAAATAAAGGAGTGGGGGATTTTTTTAAACTTTATATCAATTTCTTTCTTTTGTTTTTCGTCTAAGAGATCCGATTTACTTATAACAAGAAAACGGTCTTTATCCAGTAATTCAGGATTATATGCTTGTAGTTCATTTAATAGAATTGAATATTCTTTTTCCAGATCATTGGTACTGTCAGCAGGAACCATGAACAATAGAATAGAATTTCTTTCTATATGTCTTAAAAATCTGATACCTAATCCTTTCCCATCATGTGCTCCTTCTATAATTCCGGGTATATCGGCCATTACAAAAGATCGATTGTCGCGGTAAGAAACAATTCCCAGGTTTGGTACCAGTGTAGTAAAAGGATAAGCTGCAATTTTAGGTTTTGCTGCAGATACTACAGACAGAAGTGTGGATTTTCCACAACTTGGAAATCCAACCAACCCAACATCTGCCAGAACTTTTAATTCCAGAATTTTCCATCCTTCTATGCAGGGTTCACCTGGCTGGGCATATCTTGGTGTCTGGTTAGTAGCAGATTTGTAATGCAGATTTCCCTGTCCGCCACGTCCGCCTTTTACAATGATATGCTCTTCTTTGTCTTTGGTAACCTCAAAAAGAAATTCTTCAGTTTCTCCATCTCTTGCTATGGTTCCCAGTGGAACGTCAATGTATATATCTTTCCCTTCTTTACCGCTGCTGCCTGATTCTCCTCCTGATCCCCCGCCATCAGCGAAGATATGTTTTTTATAGCGCAGATGAAGAAGTGTCCATCTCTGTGAATTTCCTCTTAAAATAATATGACCTCCACGTCCTCCGTCTCCACCGTCAGGACCACCTTTTGGTATATATTTTGCTCTTCTTAAATGAGCTGACCCGGGACCTCCTTTGCCTGAGCGGCAAAATATTTTAACATAATCGACAAAATTACTTCCGTACATATTTTACATTTTAAATGAGAATTATATAACATCTGCCATCTTTCTTTGTCCTTTAGGTAACAGGAGACTATTAAAAGTTGTAAAGTTACAAAGTTAACCTTATAACTTTACAACCTGCTATACTAATTCTTTTAATGTTTCGTTTATACGATCAGAAATTTCTTTAACAGATCCCATACCATGTATTCCATAATATTTTTTCTGTTTGTCGTAATAATCCTTTAACGGAGCTGTCTTTTCGTTATATACAGCAATACGATTTTCTATTGTAGAAACATTCTGGTCATCAGCACGTCCCGAAGATTTTCCGCGATTTAATATTCTTGATATTAATTCCTGTTTTTCAACCTCAAGAGCTACCATAGCTGTTACTGAAGAATTAATTCCTTTTAAAAGTTCGTCCAGCACTTTTGCCTGTGCAGCAGTTCTGGGGAAACCGTCAAAAATAAATCCTTTTGCATCGGAATTAGCTGTTAACTGATTTTTAATCATTTCTTCAACTACTTCGTCAGGAACTAAATTACCTTTGTCCATAAGGACCTTTGCTTTAATTCCAAGTTCTGTTTTGTTGGTAATTTCGTTACGAAGTAAGTCACCTGTAGAGATATGAATTAGTTCAAAATTTTTAATTAAAAATTCGGCCTGAGTTCCTTTTCCGGCTCCCGGAGGGCCAAATAGTACAATATTTAACATGTTATTATTTTATTTAGGGATTAGTAATCTTTTATATGTTTCAGGTGACAGAATAATTATTCTTATTCAATTTCCTGATATATATCGGTGAAATTTCTTCCTCTCTGGTTATAGTCCAGACCATGTCCTACAATAAAGTTATCGGATATTTTAAAACCTACATTATCAATTTTGACGGATACTTGTAATTTATCAGGTTTAAGCAAAAGTGTAGCCACAAAAATGCCTGATGGTTTTTTTAACTTTAAAAGGTCGATAGTTTTTTTTATTGTGATTCCTGTTTCAATTATATCTTCAAGAATGATGATGTGTCGTCCTTCAATATTTTCTTTTAACCCAATAATATTTTTGACTATTCCGGTAGATGATGTTCCGGAATAAGAAGATAATTTTACAAATGAAATTTCAGCATCATTAAGGGTTATTCTTTTAAAAACTTCAGTGGCAAACATAAAAGAACCATTTAGTATGCTTATAAATAAAGGATTTTTCCCTTTAAATTTTATGTTTATATTTTCGGCTATTCTTTTTTCTGCAGAGAAAATTTTTGTATCAGGAATATAAAGACAAAATTCTTTATCAAAAATTTTTATGTTTGTCATATATTTTAGTTTACCAAAAAAATAATGTCTGCTCTAATGAGTAGACGCTTTGTGATTGATTTTTTTATCATAATAGATACAAAAATAATAAAAATCTTTAAAATAAAACCGGAGAAGAATAGATAGAATAGCAAATTAAGAATTAGTTGCTAATTTTTGCTTAAAAGGTTATTCTTTAGTTTATTCAATCGTATTATTTTCTTAAATTAGATGTTTTGACTCTACCGCATATTTCTATATTTCTCTATTTTTTATTAATTTTACGTAAAAGAATATTTGAGTCCAATATAAAAAGGTCATTTTCCTAAATTTTAAGTTTTTAACTAATTGATTATCAAATGCAAAATTTGAAATTAATTGCATAATCTACTTTTTTAGACCGGACTCATATTTTATTAAATAAATAAAATCAGCATATGAAACCAAAAGTTAGTATTATAATGGGGAGCACTTCAGATCTGGAAGTGATGAAAAAGGCTGCCGGTATTCTTGATGAATTTGACATTCCTTTCGAGATAAATGCATTATCGGCGCATCGTACTCCCGATGAGGTAGCTGAATTTGCCAAAGGAGCTAAAGACAGAGGATTGAAAGTGATAATTGCAGGAGCCGGTATGGCTGCTCATTTACCTGGTGTAATTGCGGCAATGACACCTCTGCCGGTTATTGGAGTGCCTATTCTTGGTAGTTTTGAAGGTATGGATGCCCTTCTGGCAATGGTACAGATGCCTCCGGGTATTCCTGTTGCAACTGTTGCTGTAAACGGAGCATATAACGCCGGAATTTTAGCCATCCAGATACTCTCGCAGAGTGAACCTGAATTAATGGATAAATTTATAAGGTTTAAAGAAAATCTAAAGGAAAAAATTGTGAAAGCCAACGAAAGTCTTAAAGATATTAAATATAAAAACAGAACCAATTGACATTTTAAGAAGAAATCCATAAATTAAAGGGATAGTTTTTAAAAAGCTGTCCTTTTTTTATGATCAGATGGAATTTAAACACGGTAGTATGAAGAAAATATTTTTTACAATTATTTTCTTTTCTGTTATTATTTCAGAAATTAATGGTCAGTCTGAATCTTCTATTTCCAAAGACCTTGCAGAATGGATGGAAGATGCCTTCTCTAAAAACAGTAAAGGAGAGGCAGATGCAGAACAGTTTCTTTATTCCGTTCAGTTATTATCTGAAAATCCCATTAACGTTAATTCTGCAGATTCTCATGAATTATCATCTCTTATGTTTCTGGATAAATTCAGAATTCAGTCTTTAATTGATTACAGAACTAAAAACGGGGAAATATTATCAATATATGAACTCTCTTTAATACCTGGTTTTGATAAACGAATAGCAGGAATGATGGAACCGTTTATTCGTTTTGGGGATAAAAGAGAAACAAATTTTAAATTTAAGGGTCATCACGAAATTGTTTTGCAGGGAAACAGGGTACTCGAGAAGCAGAAAGGCTATAATGAACCCCGGTCTTTCAATGGTTCACCGGATAAAATTAACCTCCGTTACCGTTATACGTCATCAAAATTTTCGGCAGGTTATACTGCAGATAAAGATCCGGGTGAAACTTTTTTTAAGTCCCAAAATGAGAAGGGTTTCGATTTTAACAGTGGCTTTGTTCAAATCAGTAATGGTAAAAATAATAAAATATTTCTGGGTGATTATGTCATTCATTTTGGGCAGGGACTTGTAGCATGGCAGGGATTCTCTTTAGGTGCTTCATCTCAGATAATGAGTATGGCAAAATTTAATCAGGGCATTAAAAGTTATAGCTCTTCGGGGGAATATGGCTTTATGCGTGGGATCGCACTATCCGGAAAGTACAGGAAATTTTCAGTCATGCCTTTTTTTTCTTATCATAAAGAAGATGCTTCTATAGAGAAGAATATCGATGGGAAAAAATTTATCATATCTTTTCCCGAAACAGGATATCACAGAACTACAGGGGAAATAGAACGAAAAAATGCGGCATATGTTTTAAGTACCGGATCAAGAGTCAGCTTTGAAGGTAGTTGTTATTCAGTTAGTATTAACGGATATTATAACCATTATCAGTATCCGGTTGTGCGTAAAAGCGAATATAACCGTTATTATTTTAACGGAAATTCTATTGGCAATATCAGCATGGATTATCAGTACAGTCTGCATCATTTTTTCTTTTACGGAGAACTGGCTACCAATTTAGAAATGGGATGGGCAGCAGTTTCAGGTGTGATGGCAAATCCTACAGATAAACTCGAATTTTTAGCGGCATATCGTAATTTCGGAACTCTTTATAATAGTGCAATGGCAGATCCTTTTGCAGAAGGAAGTTCGGCTAACGATGAAATAGGATTGTATGTTGGAGCCAGAATAACGTATATTCCTGACTTAACTATTAACTGTTATGTTGATTTTTTTAGATACAGGCGACTAAAATATACAACTGCCGGTCCCGGTAACGGATATGAGATGGCTGTTTATCCCGAATATTCATTTAATGAAAAATGGCAGCTTAGCGGAAAATATTTTAGAGAGTGTAAACCTGTAAAAGTAACAGGAGAATATTCCAGGATTAATGTTGATCAGATACGTCAGTTGCTTCGGTTGAATTTAAAAGGGGAGCTGAGCCCTTCTTTTACATGGAAATGCAGATTCGATCAGTCCTTTTATCATCATGATCACCGGTCAACCGGATTTATGATATGCGAAGATATAGGATATCATACGCATAACTCAAAATTTGGATTATGGGGTCGTTTAGGCTATTTTAAAACAGGAGATTATGATTCACGTTTATATGCTTATGAAAATGATCTTTTATATAATTT
>Ga0172377_10004044_pt1 | contig 15085 bp, 10 predicted proteins | sample Pumphouse3metaG_FD_119749 | JGI IMG/M metagenome (GOLD analysis project Ga0172377, IMG submission 119749) | Leachate microbial communities from a municipal landfill in Southern Ontario, Canada - Pumphouse #3 metaG | ecosystem: Engineered > Solid waste > Landfill > Unclassified | place: Canada... | reverse complement strand
TGATAGGGGCGGTTCCTATGGTACTGCATCATTTATAATGTGCTTAGCTATGGCTATGCTCTCCAATCAATTAACAAATTTACTTATTTTTTATATTTTCTATATTTTTCAAAGATATGAGCTGATGCTATGTTTCAATCGGTTTACTTCCAGATTTATCGTTATTTGAATGTTCATTACGAAACTTCCTTGCGGAATTTAGGTGATAATAAATCATGAGTAAAAGTCAAATAAATTCAGGTTCAGCGGCATCATTTTTTTTCCTTTTTTTTGCAGCAAAAAAAATAAATGATTATCGCTACAAAAGCGACAATTTTTTTTAGAATTAAAAAGGATATCCAATAGCGAAAGAAAAATTAAACTGATCTGAATCCAGAGTATGGTTTCCAATAATGAACCGATCACCGGGATCAAAAGCAGGATCCCTCACTTTCATTCCCAAATCAAGACGAAATACAAAATAAGTGAAATCATATCGCAACCCAACTCCCGTACCAATAGCAATCTGCTTATAAAAATTCATTATATTAAATCCGGAACCATCTCTGTTATCATCCCGAACAGACCAGATATTTCCGGCATCCACAAAAAAAGCTCCCTCCAATCGCCTTATAAGATCAAACCTGTATTCCATATTCCCTTCTATCTTCATATCTGCAGACTGGTTTGGATATTCACTGTCTAATGATTTATAAGAACCCGGACCCAGTGTCCTTACCTGCCATGCCCTAATTCCATTGGCACCTCCTGTAAAATATTTTTTTTCAAAAGGAAGTGTTTTATTATTTCCATAAGGGAAACCTACTCCCAGAAAAGCACGCCCAACAACAGAACTATAATCGTTAATAATATAACCATATCTGTATTCAAAATCGGCCTTCAGATACTGAGAAAAACGGGTACTGAAAACTTCATAATAATCTATAGGCTGATCTGTAATAGTGTCGGTACCAGATGTTTTATTTCGGTCAATCATCATTGACAATACATCCAGTAAATTTCCAGCAGACTCAAAAGACCATTTAAAATATTTGTAATTTCCACGTTTACTAATATCCTGAGTATTATTGACCATAGAATAATTCATAGCAAAAATTAAATGGTCGGTATAACTGCTTTTGATATATAAATCCTCAATCGAATTAAGAAAATCTTCGTCAAATGCTGACAAGTTCACATAATTAATGTTAAGTAAAGAGAAGTTATGTGTTTTGTAGGCTGAACTTTTCCAGGCATATCCGTATCTAAAATTAGTAATTGTCCTGGTATAATCAGGCCTCTTCTGATAATTATATCCAATTGTAAAACTGGTTTTGGGAACCTGATAACTAAAAAAGCTTCTCTTATAAACAGGACTAAGAAACTTTGGAACAGTTAAAGAAGCCTCGACTCCAAATTCCCTGGTATTAAAATTACTGCTACTTTCATTTACAACTGTTTGCTCCCTTTCAAAAGCTGTCTTAAATGTTATATCAAGAATTTCAGCACCTCGAAATAAATTACGGTGCTGATAATTAAAATTTCCGGCAACGCCCATATTCCCGGAAGAATTAGTCCCTTCTAAATCTACGGAAAATCCCTGACGTTCAAGAGGCCTTAATTGAAAATTACAATTTAACATTCCTACAGAATCTGTTTTTAGAGAATCTACTACATCAAAATTCAAATTTACCACCTTAAACTGTTGAAGCTGATTAAGAGATCTGTATGTTTTTCTTACATTAGCAAGAGAATAATATAGACTATCAGGTATCCTGTTAAGAGTTCTTATCAATTTAGGACGGTATGGCATTTTACCCTTCTTATACATATACACGTATGGGAATCTGTTTAGTGTATCTGTTTTATCCATGGTTTCATTTTCCGGACTAAAAGAAAAGTCGGAATAATCAGTACGAATAAAATATTTATCTACCATAAATTTCTTATGTGTATGTATTTCTTTATCTTTATTATAATCACCATCTGAAATTTCCACTGATAAATTTACCTGATGATTATTTACTGTACTGTCTGCAATAAAATTTATATTATCCTCTGAAAATAAATAATATCCATGATCTTTCATCACAGCAACTAGTCTTTCACGTTCCTTTTTCAGCAAATCAATATCAAAAATCTTCCCTTTTTTAAGATACCGGTTAAGACTGTCTGAAAACAATAAAGGCAGTATATTTTTATCTCTGCTATGATAAATGCATTCCCTGATACGATAAGATCGGCCTACTTTAACATTGTAATAAACCTTTACTTTCGACTTTTTTTTATTATAAAGAATACGATTTGTAATAACAGAACCATAACAACCTTTATTATCAAGATAAAGTTTCATTTGTTTTTCAGAACGTTGCACTGCATTTTTTGTAAAAATCACAGGAGGCTCACCTACTCGTTTTAACCAACATTTTTCTTTATTTTTAGAAGAAAGATCATATAACCCAAGATGAAATTTCCAGAAACCTAAAATTTTCTGATTTTCTTTCTGCTGCAATTGTTTTACAAGATTTGCCTTATTTATCCTAACATCATTCCGATTAATCCTAATCCTGACATTATCTAAAAGATATTGTTTGTCAGGAACATATTTCATTGTCGAACAAGAGTAAAAGAGAAAAAAAGCCAATGTTATATTTACTCTTAAAAAAAACGATATTTTCAACTTTATATGCATAAAAAATAAATATTCACCAGGTAAATGAAAATAACGATCACCTTTTTATATATCTTCTACAAAAATAACCACATATATGAGAAAATTATCCGGTCTTTTTTATTTTTACATAATAATTTCATAAATCAGCATATGTTAAGTAAAAACAAACTAAAATTAATACAATCCCTGAATCATAAAAAAGGAAGAGAAAAAGAAAATTGTTTTCTGGCGGAAGGAGATAAAATAGTCACGGAAGCCTTAAAATCCAACTTTCATGTCGACTCTCTCCTGTCCACCTCCGAATTTATTAATTCTCATTCGCTGCTTTGTAAAAAAACATGTAAACCCATCGAAGTTACAAAAAAGGAAATACAATCTGCAAGTTTGCTCCAGTCTCCCCAGAATGCCCTGGCCATTATTCATATTCCTGAAGAATCATTTTCTGTTTCAGCACTAAACAACCAGTTTTCACTTGCTCTTGATTCTGTTCAGGATCCCGGTAATCTGGGAACCATAATACGTATAGCCGACTGGTTTGGCATTAGCCATATCATTTGTTCAACAGACACAACAGACTGTTTTAGTCCTAAAGTAATTCAGGCCAGCATGGGTGCCATATTTAGAGTAAAAATCCATTATTTTGATCTGGAATCGATCCTTGAGGAAATAAAAAAATTAAAAATTTCCGTCTTCGGTACCTTTTTAGAAGGAGAAAATATTTTTACCAGTTCACTACCATCTTCAGGAATTCTTGTTATGGGAAATGAAGGAAACGGAATTTCTAAAGGAATAAGTCATTATATTGACAAAAAACTTACAATTCCATCATTCGGGAATTCCGGTACAGAATCATTAAATGTAGCAATCGCCACAGCCATATGCTGCTCAGAATTTAAAAGACGTATAATCGTTAAAAGCACTCCGAAAAATCAGATAAACAAATATAATATAATGTAACTTAAGTTCAACTTAAAAACAAAGATTTCTGGTCCAATATATTGAGGGTACTATACATATTAATTTTTTTAGAGATGCCCTAAAATTCAGGGCATCTTCTTATTCAACAATTTCAATATTTTATTTTTCGTTGTAATAACTAATTCCTTTGCTGTCCCAGTAGTGTTCAATTTTTCCAAGTGATTGTTTGAAGCGATCGAAATTCTTGTTGGAATCATCAGTCCATCCATCTTCTGCATAAACGGCAATACGTGGATATACCTGACGATACATTTGAGTAACTTTTGGTATCCATTCTCCCCACATTTGGCATCCCATTCCCAATACATGATTTGATTGTTCAGCATTTATCCCTTTGGGTGTAGGATTGAAACTGTATGCTTTTTCAAGAGAAATCCCTTTGTAGGTATAATCCAAATAGGTGTATGGGTTATCGGAGTTTACCACATCATAGCCTTTTTCAATAGCATCGTTTAATAATTTCGGATCACCTTTCCAAAATTGCACAATGGAACTTTTAGCCAATGAAGTTGTAGCAAATTTTTCCTGTTTGTCCACATTAACATCACCCATAATTTCGTTCCAACACATCATCCGTTTACCGTTTTTTTCAATAAAATTGGATATCCGGTTGGTGAAATATATCTGAACGTCAGAATAATTCTTAAATCCTTCCTTTTTCATTAAGGTATTGACTGCTTCACTTTTTTTCCACACCTCATAATTCACTTCATCCCCGCCAATATGAATTACATTTCCAGTGAAAAGTGTCATTACTTCCTTTAGCACGTCTTCAATGAAATGATACACTTTTTCATCTGCAACATTAAAAGCATAATCTTTTCGCCCATTTCCAAAACTGCTGGGAACTTTAATTTTTTCACCGCCAGCCCCTAACCAAGGATAAGCCGCAATTGCAGCTGAGGCATGCCCAGGCATTTCTATCTCGGGCACAATAGTAATGTGTAGTTTTGCTGCATAGGCTATAATTTCTTTAATATCTAATTGTGAATAAAAACCGCCATGTGCATTAGGATCATATTTTTTGCTCGACCAGCCCGTAGGCCATTCTCCTATTTGGGTACTGTCTCTCCATGCACCAACATCGGTTAGGAGTGGATATTTCTTTATTTCGATGCGCCATCCCTGATCATCGGTTAAATGCCAATGAAAAATGTTAAGTTTTAATAAAGCCATCTGGTCGAGTAGCCCCTTTACGATTTCTTTCCCTTTAAAATTTCTTCCTTCATCCAACATAAAAGCGCGCCATTTATAGGCAGGTTGGTCTTCGATTTGACAACCGGCAACGGTATAACTGCCTCTTCCTTTAAGTTTCATTAACTGACGTATGGATTGAACCGCCCAAAAACATCCGGTAGTTGTCGAAGCTTCTACTTCCATTTTATTGCTGCTCACCGTGAGCTTATAGGCTTCGTCTCCTAATTGTTTGTTTTGTTTAAAACTTAGTTTTCCATTACGAACAGATAAGATTTTGGTGCTATATTCATCTGCAAAAATATCTGTTATAACTCCTAATTCTGACTTGAATTCTTTAGGTAATGTTATTGTTAAGGAAGACTTAAATTCAAAAAAACCATCAGCTTTCACCAACTTATTGGGGTATGGAATGACAGTGTAAGCTCCTTGTGCCAATACACAAAAACTTGCCATTATAATACTAAGAAAAAAAAATATTTTTTTCATACGTAAATTTTTAATAAGTAATTTCTTTATAAATAGTTAATATTCAGACTATTCTGTTTTTAATTTTAAAGTTTAGACAAAATCAAAGATAGTATTAATTGAAAAATAAATGAGAGATTATTGAATCGGCTTTTTTATTTTACAACAGCTAAGAAAATTAAAATTTCATACTCGTGCTCATGCGTCACAGTCTTAGCCGCTTAGCTATTAAAATCAGTTTTCAGTCTGTCATCTTCATTAAATAAAAATAAATCCTTTGTGCATAATGTTTTACAATATATAGCAAATGCCTTCTGGATAATCTCATACCGAGAATACCAGGCAATATTGCTGCCAAAAAAGTTTGCTGTCTATACGGATACTTTTCCCATCAACTTTAAACTCTTTTATTTGTTCATAAGTAATTGTCTCAAAAGTTTCCTGAAACAAATCCTCTTTATATTCACGGTTATATTGATTAACCCATTTACGGAAAAGAGAATAGGTAGCTTCAGTAAGTATTTCATCACTCAGGTTATATAACCCTAATGAACTGCGTATTAATAGGTCAAATCTGCAATGCTCGAACAATTGCAAATCACTCCATACGAATGCTTCCTTAATTATCATCAAAGCTTACCAAAAGAGACACATAAGCATTGGGTGCTCCCATTTTCTCGCTGTATAAGACTTTAAAAACAGATTCCTCAATGCGTAAAGCAATTTGTTTGTGAAACTGGTTATGCCAGCCATTAGTGTCGTTATATTGTTTAGCGAAATTCCCTCCATTTTAAAAGGAAATTCCGCTAAACAGGTCTCACTGAATATTTTTATCTGATTTTTTAAAGTAGGCTCAACTTTACAATTATTTTGAAAAAATCAACTGTATTAATTAAATGTATCCAGGATTTTGCTCTATTATTCCGTTACTCTCATTTATTACATCTCTTGGAATAGGATACAATATTACATGGTCATCAACAGAATATCCGTCATCAATAGCTCGCTGGATATACAATCCCCACCTGATTAAGTCATCTCTTCGAACACCTTCAGCCCAAAGTTCAAAAAGCCGTTCATTTTGAATTGCAGTTAAAAACTGGAATTGACTCATCGAACCATTTTCATAAGCAGGCAATCCTGCACGAATTCTTACATTATTAATTAATGAATAGGCTTCATCAGTTGGCACACCATTTTTATTATTAATTGCCTCTGCTAACAAAAGCTCCACATCCGCATATCTAAATACCGGATAGTCAACGCCACTGTTTTGTGAATCCGTCTCAGTCGGATCAGGTCCAAATTTCACCATTACAGCTCCAATATCCCCTCCAGCCCGGGCATCTCTATAACCAATATTTCCACTATCATCTATGCTAACCGGATATTTTTGAAGTAATACATTTAATCTTTCATCATTCTGATTAAATTTATCATAGGTTTCCCACGGCATTCTGTAACCTCCCCATGCAGTAAGGGGAATACCAGTAGGATCGACGTAATCACTTGGCAAGGCATGGGCTAGCCAAAGATTTATATAAGGATAAGCAGTCGGGGAACATACAATTGGGAAAATTATTTCCGAGTTTCCACCCTTATTGTTATAGTTAAAGTTATCCTCATAATTTTTAACCAAACTAAATATCCCCATATCTTTGATAGCTTCTCCATCAGCAATGGCCAAATCCCATTCCTTTTCCTGCATGTACAGTTTCATCCGAGCAGTTAAACAAGCAGCTTTTGAAAACCGTCCATAATCAGAGCCCGTAAATGTATTAGGCAACACAGCTATTGCATCACTATAATCTTTCAGGATTTGTGTTAGCATTTCATCATTAGTTGGTCTAGAGAGAACAGCCGTACTGGAGTTGTTAATCTCAGCTGCATCAGTTCTTATTGGAACAGGTCCATAATAAAGGTATAATATCTGACTGTAATATGCCCTGAGTGCTTTCAGTTCTGCAATATATTGTTGTTTCAACTCTTCATCCATATCTATTCCCTGTATTTTATCTAAATAAATAGCAATTTCTGATATATAAGGAACTAAGATAGTATAATGGCCAGTAACAGGTGAAAAATCAGGCGTAAAATTTAAAGCCTTAAGATTGGCCCATCTACCTCCATCGCCCCAATAGCAAACACTTTCATCGGTTGTTTGGCTGGCTTGTACCCGAAATGAGCCTTGTGCTGCACCCCAGCCTGCCGACCACGCATATCCTTCTAGCATACCAGTATACATGGCACTAACAGAAGCAGTTGCATCACTTTCTGATTTAAAAAATGTATCAGAAGAAAAATCGCCATATGTTACATTCTCCAAATTTTTCTCACAAGAAGAAAAGATAAATAGAGACACAACCATAAATATTATATAGTGTAATTTAAGTCTGGAAAAAGATAATACTATAAGTTTCATATTCATAAATTTAAATTGACTAGAATTCAACATTAAGTCCAAAAACAACGCTTTTACTATACGGATAATAGTTCGATTGATCCTGTTCCGGATCTAACTGAGGATATTTTGTTATAGTAAAGGCATTTTGTATATCAACATAGAGCTTGCACGATGAAATAATATTTTGTCTTAACCACGCTCTTGGAATTGTATATCCCAATGTAATGTTCTTACAACGAATAAACGAAGCATCGACAACCCAATAATCAGAATAGTTCTGGTAATTTGCATAGGTTCCATCATCAACCCCTGTCGGACGGGTTGCATTTGGATTTTGGAAAGTCCATCTATTTTTGATAGTATTGCTGCAATTCCATCCATAAGTATATAAATTATCCTCAACTAAATTCATTCGATAAATTCCGGTTGGGTAATCGGGGTGAAATTCTTTTTTTACCATTCCTGCAAAATAAATTGATAAATCAAAATTTTTAAAAGTAAAGCTATTCCCAATTCCGAAATTAAACTTTGGATCCATGTTTGCTACCAAAGTCTGATCAGCTGCAGTGATAATCCCATCCGATCCCGTCAAGTTGCCACTATCATCATAACCATTAATATCTTTAATAATAATTCCTCCAGGTAGCATATTTGGCATTTGAGTCGGGGCAGTACCGTATTCTCCTTTAAATAAACCATCTGATTCATATCCATAATAACCATTAAACACAGCTTTTTTTCCTGTTTGTACTTCATATTTAGGTAAAGTTTCTAATGATTCTGACGAGCGTTCAATCCAATAATTTAAATAATGAGAAAAGGTAAAACTAGTTGTCCATGAAAATCCATCCTCATTTTTGGAGATTAGATTTTTAGACTGTATGGCAATATCATATCCCGTAGATTTTGTTTTTCCCGCATTCCCATATACACCCGAAACAACAAAATCTGAAGGAAATGGTATCCATGAGATTAGATTTTTAATTGTTTTACTATACACATCAATAGAACCAGCAATACGGTTTTTAAAAATTCCAAAATCAAAACCAATATTCTTCTCGGCAGCTGTTTCCCAAGTTAAATCAGAATTAGCTGCTTGAGAAAGAAAAATACCTGTAGAAACAGAATTTTCACCAAATACAGGGCTGGCACCAATTCCATAAATCTCAAAAGCTGATCCAGGGAAACTGCTATTTCCAGTTTCTCCGTAACCTAATCTAAGTTTTAAATTAGTAATAATTGGGATATTTTTAATAAAATTTTCGTCTGAAGCTACCCAACTTGCAGAAATTGCTTTGAAAAGTCCCCATTTTTCATTTTCAGCAAATTTTGAAGAACCATCTCTACGAAGAGAAGCTTGTAAAATATACTTGTTATCATATTGATAAATTGCTCTCCCAAAATATGAAGCCCATGTTTCCTCTGATTTAGAAGAACTTACAGCTGGGGAAATTGCCTGGCCTGATCCTAAGTTATAATAAGAAAGACTATTTGATATAAAATCTTGATTACTTGCCCCAAAACCTTCCCAATTTGATAATTGATATGAATATCCTAAAAGCCCTGAAAGCTTAGATTTTTTCCCTATATCCCTTTTATAATTCAACGTAAATTCAATTAATTTTGTATTCGATGATTTTTCATTAATTGAGGCCATTCCGTTAGTTTGTGCACCATATGAGAAAGTTGTTGGATAAAAGCTATTTCTTTTATTTACAGTTTGATCATAACTAAAAGTCCCCTTTGCAACCAGATCTTTTATAACATTCCATTCTGCATATCCATGTGTCAATGTTCGATGAGAATTGGTAAAATCAGTGATAGTCTCAAACGATAAAGGATTAGGGATATTAGTATATAGCGAATTCAAAGGATAATCACCATCTGAATCCTGCAATGGAAGTGTAGCTGGGTAATATATAGCAGAGGTAAGAATACCTCCATTTTCATTTCCACCTCCAGTAACAATATTATCAGTAGTGGAATTGGAAACTAAGAATGTTGCTCCTATTTTTAATTTAGCTGAAATAATTTGATCAAGACTTAATTTCCCATTATATCTCTTATAATTTGATCCAATAAGAATTCCTTTTTGATCATAATAATTACCTGAAAACGAATAAGTAGTTTTGTCTGTTCCACCTAATACTGACAAATTATGTTGCTGTGTATAACCTGATCTAACAATTCCATCTATAGCATTTTGTTGTAAAGTTGCGCTGCTAATTTCAGATGAACTGTAAAAAGGAATATAAGAATCTAAAGAACTCTCTTCTACAGTTCCGTAATAGGGTGCTACTTTATTATTTCTCATCCAGACTTCTTGTCCTATTAAATTTTTCTGAATCATATAATCCGTTGTATTCAATACATCGTACATTTTATCAACATGTTGACTAGCATAACTCATATTGTACTTTATGATAGGCTTTCCCGTCTTCCCTTTCTTAGTTGTTATCAATATAACTCCTGCTCCTGCTCTTGCACCATAAATTGATGCTGAACTTGCATCCTTTAAAAAAGTAATTGATTCGATATCGTTAGGATTAATAAAATTCAAAGGAGATTGATCCACTCCTGTTGTTCCATACTTAGCAGAATTAGGTGTGCCAGCATTATCATTAATTGGAACTCCATCTAAAACATATAGTACACCTGCATTTGCAAAGGAGGGATTACTCCTAAGCTGCAAACTCACATTTGCTCCTGGCTGACCTGTAGTTTGGATTACTTGTACACCTGAAGCTTTCCCTTGAAGTGCTTGAGCAAAATTACTGGCTGTTCCGGTTTCCAGATCTTCTGATTTAACTGTTTCAACGGCACCTGACACATCTCTCTTTTTCTGAGTACCATATCCAATGGCCACTACTTCATCCAGTCCAATAGCATCCTCGGCAAGAACAATATTAATTTTTGTTTTTGTTCCAATCGTAACCTCCTGCCTTTTCATACCTACAAATGAAAATTGTAATGTAGTATTCTCAGGAATATTGGTAAGTGAATAGTTCCCATCAAAATCGGTAATGGTACCCATAATTGTACCTTTTACAACAACTGAAACACCTGGTAGAGAACCTCCGGAAGAGTCTGTAACTTTTCCTGTAACTGTTTTTTGTTGTTGACCAACAAAAAAAGTTCCAGCAATATTATTTGATTCGGGAGTTTTCAAAACGATTTGCCGACCTTTTACCGTGTAGTTTACATCTGTACCGGCGAAAATCATATCTAAGATCTTCCCAATTGCACTCCCCTGAACCTTAATATTAACTTCTCTGTTAACATCAATAAATTTTTCGGAATACAAGAAGAAAAAGTCACTCCTGTTCTCGATTACATTAAGAGCATCTCTTACTTTCACATTTTTCAGATCCAATGTAAGTTTAGTCGTCTGGGAATAAGACTCAGATGCCATAGCCCCAAAAAATGAAATCATAATTACAAATAACGTTAGTCTCATTTTCAATAAAATTTTAGTTACTCCATGGAAAACATCCCAAGGAGTATCCTCCTGACATTTTTTTTTCATACTTTTGTTTTGATAATGATTTAATAATTGTTAAATTATTTTTGACGGTTTTAAATCTCAGGCAGGAAGATGGTTGCACATTTTCCTGCTTTTTTGTACTTATTTAATAAATTTATCTCATAGGCAATTTTTAAATTGTTAGATGAAGAGTCATTATTTCTTTAGTAAATGTTTTAACCCAATTAATACTTTTTGTTTTGAAAAACTACCATCTGGTAATTTTTTCGGCAGACTTATCTGATAGCTTAAAGGTGTCGCTAATATCATTAAATCAAGCACCTGAGATAATGTTTCATCCATAAAAGTAGCAGTAAAAGTAAACTCCTTTACCTTTTCATCGTTAATTTCAACTTCAACATTATACCACCTGGACAGTTTCTTAACAATAGTTCCAACCGATTCATTTTTAAATACAAGAAAGCCATCTTTCCATGCGATATTTTTTTTGGTGTTTTCTGATTCAAGAGTATAACAGTTTTTTTGTATATTAAAATTCAGACATTCGTCAGGCGATAATATTTTTATTTGATGATTTGTCTCGTTTTCAGACAGAACAATCTTCCCTTCAACAAGGGTAGTCGCGATATAATTATCGTCCGCATAAGCACTGACATTAAATGCTGTTCCGGTAGCCTTAACCTCTAAATAATTTGTTCCAACAATAAAAGGTATCTTCGCATTATGCACCACCTCAAAATAGGCTTCACCCGTTAAAAAAACTTTTCGTGTTTCACCTTCAAACCTTAGAGGATACTCCAACTTACTGCCATGATTTAACCAAACCTTTGTACCATCTCCCAATTCAAATTGCATCCGTGAACCAGCAGGAGCGATGACTTCGAGGTCATTTAGATTATCAGCATAACGGTCTCGATTCAAAAAATTAGTATACAACAACAACAATAATACGGGTAACAGAAGAATTGCAGCAGCACGTGTTAATATTGACAAAATACTATTTCTATCTGAAGCTTTTTGAATCACAAATTGAGAAGAATTCTCGTTAATGTTAATCTGGTGATGAATTTTATCCAACATCTGAAAATATTTTATCCGCGCTAAAGGTTCGGCCTGAGGTTCGAATTCTTCCCATACATCTTTCATCAACTTCCTATCGGAAGCAGTAAGCGAGTCATCCCTGATCCACATGAGAAACTGTTGAAACTCCGTTTCGGTACAAATACCTTTCAAATATTTTATAAAAATGTCTTTTGTCATATTGATGATGAATTCTATAAAACTAATCTGTTCTTTTGCGACTATTATATTGTAATTCGATGGTTATATCTCCAAAAATTATTATTGTTTCAATTAGTTAAACGTTTAAACAAAGAAACACCACCATCTCAAATTGAAAAAAAATGATTTTTTTAAAAAAAAATTAAATTAAAACAAATTAAAGAAGACTTTGCCAACAATAAAACGGAACATTATCGACTGTATTTATCACAGATAAATAACTATACTATAAAGATATAGGCAGGCAGATTAAAGGAAAAGAGTCTCGAATAACATATTTATCAATAAGGAATTGTCCATGTTTTTATGTAAATATTTCAAGGCTTTTACCATATGATTTTCAACTGTATTTTTCGATATTCCCAATTGCTGAGCAATTTCAGGGTAAGTTAAACCTTTCTCCCGATGTAAGAGATAAACCTGCTTTTGTCTATCTGGCAATTGAGTAATAATTTTTTTTAAATTATTACTCAATTCGTTAAATTCCAACTGATTAATAGTCGTTGAGGCAAAGTTAACCGTAGCAGAATTTTTCAGGTATTCAATATATTTTTTATTGTTAATTCTTTTCCGAATGAGATCAATTGAATTATTGTACGCAATTGTGAAAATATAAGAATTCAACAATTTGTAATCATTGAGTTTATTTCTTGACTCCCAAATTTTTACAAATACCTCCTGCACAATATCGTCAGCTTCATCTTCATTTTTTAAAATTTTGAATACAAATGAAAATAATTTATGACTATATAGATCATAAACTTTATCAAAAGCTAAAATATCCCCCTCTTTTAAACGAGTCAAAAGTTCTTGCGTAATAATATCTTTACTTAGTTTCAAAGTTAGTTAAGATTTTTACTTTAATAAATCAAAGCTACAAAAAAAATCATGTTTTTTGTACAATAAACAGCCAAACTCATCAAAACAATACTGTTTTTTTATTACCAAAAACCGCAAAAAATTATCTACTACGCATCCAACTAACTTCAAATAAGTCGTTATACCAAGTAATCCTCAATCACCATAGTTATTGTTATAATTAAATCGGTTTTCTTCCTTATTTATTGTTATTAAAATACTTATTACTAAAATTAATTGCAGATTTTAGGTATTAGAAAAAAATTATTGAATTAGACATTTTGTAGATACATGTAAGCATTTGTCTATTAATGTATTAAAAAGATGAATTTTGAAATAGTCACTTGTATCCTCCATTTTTTTGTCATTTAAAAATCATAAAAAGCTATATATATGATACATACAATTCTAAGTGATTATTTCTTTAATGCCTAGTTCAAAAAAATTATATAGTTTTATAATTTAATATGGGGGTGCCTGAATAACGGCTGAGATCAGACCCTTTTAACCTGACCGGGATAATGTCTGCGTAGGGAGTAAAAGATAATCTCCATTTATTCAAGTTTCCCCTCTTATAACAATAATTAATTATGTAATTAATCATGGAACATATTGTATCAGAGAAAATTATTGATGCCAATTTTAAAAAGTTAAAAGAAAATCTTAGTGTCGATGTTGCTATTACCGGAGGTGGTCCTTCAGGACTTGTAGCTGCTTATTATCTTGCAAAAGCAGTATTAAAAGTTGCCATGTACGAACTCGTCTGGCTCCAGGTGGCATCATGTGGGGTGGAGCAATGCTCTTCAACCAGATTATAGTTCAAAAAAATGCTCTTCCTATCCTGGATGAACTTGGCGTACAATATAGCGAATTCAAAGATAGTTATTACATCATGGATTCAACTCATACAACTTCTGCTCTGATTTATCAGGCTAAAAAAGCAGGTGCAAAAATCTTTAACAGTACAACAATTGAAGATGTGATCTTTCACAACAACCGTGTAAGTGGAGTCGTACTTAACTGGGCAGGAATCCGTCGTGAACAGTTACCTGTAGATCCTTTGTCAATTTCTGCGAAAGCTGTTATAGACGGGACAGGACATGACTGCGACATTACAAGAACTGTTGCTCAGAAAAATAACGTAAAGCTCAATACTAAAACCGGAGGAGTTATTGGTGAACGTTCAATGTCAGCCGATGAAACTGAAAGAACAACAATATATAATTCCATGCGGATTTTAAGTACTCTACAAAGAATCTAAAAAATATTCTTATTTTTGTATTATAAACTATAATAATAAGATGGAGACAAATTTGGTAATAATTCCCACTTATAACGAAAAGGAAAATGTCGAGAAAATAATACGCACGATTTTTTCTCTTAAAACACCTTTTGAAATTTTAATCATTGATGATAATTCTCCGGATAAATCTGCAGAAATTGTTAAAAAACTTCAGAAGGAATTTCCCCAAAACTTACATCTTATTGAAAGGTCCGGAAAATTAGGACTGGGAACAGCTTATTTAACAGGATTTAAATGGGCACTGGATTATGGTGCTGATTATATTTACGAAATGGACTGTGATTTTTCGCACAAACCAAAAGACCTGGAAAGACTACATGATTCATGTACAAAAGATAATGCTGATGCTGCTATAGGTTCTCGTTATATAAACGGAATAAACGTAATAAACTGGCCACTGGGAAGAGTTCTCATGTCCTATTTTGCATCTGTTTATGTACGGCTGGTTACTCGTATGAAAAT
>Ga0172377_10004043_pt1 | contig 15085 bp, 16 predicted proteins | sample Pumphouse3metaG_FD_119749 | JGI IMG/M metagenome (GOLD analysis project Ga0172377, IMG submission 119749) | Leachate microbial communities from a municipal landfill in Southern Ontario, Canada - Pumphouse #3 metaG | ecosystem: Engineered > Solid waste > Landfill > Unclassified | place: Canada... | reverse complement strand
GTGAAGCAACTGGGATTCTGCCCAGTCGTTGAAGGAATTGAGAGCGAAGAGGAGTTACAGTTCCTAAAGGAGATTGGATGTCCCTATGGACAAGGTTATCTCCTTCAACGCCCCATTGCTCAAGACCAATTTTTGGATAAATTCTTGACATAGAGGTAAGATAAAAGCTATTTTCAAGTATCTATTGGGGGTATAGCTCAGTTGGCTAGAGCGATTGGTTCGCAATCAATAGGTCAGGGGTTCGAATCCCCTTACCTCCATAACACTCACGAGCCGCACTGAGGGCTACTTTGTAACTCACAACAACCACTACCAATGCCACCAAGATTACAATTAGAGCCGTCACAACTACACTAAATCTAAGCCAAAGGGCAAAGATAAGAGCCACTCCCACATAAAGAAGAAGAACCCCAAAAGAGATTCCAATCCCCATTAATCCATTCATATTTTGTTTCACCGCCTGCTGGGGTGTTTGCCAATTAGAACGGGGACGCCTAAAGTCAATCGCCAACCCGATAAGAGAGTCGGTTGTAATTGAGATAAAGGAGAGGGGGAGCATCCAAAGAAGGTGGGCAAAGTTGATCTTAAACATGAAGATAGCTGCCAAAGAGTAGATGATATTGGTTGAGAAAAAGTAGAGAAGATGGACTATTACCTTAGCCTTCAAGTGGCGCTCTGTCTCAATGGGGAGAGTTCTCATCAACTCAATTTGACGCCCCTCCCGTGAGACACTCGTTGAACTCATTAAGCTAAACCCTCCCAATAAAAGAAGGATACCACTAATAATCAGGGGGAGTTGTTGCATACCCCCTAGAGAGCCAAAGAGGGTGGCAAACTCTTTGAGAGTTCCCGTTAGGAAGTAGACAAAGATGAGGATGAAGGGGATGAAAGCCTCTCCATACAACTCTAGGATGAAAGCTGAGTTGGAATGGATAACTGCCAGCTCTTTCTTTAAGAGGGGAAAGCCCCTTTTGACTTCCCGTTTGCGCCGTTTAGGGACAATCCCCTCCCCCTCTAGCGCTTTTTGAGCCACTTTTACGAAGGTACGGTTCCCCACGTAGAGGGCAACTCCACTGAGAGCCAAAGAGCTCAAGAGGGCTAAAATAGCATACCCAAACCCTCCCTTAAGGGCTGAACGGCGGACCCACTCAACCGGGAAGAGCCACTTGGAAGCCCTCCCCATTACAAGGGAGAAAGAGGAGCCCAGCGCCTCAAGAGAGCTCTTGTCGAGAGAGCCGGTGGTGAACCGATTAGCGACCCCTTGAATCCCCAAGATGATAATCATCAAGAAGAAGGTGGCAAAGATCTCCCCTCTTAGCCTCCTTTTGCCCCTCTTAAGGGAGAGGAAGATCAACTGCGAGATAGTGGCAGAGAGGACAATAGGGAGAAGCGAACCCACAGCTCCCAATAAAAGAGGAGCCAATGAGAAGCCATTGAAGTAGTAGTGGACCCCTAACCCCGGGAGGAAGAAGAGGAGGTAGAAGTAGATATTGTGCTTATAATGGCGCAAAACCCGCGAGGCATAAAGCTCAGTAGGGTCTATTGGAAGGGGCATTAAAAGAAGGAGCTCCTTGCCCCTGAATATTGTCCCTCCAGCCCCTAAAAGGCTAAAGATGAAGGGGATTAAGAAGGCGAGGAAGGAGGCAAAGAAGATAGAAGCCCCCTTAAAGTTGCCCATCTGCCCCATCACCTCCAATTGGAGGTAGTTAATCACCATGATAAAAAGAAAAGAGGAGGCGACAGCCAAGATAAGGAGGGCACTTAAGATTACTTTGAAGACCTTCTTAATTTTGAGACGCGAGAAGGAGAACTGCTGCCCCCAGAAACTCCCCCCCATCTTCGATAAAAGGAGAACGCGCCTACTCCTCATTGGTTAGCTCCAAGAAGAGTTGTTCAAGAGTCTCATCCTGACGACTGCGAAGCTCACTAAAGCTTCCACTGGCTAAAAGTTTCCCCCTGTTTATAATCCCCACTTTGTCACAAATCCTCTCAGCTACTTCCATCACGTGGGTTGAGAAGAAGACGGTCCCTCCCCCATCACAAAACTGGCGTAGCGCCTCTTTTAAATTAAAGGCAGCCTTAGGGTCGAGTCCCACCATCGGCTCATCGAGGACAAGCACTTTGGGGTTGTGGCTAAAAGCACTCACAATCCCCAGCTTCTGCTTCATCCCCCTAGAGTAGGAGGCGATAGGGTCACCTAGAGCCCCACTTAGCTCAAAGAGGGAGGCCCACTTCTCACTCGCTTCAACAGGGGCGTCAAAGATGTCACAGATGAAATTGAGATGCTCTTGGCCACTCATCTTCTCATAGAAGTTGGGCTCGTCAGGGACATACCCAATAATCTTCTTCGTCTCGAGAGAATGGGCGAAGGTGTCGACTCCATCGATAAGAATTGTCCCCGAATCTTGGACAATCTTCCCCACCATTATGTTGATGGTGGTACTCTTTCCAGCCCCATTAGGCCCTAAGAAGCCGTAGATCTCTCCACTTTTTATATGGAGGGAGAGGTCTGCAACAGCTGCCCTTTTAGTGGGGTCGTAACTTTTAGTAAGGTTATTAATGTTTATCATAAGCCTAGAACCAGTGTAACGGTACCAAAGTAGATAAACAACCCGGTAATGTCAACAATCGTCGTTAAAGCCGGCGATGCTACGAGAGCTGGGTCAAGTTTTAGAGCCGCCACCCCCATTGGTAAAACAGCCCCCACAATGGTTGCCGATATTACTTGCAAAGAGAGCGCTAGCGCAATTGCAAACCCCACTTTAGCAAGTGACATCGCCTCGGGGACAGCCCCAGGAGAGGAGAGAAAGAGGACCCTCATAAAAGCTAACCCCCCTAAGACAAGTGAGAGGAAGAATGCAACGCGTACCTCTTTCCAAATAACCTTCAAGATATGTTTAGGGGAGATCTCTTTGAGGGCCAACGAGCGGACAATTACAGTTGCGGTCTGACTCCCGGTATTACCACCAGTATCGATCAACATCGGCATGTAGAAGGTTAAGATTATGAGGCCCGTCAAAGTCGACTCATAGCGTTGTAAAATCCCCCCCGAAACTAAGCCCAAAGCAGCCAAGATTACCAACCACACAACCCTCTTCTTAAAGTGGCTCCAGATAGAGGTCTTGAGGTAAACTGTGTCGTCGTGCTTACCAACAATGGCCATGAAACGCTCCATGTCGGCTGTGCGCTCCTCTTCAATGACGTCTAAGGCATCATCGTGGGTGATGCTCCCCAAGAGACGCCCATCTTCATCGACTACCGGCAGTGCTACGAGGTCGTAACGGGCCATCATGTAGACCGCCTCCTCTTGGTCAGCTTCAACTGGGATTGAGACAACCGGCGTCCTCATAACCTCCGTCAGTTTCTTCTCGGGGTTGGTTAAGATGAGGTCGGTTATAGGGAGGGTCCCAACTAGGCGTCGCTGAGAGTCGGTTACGTAGATCCGGTAGACCGCCTCCTTATCGGTACGCTCCAGCCTAATCCTCTCTAAAACCTGCTTTATAGAGAGGTGTTGAGGGTAGGCAATATAGTCGGTGTTCATAACCGACCCAGCTGACCCTTCGGGGTAAGAGGCGAGCTTAATCAAATCTTCCCTCTCTTTCAGGGCCAGCTCAGGAAGGACTGCATCGTACTGCTCTTCACTTAAGACGTTGAAGAAGTCGGCTTGGTCGTCGGGTGAGAGGCTCCTAAGGAGAGCTACCAACTCTTTGGTCCCCAATAGTTGGGCAATTTCAGCCTGTTCATTAAAACTGAATTCGATAAAGATATCGGCAATGCGCTGCCTTGGAAATCTAAATAAGATTGAGATAATTGTCTCTTCGCTAAAGTTAGATAATATTTCGGCTATTTCGGTGTGGTGGAGTGGCTCGAGGAGGGTAAAAACCTCATCCTCTCTCCCCTCTCTCAAAAGCTGTGTGATTGTTGAGATATTGTGTTCTTTTTGCATAAGACAGTCCTTCTAGCCATGCCCCAGGAGCTGTCGCTGCAATCGTTCACTCTATTGCAAAAAGCTACTCCTGAACCGTGCTATTTTTGAGTTTGAGAATCTACTCGGAGGATACCCAGGATCTTCCATAACACCTTCCTTTCAGAGTTTCTTTAAATTAACACTACATCAATTTGGTCAAAGCGTACAGACTTTTAGGTAAATTTAGTCGACTAAATTGAACTAAGTATAAAAAGAGGCGAAGAGAATAATTAATATAGTTGAGACAACTGTCTCCAACGAAAGGGTGTTGTCAACATAGTCAAGATTCTTCTTATCACCTTGGTCCATGAAGATCGAAATTACAAAGGGGGGTGGAGTGAGGAGCATAACAGTAGCTGCTAAACGATACATCGGGTCCATCTTTAAAAGGCGGGTAATAACGAGCGAATTTAAGAGGAGAAGAAAGATAATTGAGGCCACCTTGCGCACTAAAATTGTCTTGAGTGAATCTATTAGACTCCCCCTCTCAAAGTAGATTCCATACCCAATGGTGATCGCTATTAGGGGGACAGTGAGAGAGCTCACCATAACCAACAACTCTTCAACGAGGGTAAAGAAGGGGTTAGCTGAAAAACTCCCCTTTAAAATACCCGCCACCAAACCAGCAACAATGGCAATAATAACGGGGCTGGTGACAAACTGTTTAAGGAGAGAAAGAGGGTTACTCGCTCCACCCCGCTCTTTAATTAGGAGGGTCATCAAGACAAAGAAGACAAAGAGGACCTGCCCCAGATCGACTAAGGCAATCTTCCCCAAGTGGTCACTCCCGTAGAGGGCTAAGAAGAGGGCATACCCCAACATTCCCATCTCAAAACCCCCCATCATGAGGGAGAAGTAGGGGCTATCAACTCTCAAAATCTTCCCAAAGAGACGCCCAATAACGACCATGAGGCCACAAATTAGGAAGATAATAACTACTAGAAGGAGATACTTAGCATCAATCTCAATTGAGAAAAAAGCCTGAAATAGAAGAGCCGGTAAAGCAATATTGGAGACAAGCTTCTTCATCTCAGCTACAGCAACTGGGGAGAAGAAGCTTGTTTTACGTAAAAGAGCTCCAAGCCCAAAAAGGATGACAACCGGCAAAACCGGTAGTAGGGTTGCCACCATTGCCTTAGAAGGTATTAGTTATATAGTACTCCAGTTGGCCAATCTGGAACTCTCGGTCGGCAAGGACAGCTTTAACCACATCCCCAATTGAGACAAGACCGACAATATTGTCGTTGTCGACAACTGGAAGGTGACGGAAGCGCCCGGTGGTCATTAGTTGGAGACACTCATCGAGACTCTGGTGTGGTTTAACGTAGGTGACCCCTTTAGTCATCACTGTAGAGGCCGGAACAGATGCAGAGAATTCCATTTTCCCAGCAAGATGTTTGATTATATCGCGCTCACTTAAAATTCCCTTAATGCTCCCCTTATCATCTAAAACTAAGAGAGCACCAATGCGATGTTGGGTCAATTTTAAGATTGCTTGGGCCAAAGTGTCTTCGGGATGAATTGAAATAACTTCACTCCCCTTCTGGTCTAGAATCGTTCTGACTGTGGACATTGTCACACCCCCTCAATATATCACTCGAAATCACTTTGATGTTACCCCGAGGCGGGCAAATGCGCAAGCATTAACAATTTAGGATATCATTTCCACTTTTTGTCACAAAAAATGATTAATGTTGTTGTAATTACAATGGCGTCCTATACTATCTTGGCGGAACAGAAAAGGAGGAAAAATGAAAAAGAAATTGATTTTAATTGTATTGATCTTGGCCATTCTCGTACCCACGACCCTAATGGCTGCCAGTAGAGGGGGAGTGGGGCTTGTTAACTACGCTCTATTAGAGAGCTATGTAGATTCAGACACAGCAGCCTATGTCCCAGGGCTTAGATTGGAGTTCTTCTTTAACAAGTATCTGGGAATTTCTGGAGATGCTATGCTTTTAGCATCCTCACCTGATGATGACATCTACATAATGATGTACGTAGTTGATGCTGTACTAAGAGGACCTTTCGGGATGATTGAACCCTACATCGCCCTTGGTCCCGCCTACCTAGGCTGGATTGTTGATGGAGAAGCCGACTTTCTTGAAGATTCTTTGGGTTTCAACGTCCGTGCTGGTCTCGATGTTAATATCCTCGAGTGGTTGAGTGTTGGGGCAGAGTTCAATTTCCTTGTCGATGACCTTAAATATTTCTTTACTAACATTGGTGATTACTTTAGTGAGAATGGCTTAAAATCGAGTCTCATTGGAATCTCAGCCAAATTTAAATTCTAAGTAGATAGGGCCACCTCGGTGGTCCTATTCCTCTCTTTTGTGGTACTCTCTCCCTATGGAGCGTTGTGCCCTTATTTTTACTGGGGGAGAGTCCCCCGCACACCTCGAAGCCTCCCTTTTACCCCCCTACTCTTTTGTGTGTGCTGCCGACAGTGGTGTAGAGAAGGCTCTCACCTTAGGCTTTCCAATTGATGTCGCTATAGGGGACTTTGACTCCCTAAAAGATCTCTCCCTTCTCAAAGGGCTTGAGATAAAGTGCCTCCCTAGGGATAAAGATATAACCGACAGTGAAGCTGCTCTTCTTCTCATAAAAGAACAAGGTTTTAACCACTATATTCTAATTGGAGGAGGAGGTAGTCGCTTTGACCACCTACTCCATCTCTATTCCCTCTTTGAGAAGTATGGTCCCCCAATACTCTGGTTAACGGCCCTTGAGCGTATCTATTTAGTTAAAGAGAGCTTCACTAAAACCTTCCCCCTCAACACCACCCTCTCTATCATTCCAGCTCTAAGTAAGGGGAACTCAAGGGTCACCTCTAAGGGGTTAGTTTGGCCTTTAGAGAGCTACCTTATCTCAATGGAGAGTCAGAGTATCTCCAACAGAAATAGTGCCACAGAGGTAACTTTAGAAGTTGAAGGAAAGCCGGTATTCCTAATAGAGAGGAGACCTTCGCCCAGTAATTAAAAGGACAGATTGTCAGAGAGAAGTACCTTGATTGTACCAGACTCTTAGACTATCTTCGAAAACTCTTATCGCTTTAGTTTCGGAGGCATCCAATAGGAACCACCCATACCCCATTTCCCATTTGGAATGCGTATTGGGTACCGGTCATGACCATAAGAAACGAGGGAGGAGGGGTCTTATCGGTATCAATATTTTGGCTAAAGGCTATAAGTTTTTCAGCTGCCTCCTCTATCTCTCCGGCTCCTAACTTTATCTCCACAGCAGCCCAACGCTCATCTCTAAGTAGAATAATTGCATCGACCTTAACTCCATGCTGGTCTCTATAATGGTAGAGTGAGCCATCCAAACTTTCGGCATAAATCCTTAAATCTCGTATGCACAGTGATTCGAACAAATATCCAAATGTTTTAATATCTTGAAGGATTCTTGAACCATTCGCTCGCAGCGCAGCTACTGCAATAGATGGGTCGGTAAAATGACGTTTTGCTGTAGTACGAATAGCACGTTTGGAGCGCAAATGAGGGCCCCACGCGGGAAGATCTTCTACCACAAACAAGCTTTTTAATGCATTCAAGTATTCATTGATGGTCTTTTCAGAGATATCCTCATTATTAGATTTAAGATCTCCGACAAGTGTTTGTGTATTTGCTTGAGTTGAGATATTTCGAGCTATTGATCTCAACAGCGCATATACACGATCTGGATTGCGTTGGATACCATCAATTTGCGACATATCTTGATGTACAACTGAATCGACATAGTTGTAGACAGTTTTGAGCGCATACTGCTCATCTTCAACTCCAATCGCTTCCGGCCAACCCCCTCGGGCAAGTACAAATGCAAGACGCTCAATAGTTATAGGGCTCTCTGAGAACATACCACTCTTTCCAGCAAACAAATCTTTCAATGCTATTTCTCCGGTAGATTCACCCGACTCAAACAATGACATTGTATACATCTTCAGCCTACTGATGCGACCAGTGCCTGAGTGCATATCTTTTGTGAGCGGAGGTACCACAGAGCCAGTCAAAATGAATTGCCCACGAGCTCGTCGCTTATCGATTGCAAATCGAACCGCATTCCATAGAACTGGCGCCATTTGCCATTCGTCGATTAAACGTGGAACATCCCCTTCTAAAAGTTTTGAAGGTTTTGTCTTAGATAGCAATATATACTCTTCACTATGGTCAGGATCTTGCATATAGAGGATACTCGCGGCAACCTCCTCAGCAGTTCTTGTTTTTCCACACCATTTTGGTCCAACAATGAGCACAGCTCCAGAAGTTGCTAAAGAAAGTTTCAAAGCATCGTCTATAATTCTCGGTAAGTAGTTATCTCTCATACAATACCTTCTTTTTATATAGTTGTATTGTACAAGCCAAATAGGGCTAAGTCAACGTCAACTTCCATGTTTGTCCTAACTATACTTCCATATTTGTCCTAACTTCACTTCCATGTTTGTCCTAACCATACTTCCAAATCACATAATACTTGTATATAATGTGATATTTCTCACACTTTTAGTGTGTTTTATGTGATATATCAGAGGACTTTGTACATTTATGCTACAGTCATCTATAACACTTAGCATGAACGTACAAGAAGGGCGAGTAATATCGGATGAAGAATCTAAGATCCTCAGATTAGCTCAAGAGAAAAATTGAACTAAGAGTTAGAAAGGACGGCTTGTTGTTAGGAGGTGATAGATAAAAGGCTGAATTCACACCTTCTTGCTAAGAATTTTGCGTTTTTTGTACCAACGCCAATAGTATCTTCATTGTCATCAATGAGCGTATGGTATTGATTTGTTTCGGTTGGATCTGGTCGCACTTCCATTCTTCGTTCAAAACGGTGTTTTGCTGAAAACCAAGCAATAGCTTTAAGGGGAGAACGTACATTTTTTTTAAGCGATTGAAAAACAGTTTCTTTACACCGACCACCTTCACGATCAACTGATAAGGAAGATGTTTGCTTGAATGCAGCAGAAGATGGGCGGTTGGTCTCATCATTCCAAACAAAGGGATTAATTAAAACTCCCCTATAAAGAGTTTCTTGAGGTTCAACACATTTAGGATTCATTTAGCTTAGATAGTTGTTTTTTGATTTCTTCTAATTCGGTGAACTCATGTGTTCCTCCACCAATTAGTTCTATATCATCAAAGAGGGCAATCTCAAACCGATCTTCATAAATCCCAATCTCAAGGGACTTATCTCCATTGTCATATTCAAATTGGATTGATTCTCTTCCAGTAGGAAATATCTTTAACCCATCTTTAGGTACATCTGGAAGCATCATTAACGCATTTTCGATGACTGAGGTAGGGATAGCTTTTGCTTTATCTCCATTCCAACCATTTTCAAGATTTTTGAAAGAATGGATTATTGCATCAAAAGTTGAAATATGAACAACCTTAGTGTCTGTAGCATTCTTAAAAATTATTGGACGACGACCAAAGGTTTCTGACTGTTTTTTCTGTTTAAAGAAGTCATTATACATATGAAACGCCGAAGAGGCAGAAACAGCATACGCCATAATCTTACTCCATACAAAAATAATACTCTTAAAAAATTCAAAAAACAAGTAAAGACAATTGAAGTGATTCAAAAGAGCTTTTGGGACAAGTTTTACCGTACCGTTAGAACGCCTGTGCAAGTTCTGTCAGTTTGAACTTCAATACTCTTTATTGGCTAAAAATTTTAATCATCTTCTGTGTAAAAGGGCCAATTCCTCAGACTCATAAATTACCTCTTGAAATATCTTAATGACAGCTATGGCTAAATATTATACAATGCTGTTATTACTACTTGCGATTGTTAAGGGAAGAAAATGAGCGATAATTATAAAACAATGGGTGAGCGTGCCCTTATGCATGGCCCTTTAGAGGCTCTTTTTTGTTGTATTGGAGACCCTGTTATTGGTAACCCCACCCAGATTATGGTGGAAGATGCCTTTGAAGAGATTGGCTTTGCAGGGAGATATTTGACTTGTACTGTCGCTACTGGCTCAGTCAAAGAGGCTATTGAAGGGATTAAAGCATTGGGCTTCGCTGGAGCCAATGTAACCGCCCCCCACAAAGTAGAGGTAATCCAATACCTAGATGGCCTTACTGAATCGGCCCGCCTCAGTGGTGCCGTTAACTGTATTTACCGTGAGGGGGACAAACTTATTGGCGATAACACCGATGGCAAAGGATTTCACACCTCAATCGAGTTAATTAAACCGGTAGAGGGGATGAAAGTGTTGGTCTTAGGAGCTGGTGGAGCAGCTCGGGCAATTATTACCGAATTGGCCCTCCACAAAGCTGGTTCCATTACCATTGCCAACCGCACTTTGGAGAAAGCGCAAGCGATTGTCGATACCCTCTCTAAAGAAGTTTCTACAAAACTGGACGCTATCAAACTAGAAGACCATTTCGCAATTGATAAATCGTGGGACCTTGTGGTTCAAGCCACCAGTGTCGGCCTCTTTGCCCCCCAAGAGGGCTTAGACTTGGTTTGGGAGAAGGGCGAGAGGATCGCCGCTGATGTTGTCTTTAACCCAATAGAGACCCAATTCCTCAAGGCTGCCCAAAAGGCAGGCGCTACTTGCGTTGATGGCCTGGGGATGTTGGTCTACCAGGGGGCAATTGCTATTGAGAAGTGGAGCCAGCGAAAGACCAATTTTGCAACGATGAAAGAGGCACTAGAGAGGGCGTTCTCTCTCTAGAGAAGGATATTATGGCTAAGAAAAAGAGGGAAAAGGAAGTTAAGTTCTCCAAAAAATTGCAACGGATAATTAAACTCTCCAACCAACTGAATGGAGGCATTAAGAGTTACGATTTAACCGAAGCCCAAATTGATGAGATTAACCGACGCTCCCTTCCTAATAACAGGATTAGCCGTAAACTATTTAAAAAGCCGGCCAAAGGCGTCTCTTCAGACACCTTTATTATTCCTGTTGAAGAGGGGGTGGTAACAGGCTACTTCTACCAAACCGAAGATAAAAAGCAACAGATATCTAACCTACGCCCCCTCATTGTCTTCTACCATGGAGGGGGGTGGATTTGGGGTAACATTGAGGCTTATGACCTAATGTGTCGTCGCGTTTGTGCCCTTACAGGGGCCCCAATCCTCTCAATTGACTACCGCTTAGCCCCCCACCATAAATTCCCCATTCCCGTCGAAGATTGCTATAACGCCCTCGAGTGGGCAACCCAAGGGGCCCGCTTCTGGAAGATAGACCCTGAGAGTATCTATGTGATGGGTGATAGCGCTGGAGGCAACTTAGCGGCAGTAGTGTGCCGCATGGCCCGCGACCGCAAAGGCCCCCCCATTGCAGGTCAGATTTTAATCTACCCCAGCACCGATGGGCGTCTACGCACCCCTTCCGTCAACAAGTTTAAAGATAGTCCCACTTTAACCAGTCGCGAGATGCAGTTCTTTATCCAATGCTACCAAAGGGAGCCCAAAGATATCTTAAACCCCAACTTCTCCCCCCTCTTGGCCAAAGATTTCTCCCGCCTCCCACCAGCTTTGATTATTACAGCCGATAACGACCCCCTTTTAGATGATGGAAAAATGTATGCAGAGGCACTTGCCTCAGGCGATACTCCTGCCAGATACCTTGAGTGTAAAAATACAGTTCATGGTTTCTTTGGATTCCCCGAGGCTGATGGGAGAGAGGAGAGCGATGCCGCTATCATGCAGTTCCTCAATGGTCGGGCAATTGAGAGTATTGAGCTGATGAAACTTAGAGAGTACCGCCACCTCCTTAAGAGGGAGAAGATGGTCGCTGCCAAAGCTAATAAAGGGTTAATCTCGTTCGAGATCGAATAGGTGCCCAGAGCGCCGTAACGTAGGAATCTTCCCAATCAAGAGCCCCACCGATTCCCTAAAGAATCCATATTTTTTGTCATCAGTGGCTGAGAAATAGCAGTACCAACACTCCTCATCACTCTTGTAGCGGATATCGGCTCCGATGATATGGGCACTCGCCCACCCCTTCTCGGCAGGTACTAAGGCGGGGGCCCCTTTCCGCCTCTCCCAATTGAGCCCATCCTTGCTTGAGAGGACCGACATCCCTGAGACCTCTTTTTGACGCTTTTCATCCCAGTAGCGCCCATTTTGGAGGGCGACATAGAGCTCACTCCCTTTATAGACACTTAAGCGCCCAGGAGCGAGAGAACGGTAGCGATCGTTAGGAACCGCCTCAATAATAGGTTTTGGCCCTTCTAGGACAAAGGGGTTATCGAGCTTAGCCGAGAAGGCGCTACAGATGTAGCGGGGGGAGGAAGGGTTACGTCCCACTTTAGAGGCGCCAAAGTAGAGGCGGTACCCCCCATCAACGGCAAGGAGTTGGGGGTGACTAATAAAAGGCTTCCTCATATAGTCGCCGGCACAAAGAATCTCTTTAGCCTCTAAGAGGTTTCGCGGTTCACTCCACAAAAAGAGGTCGCTGCTACTGCGCATTTCGATGTGAGAATCCACCACATGGTTTTTACGCATCCGCTTAGTCAATTTCTCAGCAAAGGGGATGGGGCGACCGTGCCGCTCATAGACAATATGGAAGAGCCCTCGCTCTTTGAAAAGGAAGGGGAACTTCCCCCTCACCTGGACAACTCCCATCGGGTCCCATCGAATTCCACTATCACTGGTGTAGTGTTGTATCCCAAGCCAAGAGTGGGCAAAGAGGTGCCACTTCCCATCGGGAGACTCTTCGGGGAAGAGGAAGGTGGGAGAAGAGAGACGGGGGACATACCACACATCGGGAATAACAGGCTCATCACTAAAGGGGTACCATGAGGCCTCTAAAAGTTGTTCATAGGGTGGCTCGCGCATCGCTTATTGCTCCCCTCCCTTACCCCTCTTGTTGCCAAATATAGGGGCGAGGTATTTCTCCATATCAAATCTCTTGTTGAGACGTTGCACGATAAATCCATAAATAAGGAAACTCCCCCCAATCGAGAGGAGAGAGATTAACCCCATCACAATTGGTATTGCCCCCTCACCAACATTTAAGAGGCGCACTGCTATCACTAAAAAGAGGAGAAAAAGGGCCACCGTCAAAACTATATTAAAGAGGGTTGCCCCAATTACGAAGAGGAAAGTATTAACTTTCTTGCCCATTTTCCACCCCCTTTTTCCTGTTAAAAAATATGATGTTGATAAAAAGTAAAATGCCACACACCACAACGGCTGAGTCGGCAATATTAAAAGTGGGCCACCTTTGATACCCAAAAAGGCCATACACCTTCACACTAATAAAATCGACCACCCCAAGGGGCCTAAAGATTCGGTCAATCAGATTACCCACCCCGCCACCAACTATCCCGGCAAAAAGCCAGCGCTGAAATTTTGTCAATTCGTCAAGTTTAATAGTTAAGGTGACAAAGAAGGCGAGCAAGACAAGGGGAAAGGCGATGAAGAGCCACCGTTTAGCCACTGGAGAGAGGCCACTGCCTAAGCCAAATCCAATCGCCTTGTTACGAACATGGCAAAACCAGAGAAAATCATTTAAATAAGAGGCAGCCACTTGGTTTAAAGGGATCTTTGCCACCACAATCGCCTTTACCACTTGGTCAAGAAGAACTACACCCAATGTGAGGACAAATGGTAGGTAACGCTCCCTAAATTTCACACTCATAATGAGACTATCCTACTACAGGGCAGTGGGAAATTCAATGAAAGTGGTCTCTAAAGAGAACTTAGCACTCAACTCTTTAGCCACCTCTTTAACACCAAAGACTTCGGTGGCATAGTGGCCTCCACTAATCATCGTCTTGGAAGCCTCCTTGCAGTAGGCGTACATGGTGTGGGAAGTCTCCCCTGTTAAGAAGGCATCGAGGTTGAGATCGATTGCCTCCATTAGCGAATCGGGGGCACCTCCGGAGACAATTCCTAGGGTGTTAATCTCGGGGGAACCAAACTCCATAATATGGAGACCAGTTGCTGATGAGAGACCCAACTTTTTAGCAATCTCAAAAGGGGTGGTCGCCTTGGCAAAGCGCCCTCGGTAGCCGATGGGAATACCGTGGTAGTAACCAAATGGTTCCACCTCCGCCAACCCTAGCAGGCGGGCCATAGTGGCGTTGTTACCCAGTTCGGGGTGGACATCGAGGGGAAGGTGGGCCGCTAAGAGGGCTATATCGTTGTTCAAAAGGGTTGCAATCCTCTCATAGTGAAGCTCGGTAATAGCAATAGGTTTACCCCAAAAGAGGCCGTGATGGACAAACAAGGCGTCACACTTCAGTTCAGCTCCCCTTTTAAAAGTCTCTAAAGAGGCATCAACCGCGACTCCCAACTTCTTCACCTCTTTACCGGGACGCCCCACTTGAAGCCCATTTAGGGAGGAGTCGAGGGCAACAAACTTATCGAGTTCCAATCTCTCTCTCAGATATGCAGTTAACTGTTCTATTTTCATGTCTCCAGTATAAAGAGTTGACATCAATTATTCCACTCCCTATAGTGAGCGCATGGCAGAATTTAAGGTTAAGAGAAGGGAACTGACGAGTGAAGAGGCCCTCTTCTGTTACGACCCCGCTCTAGTTGAGTCGTGTGAAGCAATCCCCACCCAACTAAGTTTGATTGGGCAACCGCGTGCTATGCGGGCCCTAGAGATGGCTCTAGCTATTAAGGGGAAGGGGTACAACATCTTCGTTAGCGGAGAGGCTGGCAGTGGGCGCTCAACCGCGATAAGATTGGCAACCGCCCCCCACCTTAGTGATATCTCTGTTCTCAAAGATATCGCCTATATCCACAACTTCCATAACCCCACCTCCCCCCAAAGCTTAACCTTTGCCGCCGGAGAAGGGAGAGCCTTCATGGTGGCCATGAATAAATTCCAAAGCGACCTAAGGCGGGCTATTGAAGAGGGACAAGAGCCCTCAATCGTGGCTAAGGAGCTTATAAAAGAGCTCTCAACTCAATTTAAGGGACCCAAGATAGAAAATTACCTCCGTCAAGTAAAACACGATATTGAAGAGTACTCCCCCATTATTAAACAGCGTTACGACGAGATTAAGGAGAGCTTCTTCTTGCGCTACAGCGTCAACCTCTTGGTCGACCATGGGCAAACAACAGAGCGCCCTCTAATCTTTGAGACCCACCCCACCTTTGCCAACCTTTTTGGTTCCCTCGACAACCCCCCTGAGACCAAAGATG
>Ga0172377_10004041_pt1 | contig 15089 bp, 15 predicted proteins | sample Pumphouse3metaG_FD_119749 | JGI IMG/M metagenome (GOLD analysis project Ga0172377, IMG submission 119749) | Leachate microbial communities from a municipal landfill in Southern Ontario, Canada - Pumphouse #3 metaG | ecosystem: Engineered > Solid waste > Landfill > Unclassified | place: Canada... | reverse complement strand
TGACTACTCTATAATCAAATGCGAAGATAACATTGATAAAACTTGTACGGTCGAGAGATCTAGTGACTTTAACATAAATTTAGAAGGGCTTCAAACTATAACTTTGACCGCTATTGATAACGCAGGAAATAAAGCTGTCTATAGTTATACAATCGAAATAGTTGAAAGTTTTGATGGCTCAATGTTTATTCCTAAAGGTTATTATGATTCTATCGAAGGCCTACAGGGTGAAGAGCTTAAATCAAAACTCAATGATATAATCACAGGTCATATTGAATTTCCTTATACTGATGATGAAACTGATGTTTGGGATATACTAAAAGAAGCTGATGAAGATCCAGATAATCCAAATAACGTAATTTTATTTTACACAGGGTTATCTTGGTATAAAGATTGTCAAGAAACAACTTATCCACCGGATTTTTGCGAAATGGAAATTGAAAGTGAAGTCGAAATAATAGAATGGAATAGAGAGCACATATGGTCTAAATCAAGAGGAGATTTTGAAATAAAGGAAGGAACTACTTCTGTTTTAGATATGGGCGCTCATACAGACTTACATCATCTTGTAGCCGCCGAAAGGACTATGAACTCAATTAAGAATAATCGAATGTTCGAAGATTGTAACTCTGAAACTGATCAAAATGTGACAGATGTCGGCTATGGTAACTACACCTGTAATGAATGGAGTTTTGAACCAAGGGACGAAGTTAAAGGTGATGTCGCTAGAATGCTGTTCTATATGGCAGTTCGTTATGAAGGTGAAGAGGGAGACATGGTTGATTTAGAACTCACTAATGACTTAATAGTAGACAAATCATCCAAACTACCTTTTTATGGGTATTTAGAAGATTTACTGAAATGGCATATTCAAGATCCTGTATCAGAAAAAGAAGTTTTGAGAAACCAAGTAATATATTCTTATCAAAGAAATCGTAATCCATTCATTGATAGGCCAGAACTAGTTGAATTAATTTGGGGCTCATCAAATTAAAAAATGCTAGCAAATTTTTTTATAATTTGCTAGCATTTTTATTACTCTTCAGTTTTCTCTGTTATTACTTCAACATCCATAGGATCAATTTCTTCTTTTTCTTCTTGTTCATCTTCGTTTACATATTTTGTTTCACTAACATTTACGATCAAATTTTCTCCTGATTCAAGAATATTAATCGCTTCAGGAATAGCTAAATCTTCAATTTTAATTGAATCTCCAACTTTTAAATTAGAAACGTCTACATCTATGTGAGCGATACCTTCTCCTACTTCATATTCTACTTCTATAGAGGCAGTTAATAATTGAACAATTACTCCTGGTTTCTCTATTTTTTCCCTGCCTATAATATTAATTGGTAAATTAGCTTTAATCATGTCTCCTTCCATAACCTTTAAAAATTTTACATTTAAAAATTCGTTATGGTTAACGTGATGTCTTTGAACTTCTTTTATATAGACTTTATGTTTTTTTCTGCCCAATTTAACATCAAATGTTTGAGTTAACCCAAATTCCTTTAGAGCGCTATTAAACTCTTTTTCTTCTACTTGAATAGATTCAGGCTCGATAGTCTTTCCAAAAAGTACTCCCGGTATCATATGAGAAGCTCTAACATTCTTTAAATTTTCAGTTCTCTTTTCTAATTTCATAATTTTCCTCCTATAAAAAAATTTCTTAACATTAATATTATAACATAAAATACGTTATTTTTCACGTTCTAGGCATTTTTGCTATAAAACTCTCATAAATAGTTAGTTTAACCATACACAAAGATTGATTAAAATGCTATAATTACAATAAGAAAAGGATGTAAAATAAATGAGTGTTGAAGCGCTAATTATGATGGGTACTGCAATAATATTGGTTTACATCATATTTATAGAAATTTTTACTATTATATTTAGATTGACTGGATTGACTAATGATAAAGCGAGATTCCAAGTTATCTCATTATTCACAAACAGTGGTTTCACCACTCAAGAAGCTGAACTAATTATTAATTCCCGAGTAAGAAGAAGAATAGCAAATGTAACTATGTTATCAGGTTTCATTCTAAATGTAACTGTTATATCAGTTTTAGTAAATGTATTTATTACTTTAGGTTCAGCTTAATCATCTGATGTGCTATTATTTTTTCTTTTCATTGGTGGATTTTTTATAATTGTATTTTTATTAAAGAAGTTAAGAGTATTTGAGTTTTTACTAAGAGGATTTGTTGAAAGAATAACTAATTGAGTAATTTATGGTGGAGGAAGTAATATTATTGAAATTTTAGATAATGTTGGAGCTAATACCATAGCACAAGTTAAAGTAATAAATGTTCCTGAACCCTTAAAGGATAAAACTCTTGAGATTAGTAATATAAGAAAAGATTATATGATTAATGTTTTAGCGATTATTACAGGGAGAGAAACCAATGCTAATGTAACAAAAGATGATATAATTAAAAAAGATGATAAAGTAATTGTATACGGAAAAGTTGTAAATATTAAAAAACTTTTTTTGAAAACACAAGAGTAGAAAAGGAACTTTTAAATAAGAAGCTCCTTTTTTTTATTATAATTATACCAAATCTTTAGATCATTTAGTTCTTCATTTGAAATGCTGTGTCCACTATTATATTTATACAAAGATACTAATGCACCATTTTTAACAAAAAGACTATTTAATTTTAAAACATCTTGATGATTAACCATCGAATCATTAATACCGTATGAAATAAATATTTTTTGATTAACTAAGTTTTTTGATTCTGTGTTTTCAAACGGAAACATAGGATGTAATAATATTGAGCCTTGAAAATCAGAACCAAAAACCTTTAGAAAAGAAGCTAAAATATTTGCGCCATTTGAATATCCCAAAATAAATATTTTTGGTTTTTCTTCTAACTTTTCTAGAAACTCGTCTATAAATATCTTTAGATTTATAGTTTCTTCTTTGAGACTATTAAAATCTAAAACACCTGGCTTAAGTCGTTTAAAAAATCTATTCATTCCATTCTCGATTATATTTCCTCTAAGCGCTAAAACAGAAGCTTTTTCATCAATATACTCTGAGATACCCAGTAAACTACGTTCATCTCCGCCTGTGCCGTGCAACAATATAATTAAATTACTAGATTTTTTATCTAAATATAAATGTTTCATTGCTTTACTATCTTACTCATTTTACCAATTTTAATAAGTGCTTTTTGTAAAACTTCTTCTTCTTTTTCATCTAACACATCAAGAATACTTCGCATATTTTTCTTATGAATCGGGAAAATCCTATCCATAATACTTTTTCCAACATCAGTTAATTGTAGATAGAATGATCGTTTATCGATATCAGATTTGTTTTTACTAATATAATTTTTTTTAACTAGATTCTCTATTACATATGACATAGAACTATTTGGAACCAAAACTTTATCAATTACACCTTTTACACTTAATTTTTCTTTATGGTATAATGCTTCAAGAACTGAAAACTCAGAAACATTTAAACCATATTGAAAAACATCATCACGTATTATTTTTTCTAAAGAATTATAAGCCCTAAATAGAACTGTTATTGTTTTTAAATTATTCATTTAAATACTCCTTTTCAATTTTCAAGTTACTTCTTACTGTGTTAATAGGCTTAATTACTGATTCTATATATTTTCTTTTATCTTTTAGTTTTGGCGGTAGAGCCAGAGTTTCACCAAGAATTTCGTAATCCTCATCTTCATCAATAAAACCTGGGCCTTCTGTTGCGAATTCAAATAAAATATTTGGATATAGCCTAGTATAAAGAGATTTGAAATAAAATCTATCAACGTAGCCTGAGTGTAAAGCGCCTAACTTATTCAAGTGGTTAATCCACTCAAATAATTCATCTTTATCTTCTATAATAAAAGCTATATGGTGTACTCCTCCATAGCCTTGTATTCCACGATAACCTTTTAGATGTTCTACAATTAAACTTGAACCGTTGCCGCCTTCGCCCATCTCAAATAGTGATAAATTATCATTATTATCTGTAATTCTCATACCTAAATAATTAACAAGTACATCTTTCATTCTTGATAAGTCTTGAACTTTTAAAAAAGTAGGTCCTAAACCAATAATAGCGTAATCGTCTGGAACAGGACCTTTTTTCCATGGAATCCCGGAATTAGATTGATACCCATGTTCATCTGAATATATTGAATATTCTTGATTGTCAAAATCTTCGAAAAATATTGCTTTTTTATTAAAAATATCTTTTCTTTGAAATTTAACTCCATAATGATTTAATCTTCTAATCCAATAATCTAAAGCTTCATCATTATTTACTCTAAATCCAATCCTTCCTATTTCATCAGTACCTGCCTGATGTTTTTCAACTCCTTTGAAATCGAAAAAAGTAATATCAGTTCCAGGAGAGCCGATATCATCAGAGAAAAATAAATGATATGTGTTAATATCATCTTGGTTTACTGTCTTCTTAACCAATCTAAGACCTAAAACATAAGTAAAAAAATTATAAATTTTTTCTGCACTACTAGTTATTGCTGTTATATGGTGAATACCTTTTAATCTAAGCATAATAATCACTCCTTTTGCATTAATTATATTTCGAATTCGAAATATTTACAAGTGAAATGCTCAATAATAATATTAAACTTACGTGTTATATTCACAAGTTTATATATAAGTATTCACAAAGTAATTTTTAAAAAAATAAACCGTTTTAAAAACGGTTTATTGTCTATAATATTATGTTTTAAGTTAGTTTAAAAAATTAATTTTTTTAATTTTCAAGACAATTATTGACGGTTTGATAACTATTTATGTCCTTCTTTTGGGACTATACAAATGAACTTAAAAACACTCTCCGAATCATTCTTAAACTGATGTAAACTATCACTCGGTACGTATGCATATGATCCAGCTTCTACATGATTATCCTTGCCATCTATCATTAATATTCCTTTACCTTCGATTATATAGTTTATATGCGGCCATGGATGTGAGTGTTTTGGTGTAAAACCTTCTTGTTCGACTTCCACTACTCTCATAACATAATCATTCCAACCATTTTCAGGAGATACTAATACTTTCATTTTAGAGTTTTTCGCTTCAGGACTATCTATATTTTTTGCTTTTAAATTATTAAAATTTCCTACAACCATTTTCCTACCTCCAATAAAATTATAACATCTTACAATATGTATTAAAACGTTAATTATATTATAACATGCTTTTAACTATTAATTGTATTCATTTGCTTTGTTAGTTAGCGATTGCTAACTTTTAAAGCATATGACTTCTTAAGTCTTAAAAATTAAACTATAATATAATTGTAACTATCAATAAACTTAAGGAGGAATTAACTATATGTTATTCGACAATTATGATCCACTAAAGGAACAAATGTTACAAATATTGGATCACAATGGTAAAATCGTTAACGATAAATTAGAACCTAATATCAAAAAAGAAACATTAATAAAAATGTATGAAACTATGATATTAGGTAGAACATCTGATGAAAAGGCATTGCAGTTTCAAAGACAAGGACGTATGTTAACATACGCACCTAATATTGGGCAAGAAGCTGCTCAAGTTGGACCTATGGCTGCTCTTGAACCACAGGACTGGCTTGTACTTGCATTTAGAGAGTTTAATGCTATGCTCTATAAAGGTGTAACTTTAGAACAAGCTTTCTTATACTGGTATGGTAATGAAAGAGGTTCGAAATATGATGATGATGTCAAAGTTTTACCTATCAATGTGCCAATCGGTTCACAAATTAATCACGCGGCGGGAGTCGCTTATGCAAGTAAATTGAAAAAACTAGATGAGGTTTCAATCGTATTTATAGGTGATGGAGGCACATCACATGGAGAGTTTCATGAAGGAATGAATTTCGCAGCTACTTTTGAATTACCTATGATAACGGTAATCCAAAATAATCACTATGCCATCTCTACTCCTAGAAGAAAAGCAACAAAGGCAAAAACACTTGCTCAAAAAGCAATTGCTTATGGAATTCCTGGTATTCAAGTAGATGGAAATGACCCTCTTGCAATGTACCTTGTTGTCAAAGAAGCTAGAGAGCGTGCTATTAAGGGTCTAGGCCCTACATTAATCGAAGCTGTCACTTATAGAATCGGACCACATACAACCTCTGATAATCCAAAACTATATAGAGAAGACTCTGAAGTTGAAGAGTGGATTAAAAAAGATCCTATAATTAGATTTAAAAAATATTTGATTGATAAGAAAATATGGACAGAGAAAAAGGATGAGGAGCTTCATGAAAAAACTAAGAAATTTGTTTTAGATACATTTAAACATGTGGAAGAATCAGGCGATGTTGAATTAGAAGAGATATTTAATTATACATATGAAAAAATGACTCCTAATCTTATAGAACAAATGAATAATTATAAAGACTATCTTGCTAAAGAAGGTGAAAATAATGGCGAATAAAACAATACTACAAGCTATCAACGAAGCTCTAGATCAGACTATGGAAAACGATGAGAACATTATCGTTTACGGTGAAGATGTAGGTTATGAAGGCGGTGTATTTCGAACAACTGCTGGACTCCAACAAAAATATGGAGAAGAAAGAGTGTTTGATACACCTATAGCGGAAGCTGCTATAGTAGGTAGTGCTGTAGGAATGGCTGTCAATGGTTTAAAACCTGTAGTTGAAATGCAGTTCTCAGGATTTAGTTTACCAGCTTATAACCAAATTGTTACTCATGTAGCTAGATTTAGAAATCGTTCAAGAGGTAAATATCATCTGCCTATGGTTATTAGAATGCCTTATGGTGGGGGAGTAAAAGCTTTGGAGCATCATTCAGAAAGTTTAGAGACACTATACGCTCATATTCCTGGTTTAAAGTTAGTTATACCTTCTACACCATATGATGCAAAAGGATTAATGATAGCTGCTATTAATGATCCTGATCCAGTTGTTTTTATGGAACCAAAAAGAATCTACAGAGCTTTCAAACAAGAGGTTCCTGATGAAATGTATGAAGTTCCTATTGGAAAAGCTCGCGTTGTAAAAAAAGGCAATGATGTAACTATTATAGCTTGGGGAGCTTTAGTTAGAGAAGTTGAAAAAGCACTCGAAATCACACCTGAAGTAGATGCTGAAGTCATCGATTTAAGGACTATTTCACCAATTGATTATGAAACTATAATTAATTCAGTTAAGAAAACAGGTAGAGTCTTAATAGTTCATGAAGCTGTTAAATCTTTTGGTCCCGGAGCTGAAATTATTTCTATAATAAATGAAAAAGCATTTTTATATTTAGAAGCTGCGCCTAGAAGATTAACTGGTTTTGATATCACAGTTCCATTACCTAAAGGCGAACCATATTTTATAATAGAGCCAAAACAAATAGCCAATGAAATAAAGAATATCATGGCTTTTAAAGCTTAGGAGGTATATATATGTATGAGTTTAAATTCGCTGATATTGGCGAAGGTATTCATGAAGGGAAGATTCTTGAATACAATTTTAATGTAGGCGATAAAATCAAAGAAGGGGAAACTCTTGTAGTAATAGAAACTGATAAGGTCAATGCTGAAATTCCGGTTCCAGTTGATGGTATAATCAAAAAACTTGGCCCAAAAGTAGGTGAGATTGTTCATGTAGGAGAAATTTTAGCTGTCATTGACGATAATAGTGAAAAAGACACCACTATGAAAGACTTTGAAGAAAAAGACAGTAAAGATAGTGATAAGAGTGACGAAGCAGGTGTTGTCGGAAAGTTAGAGGTATCCGATGAAGTAATTGCTTCTTCCAACGAGACTTACAATGAACAAACTCCAAGTAAGAGAGTTTTAGCAACGCCAGTAGCTAGAAAATTAGCTAATGATAAAGGACTTAACATCAATGATATCAAGGGCTCTGGAGAACATGGGAGAGTTCTTAAAACTGATATTGAGAATTACAGTAGTGTTTCAAATAATGAGAATATTAGTATAAATAAATATGAAATTCCTAAAGTGGATGCGAAAAACAACGACAGAAGAGAAAAAATTTCCCAGTTAAGAAAATCTGTTGTTAAAGCTATGACCATATCAAAAAGCATTATACCTCACACAACTTTAATTGACGAACTAGATGTTACAGATTTGGTAAACTTTAGAAATTCTCATAAAGAAATGGCCAAAACGGAAGGTGTTAAATTAACTTATATGCCTTTTATAGTAAAAGCTTTAGTCAGATCTATAAAAGACTATCCTATTTTTAATAGTTCTTTTGATCACGAAAATGAAGAAATTATCTATAGAAGTAATATAAATATAGGAATTGCGGTAGATACTCCTGAAGGCTTAATTGTCCCAAACGTTAAAAACGCTGACCAATTAAGTTTATTTGGTATCGCAGAATCAATCGAAACATTAGCGCAATTAGCTAAAGAGAGAAAAATTCAAATTAGTGATTTGCAAAATGGAACCATTACTATTACTAACTTCGGTGCTTTTGATGCCATATCTGGAACTCCTGTAATAAAACATCCTGAAGTAGCGATACTTGGCATCGGGAAAATCATGAAAAAACCTGTAGTTATAAATAATGAAATCGTAATTAGAGATATAGCTCCACTTTCATTAACCTTTGATCATAGAATAATTGATGGAGCTGATGGCGGAAGGTTTATGATAGCTTTTAAAAAGTATTTAAAAGATCCTTTGCTATTATTAATGAGTTAGGAATGATAATATGAAAAAGTATGACTTAATAATTATTGGCGCCGGTCCCGGAGGTTATGTCGCAGCTATCAAAGCTGCTCAAAACAACTTAAAAGTAGGTATTATAGAAAAGGAAGCCATTGGAGGAGTATGCTTAAATTGGGGATGTATTCCAACTAAAGCATTGCTAAAAAGCGCCAAAATATATACCGAAATACTAAATGCTAAAGACTATGGTATCAAAATATCTGATAATTCTGTAATTGAAGCTGATTGGACAAACATTATAAAAAGGAAGGACAGAACAGTTAGAAGACTTACAGGCGGAGTTAAAATGCTTCTACAAAAAAACAATGTTGATATCATAATTGGAGATGCGACTGTCTTGAATAAAAACGAGGTTCAAGTTAATGATGATACTTATAATACTAAAAATATAATTATTTCAACCGGAGCTTCTCCTATAATTCCCCCTATAAAAGGACTAGAAGGAGGAATCAATTCTGGTTTAGTTAAAACTAGTAAAGAACTCCTATCAATAGATCAATTACCGAGTGAATTAGTAATCATCGGAGGCGGAGTAATTGGAATTGAATTCGCTACAATATTTAGTAGCTTCGGTTCGAAAGTAACCATTATAGAACGAGAAGAAAACATACTTCTCAATATCGATGACGAAGCTAGAGAACTGATATTGAAAACACTAAAAAAGGCCAAAATAAAAGCATTAACCGAGTCTACTGTTACTGATATTACGAATGATAGTGTTATATATAAAACTAAAGAAGGCGAAGACATTTCAATAAAAACAGATAGTGTTTTATTGTCTGTTGGTATGAAAGGAAATATTAATAGTTTTACAAAACTTAACTTAAATATTGTCAAAGGTTTTGTAGAAGTAAATAATTTCATGCAAACATCAATTGATAATATTTATGCTATCGGTGATGTAACTGGTAAAATGATGTTAGCTCATGTAGCTAGTCATCAAGGTATAATTGCCGTTTCGCATATTCTTGGCAAAAAAGAGTCAATTAATTATGATCAAATTCCTTCCGTTATATATTCATTCCCAGAAATAGCACAAATAGGTGTGACTGAAAATGAAGCTAAAAAAAGAGGAATAGATTATAAGGTCTCAAAATTCCCTCTACAAGCAAATGGGAAAGCATTAGCTAGTAATGACACAGAAGGATTCATAAAAATATTAGCATCAAAAGAATACAATGAAATAATAGGTGTTCACATTGTAAGCGATAATGCCAGCGACTTAATATCCGAAGCAGTTATGACTATGAAACTAGAAGGAACTGCAGATGAAATCGCAAAGGCTATCCACCCACACCCTACTATTTCAGAAGTTTATAATGAAGCAGCGCTTGGAATTATTGATAAACCAATCCATATTTAAAAAATAAACGCACTCAATTTTGAGTGCGTTTTAACTTATCAATTTTGTAAATTCCATCCTGGTTTTAAATATTTTGATTCTACTAAACCTTGTATTTCTAAAACATCTTTTTCAGTTAGTACATATGGGGATGAATTAATATCTTTTTTATAACAGATAGTTTTGACCAATCTATCGATTAGAATATCAATGCTTATGTTTTGGCCAATATAATCGGAAATATTGGTCACATCACTCTTATTAGATAAAATTTTATGTTCATTTTCTTGTATCTTAAAGTTCACTAAAGCACTGTATATAATTTGTAAGTTAGAGTTAAATAAGAGCGTTCCATGATGCATCAACTTATTATTTATAAATGCTTGTGCATTCCCAGATATTTTCTTATCATTTACAAAAATATGTGATTTTGGAACAAATCTAGCTGGGACTTTCAGTATATTTAGCTCTTCAATTATAGGATCGGTAAAATACTTATAGTTGCTTATTTTTCTTTTATAATCACAGGTAATATAAGTATAATTTATTGTTTGTTCATCCAAGTAAACTGTCCCACCGCCAGAAATTCTCCTTATTATTGGAATTTTTTTATTAAAATACTCAGGAGATATTTCGTTATATGGGTTTTGATTTCTACCGAAAACGAAAGCTGGGTTACTTCTCCAAATAATCAATATATCTTCTTTTAAGATATCATTCCTGATAAAATATTCTTCAGTCGCTAAATTGAAATATGGATCTAAGGAATCATTTATTAACACTGCCATGATTTAGTCTGCTAAAGAACCCATCGGATCCCATGGTTTTAATTTAACTGGTTCTTCTTCCCAAATCTTTAATTCCTTTTCAGTTAAGTATTTCTTGTTGATTACTGCTTGGTAAACAAACTTATCAAACCAAGAATCCGAAGCTAAATAGTATCCTTTTTTACCGGTTTTGTCACCCCAACTATTCTGTATTTTATACTTTAATGGTTTACCATTAATAATAGTGTAGCCTGTTATAACCATAGCGTGATTCATTTGAGAGTGCCCAAAATCTAGCATTGCCCCCTTATCTAAGTCAAAATCCATTCTAAAGACTTTACTGTAATCATATCTGTCATCCGCCCAAACACCAAGTTCTCTATCTCCATAATGTCCGACATCACTACCAAACCAAACAACTTCTCCGTCATTTAGTTGATTTAATACTTTGGTTTTAAAACTATCCATATCTAAGTTAAGATACTTGATTATTCTTCCTTCAATAACATTACCTAAGTATTCTACAGTGTATGATTTATAAAAAGGCTTATCCTCAGTAGGTGCGTGAATTATACTTATGTAGTCTTCTAAAATATTACCAACATATTTCTCTTTAAACATCATAGGATTTAAGTTATTGATTATATTATAGTTATTATCTTTATCAACAAATTCAAAATCAAATTCTTTTGGGGGTGCTCCAAAATTGCTGATTAAGAAACCATATAGTTCTTTTAATGTTTGAGATTTAAGCTCATTCTTTTTACTTGGATTTTTCCTTGATAAAGCAACGTATTTCCTTAATTTTAGATTGATAAATTGATTCATTATTCTAGTTGAAGAACTATTCGCTGTTTCATCCATAGCGTCTTTTGGAACTAAGCCGTATTTTTCTACCAATGAAACAAACATATCCCATTGTCCACCATCTTGAATTCCCATCCTAACTATATGTTGTAAAGTCCGATCATCTTTATCACTATCTATGAAATCATCAACGCTTTCTAAAAAGTAGTTAATTTTTTCTAATTTATCATAGAAAGCTATGTAATTTTGAGATAACTCAAACTCCTTCAAATTATGTGTTTTGGCGATAATTTCTCTCAAAACATTCAAACCTGCAAAAATCCAACATCTACCTGATTTTTCTTGATTAGCTACCGGGAGAGTTTTAATCTCCTTAGAAAAGTTGAAAGTAGTGACTTGCTTTGATTCTTGCTTTAAAGCAATATTTTGCATTTCATTCTTATTTAAAGCTCTCTGCAAAATAAGATTTGAAACATCTTGGTCATACTCTTTCTTCCAGTTTTCTAATAAATCGTTATTAATTTTTTTCAAAATAATCATCTCCTTTGATTATATTATAATACCATATTCATATTTCCGGGTATTTTTTTCTTTAAGTCTTTCATCTCATATAGATAAACAAGCAAAGAGATAAGTCCGGCTAATAAGTCGGCCGCCATAAAAGCAAACCATATTCCTTGTAAACCTAATATTTTTGTAAGAATAAATACAAGAGGAATAAACAATATTGCCTGTCTTGATACTGCTACTAGAAAGGCTCTTAATGGATAGCCCATTGATTGATAAACGCTAGAAAGTATAATTTGAAATCCTACTAGGATAAATCCAGCTGTTACAATTCTTAACGCTATTGGTCCGTCAGTCATAAATATTGGATTGTTTTCTTCTGAGAATAGATTGAAAAGTTGCTTCGCAAAAACCATTGAAACGATAAATGCCCCAAAAAAATAAATTAACATTAGATTCTTAGCATACTTTATCACATCATATAATCGCTTGTATAACTTAGCTCCAAAATTAAACCCAACCAATGGTTGAAGTCCTTGAATTAAACCAAAACCAGGCATCATTAGAAACATTAACAAGCGGTTAACTACACCAAAAATAGAAATATATATCTCGGAATCATCTCCAGCATAGTAAATTATTAAATTGTTTACTAATATGACAAGAAAAGCTCCTATTGCATTTCTAACAAATGAAGAAAATCCAATTGATGCTACTTCAGTAGTCATACTTAAATCTACATCGTATATTTTTTTCAGGTCAATATTTAAGTTCGATTTCTTTGATATAGCCGAAGTAAAGACATAAATAAAAGAAAATATGTTCGCTATTACAGTAGCTATAGCTGCACCCTTAACGCCTAGTCCTAATCCCCAGTCGAAAATAAAAATTGGATCTAAAACTATATTTACTCCAGCGCCTATCATCATGGCAATCATAGCTATTTTGGCTCTTCCTTCGGCTCTTGTTAAATTATTAAATATAACCGAAAGGGAAAAAGGAACTAAGCCTATGAGTATAATTGATAGGTAATCATGAGCATACTGAATATTTCCTTCTCTAGCTCCAAAAAGATATAGTAAAGGATCTAAAAAAACGAATCCTAGGATAGATATTACTATCGATACAACTATACCCATTAAAACTGCTGTATTAACGCTTCTTCTCATGACCTCTTGATCACGTCTTCCAAATGCTCTAGAAAAAATAGAAGCTGACCCAATACCAATCATTAATGCAAAAGCCATAATAATCATTTGAACTGGATTAGCAATTGACAAAGCTCCAATAGCTATATCATTTACTCCTCGGCCAACAAAAATCGTATCAACGAGATTATACAAAGCATTTACAATCATCGCGAAAGTTGCTGGAACAGTAAGTATTATCAAAGATTTTTTAACGTCATGTTTACCTAATAAATCAACTCTTTCTTTATCCATGAAAATGACTCCTATTCTAATTTCCTTGACATCTGCTAGCTGCACTCCTTCCAGCGATATATCCGCTAGACCAAGCCCACTGTAAATTATATCCACCACATCTTCCGTCTATATCCATTACTTCTCCTGCAAAGAACAAGCCTGGAATAATTAAAGACTCCAACGTTTCATTATTAATTTCATTCACATTTACTCCACCAGCAGTAACTTGTGAATCATCAAAACCTAAACTACCTATAACTTTGAATCGCCAATCATACATTAAATCTATAAGCTTATATAGATTTTTTGGTTCTATATCTCTTACTAAAGTATTAGTTTTAGCGATACCAGCTTCTTTAATTAAAACACTTATTAATCTTTTGTTTACTAAACCTATAAGCGCTTGGGAAACTTCTCTATCAGCGAAGTTTTCCATTCTTTCGATTATTTTAGACTTAGATATTTCTTGAATTATTATGACTCTTAAAATAGGAGAAACATTCTTGTTCAAGAACTCATTAGCCTTCCTACTAAGTTCTAAAACAGTTGGCCCGCTGATTCCATAATTTGTAAATAAAATATCTCCATATTCACTTTGATATATTCTATCGTTTACCATTAAATCTATTTGTGAATTTATTTTCACCCCGGAGAGCTGTTTTAGGTAAGGCGAATCAACCTTAAGTTTTACCAAAGCCGGAAAAACTGCTGAAATACTATGTCCTAAATTTTCAACCAAAGAATAGCCTGATCCATCCGACCCAGTAAGCGGCATTGATTTACCCCCAGCACATAATATAACTGTTTTAGCGGAATATATGTTGTTGTCAAACGTTCTAACATAAAAACCATCTTTGTTCTTCTGAATTTTAATTACCTCTTTATTGAGAAAAACTTCGATGTTTTTTCTAAGGCTTAATTCATAAAGAAACACATCCAAAAAACTAGATGCTTGTTCGCTTAAAGGAAATGTTTTCCCATCATTCTCGACCTTAGGAACAATTCCGAAACTCTCAAACAAATCAATAGTATTTTGAGTCCCAAATCCTTCAAACACTTTTTCAACATAAAAAGGATGATTGTAATCATTTTTAGTTAATAATATGTTTGTATAATTACATCTACCGTTTCCAGTGACTAAAATCTTTTTACCTATTCTATTATTTTTTTCTAACAATATTACTTTACACCCACTATTAGAAGCGCTAATAGCTGACATCAATCCACTAGCTCCGCCACCAATAATTATCGTATCTGTATAAAACATACTTGTTCACCTCTATATTTCTTAGAAATTATAGCACAAAAAATAACTAAAATCATCTTTTCTTACATAATATCCTTTAAATACTTTCCTTTTTGAATATTAAATACAATGACTTTTTTAAAGTAATTACTACTCTTTTAAAAAACAAAAAGACTATGACAGAGATTAACGCAATTAATCCTAGTTTCCCTCCAAAACCATTATATAAATATAAAAATTCGTAAAATATAAAACCTAAAATTAAGCCCACAAATAGGGATTCATAT
>Ga0172377_10004039_pt1 | contig 15089 bp, 18 predicted proteins | sample Pumphouse3metaG_FD_119749 | JGI IMG/M metagenome (GOLD analysis project Ga0172377, IMG submission 119749) | Leachate microbial communities from a municipal landfill in Southern Ontario, Canada - Pumphouse #3 metaG | ecosystem: Engineered > Solid waste > Landfill > Unclassified | place: Canada... | reverse complement strand
GGCATGGAAAAGGATGACCGGAAAAACTATTATGATTTCCGGATTCGAAATATATCAACAGACTCACTGGAGACAACATTAACACAGCTCCTTGATTACTATAGATTTAATATAAAAAGAAACGCCACCCAACAATAAATATGCGTCATTCGGCGGGTAGTGGCAAATCTTCAAATGTGCCCGGTTTTTGAATATTGCGAGGAAAATACAGGCCAAAGGCATCGCCATACTTTTCATCATCATTCCACGGTGATGCGGAATCCGTTCGCCTCAACGATGTCTCCGGCTACTATTTTAGCACGTTTACGAAACTCTTGTTCGCCGTTACGGAGCACTTCGCCGTCCATCACCAACTGTTGTGCTTCACCACCTGAATACACCACATGGGCAGCCTTTAGTAACTGTATGAGAGGGATAAATGTTTCTCCTTCCCGAATCTTAAATGTAACTGATTCCATAAATTGACATGCAAAATAATTGTGATACGTGAACTCTTTTTCCCGGATCGGAATCCTCGTCAAAAAAACAGATTTGCGTTGTGCAACAAATCCGTCAGCACCTGGATTTCCACCTAACTTCCGTACGAGGAGACAAAGATAGCGGTATTTTTTCATAACCCTATCACTAATTTGACCTATTGCCGCCCAGTTATCGCCAAACACTAGCATTAAAATGGCATCATCCGGACGAATAGACCATCAAACCACAAATGCCACATCCATGATTCCCTTCCTTCAAGAAAATGCCCATGTTATGGATTCCCCAACTGCGAATATTGTATATTTGCAGTTGGTAGATAAAGAAATTAATCTTCACACAACATAAAAACACAAGATTATGAAAACATGGAAATATAGCGGCATATTCCTCATCGCCACAGGAATAATACATACTATTGCGGCGATTGCGATGAATAAAGAAGCATTGTTGGAAATCGTTCAAAACGGATTGATAAACGCAACGATGAGAGATCACAATCAAGCATTCTCATTCTGGTTTTTGATCTGCGGCATCTTTGTCCTCTTCCTTGGGCAAATGGTGCATGCCTACATAAAGAGCGCGCAACGACCTGCACCGCTGTCTTTCGGATACGGCCTGCTGATTTTTTCAACCGTCGGCTGCCTCATCATGCCCGTTTCCGGCTTTTGGCTGTTCGTGCCGCAAGCGTTGATCATCATTGTCGCAAACAAGAGAGCAAAAGTCTAACCTATAACAAGAGGCAGCATTCATTATAACATCAAGATAAGACACTTAGACAAACGGGCGGAGCCTTGTTCTTCCGCAAACCACATTAAAAATACGCCAAATGCCCCTCATGAAGCGGGGAACGGAAGCATAAATTATTTGCCTACAGGAAGAAGAATTGGCAGATTATTTATAACTATATTTGCAGGCATGCGGCAGGTTTGTCTATCAGCGCGAAAGCAGACGCAACCTTACCGCTTTTACCGGAAAGCAAAGCAACGAAAAAGGAACGCGAACATCATTTTAAAGATATGGAAAAAGAACTGTCCGACATGACATTGGAAGAGCTTTGGCAACTGTTTCCTATCATTCTGACGGAGCATAATCCGAAATGGAAAGAGTGGTACGAAGACGAGCAGCAGGAGTTGCAGACAATACTCAAGAATACCGGAGTGGAAAGGATTCACCATATCGGGAGCACGGCCATCGACGGCATATGGGCCAAGCCTACCGTCGACATACTGATAGAGATGTCGGGCACGAAAGGTCTCGAATCTGCGTACGAAGCGCTGTCGGGACATAGATATCTATGTATGAGCAGAAGCGGGAAAAGGATTGATTTCAACAAAGGTTACACCAAACACGGATTTGCCGAGCGTGTCTTCCACATCCACCTCCGGTTGTCGGGCGACAACGACGAAATCTATTTTCGTGACTACCTAAACCGCAACCAACCAATCGCGCTAGAGTATGAATCTCTAAAGAAATCGTTATGGAAACGGTTTGAACACGACCGGGATGCATACACAAACGCCAAGACCGAGTTTGTCAGGCGATACACTTTGGAGGCAAAAAGAGCGCAGCTTTTATAAATACGGTTCTGAGAAATGGAGTAACTTTGCATCCCTGAAATTTCACAGGAAACATGAATATCTAAGAATATAAACAGACAAACATGAACACTTCAAAACCGAACAATTGCTACTTATACGTACTCAACACGATGGCCGACTGGGAGATTGCCCAGATTACCGCAGAGCTGAATAGCGGACGTTTTCTGAAAAACGGGCAGGTAAAAATCACAAAGGTGGCCTACTCGCCAAACTCAGTAACCACCATGGGCGGAATGGAGATCAAGGTGGACGCAAAACTGACGGACGTAGAGTTCAAGGAGGGCGATCTGCTGATTCTTCCCGGTGCCGACACATGGATGGCGGAAGAGCATGGCCACATAATCGGGATGGTGGGCAAACTTATCGACCGTGGGGTCATTGTGGCTGCCGTTTGCGGAGCAACCGTCGCATTGGCCTACGCCGGCATCTTAGACCAACGGAAGCACACGAGCAACGGGAAAGGTTTTCTGGAGATGGTATGCCCTACCTACAAAGGCAGCAGCAACTACATCGATGCACCGGCCGTATGCGACGGCAATCTGATAACAGCATCCGGCATGGCTCCGCTCGAATTCACCTACGAGATTTTGAAACGGACTGCCGTAATGAAAGAGAAAACCCTCGCCGCCTGGTACAAACTGTACACCCTCCGCGAACCGCAATATTTCTTCGAGGTAATGGAGTCGATGAAGTAAAAAAAGGTGTTGAGCAACAATCCAACGGAAAATCTTCCGTTTCGGGTTGTTTGACAAAAAGGAAGAGATAGGACAAGAGAAAATTGGCATTCCCTCATAAAAGTGTTTAAATCCATACTTTATTTCCTCTTAAAAGTGTATATTTGCTTACTTTATTCCCTCATAAAAGTGTAAAATAGCAATGAAAAGAATTATATATGAACAACTTATCAAATGGAAGGACTCTAACAACAGAAAACCACTTGTCATTTACGGAGCAAGGCAAGTGGGAAAAACTTACATCTTACAAGAATTTGGCAAGCAAGAGTTTGAAAATCTAATATATATCAACTGTCACAAAAACGAAGAGATAGAAAGACTCTTTACGTCCGACAAAGATGTAAAACGGATTGTGTTAGGACTTTCCGCCTACGCCAACCAATCTATAAATCAAGGCAAAACATTGGTGTTTTTGGATGAGATACAAGAAATACCACCTATCATCTCCTCTCTTAAATATTTTTGTGAAGACATGTCTAATCTTCATATCGCAGTGGCGGGTTCGTTGCTTGGCGTGATGAATATGCGCAATGAGTCTTACCCTGTCGGTAAAGTGGACACTCTTCATCTATACCCCATGACGTTTGAAGAGTTTCTCTGGGCAATGGACAAAAAACAATTGGCAGATCTATTAGAAGGAAACGACAATGAGATGACAGACATTTTCGGAAAATCCTATATTGAATCACTCCGCCAATATTATTTTGTGGGAGGCATGCCCGAAGCCGTATTGAGTTTTTCGCAAAACCAAGACATCATTGCGGTAAGAAAAATACAAAATGAAATATTGGCGGCATACGAATCGGACATAGCCAAACACACCGGACAAGAGACCCAACGCATCCGGATGGTATGGCACTCCATTCCTGCTCAATTAGCCAGAGAAAACAAGAAATTCATCTATGGTGCTATCCGCAAGGGTGCACGAGCCGTTGATTTTGAAATTGCCATTCAATGGTTGATAGATGCGGGACTTATTTATAAAGTGGAACGGACACGCGATGTCAAGATTCCTCTGAAGTTTTATGCCGACATGGATATTTTCAAAATCTATCTTTTAGATGTTGGTTTACTTGGCGCCATGACAATGACTCCACCTCGACAGATTTTGATTGGAGACAATGTGTTTTGTGAATACAAAGGAGCATTTACAGAGAATTATGTTTTGCAGGAAATGAAAACGATTCCACAACTTCCAGTCTACTATTACAGCAAAGACAATTCTTCACAAAAGGTCGATTTCATCGTACAGGCTGGCAGTCAAGTCCTTCCCATAGAAGTGAAAGCGGAAGAAAATGTAAAGTCCAAATCGCTTCGTGCATTCATCACCCAAGATTTCAAGTGTTACGAATTGAAAGGAGTTCGTTTTTCCATGAAAGGTTATGAAGAACAAGATTGGATGACAAACGTACCTTTATATTCGGCCAAAAGTTTTGTAAAAAAGAAGATTTCGGAAGAGAGTTCATCCTTGTTCTGAGCATTCAAGAAATACCTTCTCAATAAAAAAGCCACAAAACAAAAGATTTCGTGGTTTTGAAGAAGCGAAAAACACAATACTATCACTAAAAAAATGAAGAAGCGGATCATTATAACCATATTAGGCATCCTTGCTCTGATTGTCTTCGGCATCTTCTGTGGCAAACAAAGATTATATAATAAAAGCGACTCGGCAAAGTTCAATATATCTTTGTGTGGATTATTCACAAGCGTTACATTATTGGCAAAACATCACAAATGGACGTAGGCAGAGGTCAAAACTCAGCCTCACCATCGACAAGCGGACACCCGACTTTGGCCGCAAGGAGAGGAAGTTCGTACCGCAGCGTGGAAAGACCTTTTTGCACAAGGCACGAGGATACAAAAAAGGTTTTAGCGGAGGAACACGCCGTATTTTCCTGGAAACGAACAACAACGCAGGTATTTTTTCTACCAAGAAACAACACCTATGGCATTTCATCTAAATCATTCACAAATTGTTTTTGATGGTTATTAACTGATTTTTTGCTCTTCGATTAAAAATTTGTTTTAAAAATATGACTTAATCATTTGTTTAAATTGTATTTTGTTGCTTCCTTTGTGTCGTATAAAAAATATACTTATGGGAATTGAAACGGAAATGAAAATCAAGGAGGCCGCAAAAAAGGTGTTCCGATCCAAAGGTTTTGCTGCTACCCGCACGCGTGACATAGCAGAGGAGGCGCAAATCAACTTGGCCTTGCTCAATTATTACTTCAAGAGCAAGCAGCAACTCTTCAATATCATCATGATGGAGGATTTGGAAGACATCTTTCAGGTCATCATCAGCAATGCCAACGATAAAAGTCTCTCGTTGCGAGAAAAGTTGTTTTCCCTTGCCGAAAAATATGCCGACGTGATTGCGGAGAAACCGGAACTTCCCAACTTTATCCTGAGTGAAGTGCACGGGAATCATGAATTTTTACTGGATCATTTCGGGATAAAGGAGAGCTTGTCCAAATCCGACATGATGGCACAATTCTTCGGTTTAGGTTTCTCTCAGGAAGAGATTGCCAACATTGTCGTCAACCTGTTGGGCTACATCATTTTTCCTTATATTTCGAGACCTATGTACACCGTCATTTTCAACATGGACGAGGACGCATTCTCCCGATTCATCAACAACCGCAGAAAACAGATTCCGGAATGGATTGACTCACTGCTACAAAAAAAATAAAGACATCATGGCAAACAGATTAAAAACAAAGGCATTCATACTGTTTCTGGCTCTACTTCCGGCCTCGGCCCGTTGCATCACAATAGAAGAGTGTTACCGGCTGGCCCGTGATAACTTTCCGCTTACCGCACAATATGGCATCATAGAGAAGATCGGCGAATATTCCTTTTCCAACGCTTGTCGCTCCTATCTTCCGCAACTGTCGTTTTCGGCACAAGCTACGTTGCAGAACGAAGTGTCTGATTTTCCGGAAGAGATGCGTGCACTATATAAGAAAGTAGGGATTGAGATGGAGGGTCTGTCCAAAGACCAGTATAAGGTGATGCTGCAACTCAACCAGAAGATATGGGATGGAGGAAGCACAAAAGCCCAAAAGGCTCAGATAGCAGCAGAGACGGAGGTGAATCGGTTGCGCGTGGAGAAAGAGGCCGATGCCGTGCGTGAACGGGTAAACCAGGTCTATTTCGGAATGCTGGTACTACAAGCGCAACTGCAGCGAGCTGAGAATCTTAGGTCGCTTTTGCTGGCCAACAAGAAAACCGTGGATTCGCAGGTGAAGAACGGCGTGGCTCTGCCTTCGGATGCCGAGCTTATCCAAGTAGAGATCGTCTCGTTGGAACAGAAGATAGTAAAGATTGAGATGGCCGCCGGTGCCTATCGTCATGTGTTGGGACTGCTGATTGGAAAGGAGTTGTCGGAAAGGGAACCGATAGAAAGGCCATCACCTGCTCCGGTAGAAGAGGAATGTCTACGCACGGAACTGAAGCTGTTTGACGCGCAGATTCGCCAACAGAATGCCCTTCGTGGCAGCATACGGGCAGACAACCTTCCTCACTTGGACTTTTTTGTTCAAGGTTATTACGGGAGGCCGGGATTTAATCTCTTCAACGATATGATGTATGACGACTTCTCTTGGAACGCCATCGGCGGTATCCGACTGCAATGGAACATCAGTGCGCTCTACACCCGCAGCAATTTACTAGGGAAGATAGATCTTGCGCAGGAGAGCATCGGAAACGACCGTGCCTTGTTCGAATGGAACATCGCACAGCAGAAGACGGAAAAGGAAAGCAACATAGCCGAGATGGCCGAAGTGAGTCGGCGCGACGTGGAAATAGTCGGTCTGCGTACTTCCATACGGCAGGCCTCCGAATCGCAATACAAGAACGGAGTTGTCACGATCAACGAACTACTTCGCAACATCAACAACGAAAGCGACGCCCAACTCGCCGCACAACTGCACGAACTGGAGCTGCTTAAAAACGGATATGATCTGAAACTAACAATGAATTGGTAAAAAAGAAGAGGAATATGGGAAAGAACATGAAAAACGTCATGCAAAAAACGACAATCTTATTGGCGGCTGCGTTCCTGTTGGGCGGATGCCAAGACAAAAACAAGAGTTATGACGCCGCCGGCAGCTTTGAGGCGACGGAGGTCACCGTCTCTGCCGAGAGTGTAGGCCGAATTCTCAACTTTGACCTTCAGGAGGGAGACATATTGGAGAAGGGGGATACGTTGGGTGCCATTGACTCCCTGCAACTTTACCTAACCAAGCTCCAACTCCAGAAAAGCAGGAAGTCGGTCTCCAGCAACAAGTCAGATGTGGCCACACAGATAGCTTCGCTTCAAGAACAGTTGAAGAAGCAGATGGCGGAGAAAGAACGTATCGAGAGATTGCTGAAAGACAACGCCGCCACGCAGAAACAGATGGATGATGCGCTGTCTGCCATCAAAGTGCTGGAAAACCAGATGGCAGCAAGGCAATCGACCTTACAAAAGGGAAACCAGAGCATTGATGCGCAAAGTTCCTCCATCGAGATGCAGATAGCGCAGGTAGACGATAAACTGTCCAAATGCTGCATCACGGCACCCATCAGCGGAACTGTACTCAACAAATATGCCGAGGCTGGCGAGTTTGCTTCCGTCGGGAAACCTCTCTTCCGTATGGCTGATACGGACAACCTGTTTCTGCGGGCATACTTCACTTCGGGACAACTGATGAAGATACAAAGAGGTCAGGAAGTAACCGTTGTTGCCAACTATGGAGGCGACAAGCTGCGCGAGTATGAAGGAAAGATTGTCTGGATTGCAGAAGAATGTGAATTCACACCGAAAAACATCCAGACACAAAATGACCGTGAGAACCTGGTATATGCAGTCAAGATTGCCGTGCGCAATGATGGGTATCTGAAGATAGGTATGTACGGAAACGTAAAAATAAAAGATGATAAGGGTAAGTGAGATATGGAAGAGCTATGGGAAGACTGATGCATTGCGGGGCATCTCCTTCTCTGTGAATCGAGGTGAAATTTTCGGATTGATAGGCCCTGATGGTGCCGGAAAAACCACCCTCTTCCACATACTGACCACATTGATGCTGGCCGACCGTGGCCATGCCGAAGTGGCGGGACACGATGTGGTGGAGGACTTTCGGGAGATACGCAGATGCGTGGGTTATATGCCGGGACGTTTTTCCCTCTATCAAGACCTCACCGTGAGGGAGAACTTGGAGCTGTTTGCGTCCGTCTTCGGGACGGACGTGCAGTCCAACTACGGATTGATAGAGGAGATCTATCGGCAGATTGAGCCCTTCAACAACCGCCTCGCCGCAAAGCTATCGGGTGGCATGAAGCAGAAGTTGGCTCTCTGCTGTGCACTTATCCATGCGCCCGAAGTGCTCTTCCTCGACGAACCCACCACCGGGGTGGACCCCACTTCTAGGAAAGAGTTCTGGCAGATGCTTCGTCGGCTGAAGGAGAAGGGCATCACCATCCTCGTCTCTACGCCCTACATGGATGAAGCCACCTTATGCGACCGCATCGCACTTATACAGAAAGGCAACATCCTACAGACTGATACGCCCGCACAGATGGTCCGGTCTTTCGGCCATCCGCTTTTCGCCATCTCGTCTGTCCGTCGTTACGACTTGCTGCTTGCGGCGAGAGAATATCCGGAGATTCTTCGTTGTTACTCTTTCGGCGAGACGCACCACCTGCTTTTCCGCGGCACACCTTGTCCGGACATATTCAAACAAGCGATGCGGATGTCCGGATTCGACGACATCGAGATAAGTCCGGTGGACCCTACGATAGAAGATTGTTTCATACAACTAACCAGTCTATAAGCTTATGGAGAATGTGATTGAAGTAAACAACCTTTGTAAACGGTTCGGCGATTTTACCGCCGTTGATCATATCTCGTTTCACGTGTGCAAAGGTGAAATTTTCGGATTCCTTGGTGCTAACGGTGCGGGAAAAACCACCGCTATGCGGATGCTTTGTGGACTGAGTTTTCCGACGGAAGGCGAAGGCAGGGTGGCCGGATTCGACATCAGTCGTGAGGCGGAACAAGTGAAACGGCACATCGGGCACATGAGCCAGAAATTCTCCCTCTATGAGGATTTGACCGTCCGAGAAAACATACGGCTCTATGCCGGCATCTACGGCGTTCCGGACAAGGAGACAACCGAGAGAATGGAGTCGTTGCTCCGAAAACTTGATTTTTCAGGTGAAGGGGATACTCTTGTGGCGGCTCTCCCGCTCGGTTGGAAACAGAAATTGGCCTTCTCTGTCTCCATCTTCCACAGACCGGAGGTGGTTTTCCTTGATGAACCGACCGGAGGTGTGGATCCTACCACTCGGCGGCAGTTTTGGGAGATGATTTATGAGGCGGCGGCTGCCGGAATCACCGTCTTCGTCACTACCCACTATATGGATGAGGCGGAATATTGCGACCGCGTATCCATCATGGTGGACGGACGCATCGAGGCGCTCGATTCGCCCGGCAGACTAAAGGAACAATTTGGTGTAGGAACAATGGGCGGCGTGTTCGACCACCTCGCCCGTAAAGCAAAAAGGGGGGAATGAGATGAAACAATTTCTGGCATTCGTAAAAAAGGAATTTTTCCACATACTGCGAGATCCTCGTACTATGCTTATCTTGCTGGCTATGCCTGTTGTACAGATATTGTTGTTCGGCTTCGCCTTGTCCACCGACGTGCAGAATGTCCGCGTGGCCATCCTCACGCCCAAGACGACTGTGGATGTGAACCGAATTGCTTTCTGCCTAGGGCAAACCAGCCATTTCGACTTTTGGGGTTATCTCCATACGGAGACAGATGCGGATAGTCTGCTGCGCAACGGATTGGCTGACGCTGTTCTGGCTTTCAACGGGGCACCCACTCCGCAACATCCCTTTGGCAAGGAGGTCTGCATCATCCTGAACGGCGCTGACCCCAACACCGCCTCCATGCAAAACACCTACATTGCACAGATGATACAAAACACGCTACTGCGGATGCAGGAAGAGAAGGGGGAGTCCCGCCCTAAGGTACAAGCCGGCATCCGGCTGTTGTACAACCCGCAGATGAAGAGTTCCTATAACTTCGTACCTGGCATCATGGGGATGATTATGATTCTCATCTGTGCCATGATGACATCGGTTGCCATTGTGCGCGAGAAGGAGACGGGCACCATGGAGATACTCCTCGTTTCGCCCATGAAGCCTCTTGTCATCATGGTTGCCAAGATGGTTCCTTATTTTCTGTTGGCATGCGTCAACCTTGCCACCATCTTACTTCTGGCAAGGTACGTGCTCGATATTCCCATCGCAGGCAGTCTTTTCTGGATAATAGCCATCTCGCTGATATACATCCTCCTTGCTTTGGCTTTTGGTCTGCTCATATCAACCCTCGTCGAGACGCAGGTTGCTGCCATGCTGATATCCGCCATCGTGCTGATGATGCCCATCATCCTGCTCTCCGGCATGATATTTCCTCGCGAAAGTATGCCTTCCATCCTTCAATATGTCTCTAATATCATTCCTACTACTTGGTATATCTCGGCCATGCGCAAACTGATGATACAAGGTGTGGACATCTCGGCCGTGATCAAAGAGTTGTGCATACTGTCGGGCACATTGGCCACCATCCTGTTTGCCGCAGTGCATAAATTCAAGATAAGACTGGAGTAAGAATCGAAAAAAACAAGACAATGAAAGCATTGAAATATCTCATAAAAAAAGAGTTGCTGCAGTTCAAACGCAACTCCTTCCTTCCAAGATTGGTGGTCATGTTTCCGCTGATGCTGATGCTCGTTTTCCCTTGGGTGGCCTCTATGGAAGTGGACAACCTCCACCTTGCGCTGGTCGATAACGACCACAGCTCGGTCTCCCGCCGACTGAAGGAGCATCTGGAAAACTCCAGCTACTTCTCCTCCCTTATCACCGTTCCAACTTACGGAGATGCGATAAGGAGTGTGGAGACCGCCACGAGTGACATCATCCTAACCATTCCTCACGGATTTGAAGAGGGCATTGTCGGCGGTGGAGAAATATCTTTTCAGATAGACGCCAACTCCGTGAATGGAACAAAAGGGTCGCTCGGAAGTTCTTATCTTGCCAACATCATCGACCGATTCTTGTCGGAGACTGTTGTTGAGAAGGGTGGTGGGCGTGCCACCGTTCATATCATACCGCACTATCTCTATAATTCCACTCTCAACTACCGGCACTTCATGGTGCCGGCGCTGATGATCATCTTGATTCTGATGCTGTGTGGGGCTCTTCCCGCAATGAACATCGTGAGTGAGAAGGAGAAAGGAACCATAGAACAGCTGAACGTGACGCCGGTGAGCCGTGCCGAGTTTATTTTGGCCAAGCTGATTCCGTATTGGACAATAGGAATGGTGGTACTATCCATCTGTTTTTTGATAGCATGGGGGGTCTATGACCTAGCTCCAGCTGGTGGTTTCTTGGGTCTTTACCTTGGTGCAATGCTGTTCATCCTGGTCATGTCGGGCGTAGGGCTCATCATCTCCAACTACTCCTCTAATATGCTGCAGGCCATGTTGCTCATGTTTTTCATCATCTTGGTATGCAACCTGATGAGTGGCATTTTCACTCCCATCTCGTCCATGCCACGATGGGCGCAACTGTTGACCTATATCGTTTTCCCCCACTATTTTGTGGAGATCATGCGGGGTATCTACCTGCAAGGGAACAGCATTATCGAGCTATGGAGTAATTACGCCGTCTTGATGGGCTTCGCTCTCTTTTTCAACACATGGGCGGTAATCAGCTACAAGAAACAGGGATGAGGTGAAAAGTCTACTGCGGGAAAATGCGTATTTACGCAGGGAATAGGATTGTCCGTCTGTAATCATTTTAGTAATCATAAAAAACAGCACAGTAAAGTCCAACATTTCGAAACACATGACATCGGACAATTCCACATCCAAGATGCGTCCTATACGATTGACAATACGCATTTTTTCCATAACTTTGCAAAAAGTTTGTTTCCCCATGGAGTTTGTTTCCCCATAGGAAACTAAAAAAGGCAACCAAGTATTAACAGCTGTTCCCATATCGAATAGCATATCAAATGAAAATCACAATGAAAAATTTGACAAGAATTTTTGCACTTCTTTTGTTAGGCGCATTCTCTATTAGTTTTTTCAACGTTCCTTTTTCGGAAATAATCAGGACATCTATTTTCTCATCCGGAATCATTTATTTTTCGATAATTAAGCCAACATTAGAACACAAAGAAAAGGGAACTAGCATATTGACAGGAATTTCCATCTCCATTTTTCTAATAGGAATATTGTTTGCTATTATGTATTGGCCTTCATCCCGACTGATATTAGACATTAGCATGTTGGCACTTGGCTCCGTTACTCTCTTTCTTGTATTTAGACAGCTGCGAGGAGACAAGCCCAACAAGGAAATTTTTATTGTAACGGTTTCTTGTTTTTGTTTGTCGTTACTTTGCAGCACCACTTTCTTTTGGGATAGGTTTAATTATATAAAATACCGTGACTATCAATATTTCACAGAAGCAGCGAAACAATACTTTGACAATCCGACTGATGAAAACTGGAAAAACATGACAGCGAACAAGGGCAAAATCGTACCAAACCTTGACTGTTACGAAAAAATGCATGAATTGGATGTGTTAGCTCATTCATATCCACACGAAGATAGTTGTGCCTTATATGTGTTTGAAGCCCGCGATGTCTTGGTCAACGACAGTTGGGCAGACAATACATTCCCTTACGACATCAAGAAATTCATCCGTGAATGTCCCCAAAAGGAGCATTTGAAGATATACCTCATTTCCGAACATACGGAATTGATGAGAACCTTCATTGAGGACATTTTATATCAAGAACGAAGTGTTTTAGGCATAGACGAGCAGGAATCCAGTGTCTTTTTGCCAGATTCTTGTTTGGTCGTGATGGAATATGATTCCAACAATTAAAGAAGATATCGAAGATTTTCATTTTCATGAAACCTTATGAAATACAAAGATTAGAAACTCACAGTCAATCCACACCATGGAGCTTCTGTATCCGAAAAAGAGAGATGAACAACAGACAAATGGGCAACAGCCAGAGGTCTCGCAATTGTAAAAAAACAACGTTTTTCAATTGCAGACAATGTATATTTGACGAAGAATGCTTCCAAATATGCCAATCAATGCAATAGAAAGAGGCTCGGTCCTTTGGAATCTCTGGCACGGATGCCACAAGTTGAGCCCCGGCTGCAAGCATTGCTACGTCTATCGCGGCGATGCCAAACGCGACATAGACAGCTCGGTGGTGACTCAGACGAAGAGCTTCGATTTGCCCGTCCGCCGAAAAAAGAACGGAGAGTACAAAGTGTCCTCCGGCACGTTGGTCTATACCTGCTTCACCTCCGATTTTTTCGTTTCGGATGCAGACGAATGGCGCGCCGAGGCCTGGAAGATGATTCGCGAACGCAACGACCTACGCTTCCTGATCATCACCAAACGGATAGACCGTTTCGGCAAATCCCTGCCCGATGATTGGGGCGACAGCTATGACAACGTAACCATCTGTTGCACGGTAGAAAACCAAGCGATGGCCGATTATCGTCTGCCTATTTACGAGAAAGCCCCTATCAAACACAAAATCATCATTTGCGAGCCTCTTTTGGAGAAAATCGATTTAGGTCCGTACCACATCGGCTCATGGATTGAGCAGGTCGTTGCCGGCGGCGAGTCGGGTGCGGAAGCTCGGCCTTGCGACTTTGAATGGGTGATGTCTCTCCGCAATGAATGTGCAACCCAAGGCGTGTCGTTCTGGTTTAAACAGACAGGAGCACAATTCATCAAAGAGGGGAAACACTACAAAGTTCCCCGCCAACTACAACACTCACAAGCCAGAAAGGCAGAGATAAATTTGTAAGAGAACAAAGGGACACTTCTCCTCTTGAAACATTCTGTTTCATTCAAAAACACACTAGATTGAACAAAACAGCATGTTTTTTTATTCAGTACAAAGGTTATTTTGAACAAGAACAAAACATTTTCCACACCGAATCTGCCTATTTTATTGAGAACCGAGATTTCACTGCATATTTCATCCGGAAGATTATGCAGTATCATTTTATTAAGGATAAATTTACTGCATATTATTTTTCTATTTATATGCAGTAAAAGCGACTGACAAGTATATCACATTCAAAGAAGCAAAACACATTAGGATATGACTCCAGATACAGTACTTAACTTTCAGACCCGCGCCGAATGGCGAGATTGGTTACAGCAGCACTTCGACACGGAGAACGAGGCGTGGCTGGTTTATGCCCGAAAAGCATCGGGCGGGAGGCGCATCCTGTACAACGACGCAGTGGAAGAGGCACTATGCGTAGGCTGGATAGACAGCACATACAAGAAGTTAGACGACAGTTGTTTCGTCCAACGGTTCACACCCAGAAATCGAAGAAGCAGCTATTCGCAGCCCAACAAAGAACGGCTGAAATGGTTACTTGAGCATAATCTAATTCATCCATCTTTTCTTAAAACTATCCGGGAAATCATTTCAAAGGAGTTTGTCTTCCCTTCAGACATTTTGGAAGAGATAAAGAAGGACGGGAAGACATGGGAGAATTACCTGAAATTCTCGGAACCCTACAAACGCATCCGCATCGCCTACATTGACGCTGCGCGCAAACGACCCGACGAGTTCAGAAAACGTCTGTCCAACTTTCTCCAAAAGACGCACGACAACAAGCTCATCGCAGGTTTTGGCGGAATTGAGAAATACTATTGATTTAAGCACGTAATTTTTCACATATTGCCCGTTTTCCGGGAGGCACGGTACATTTCCTCCGCTGTAGACGGTGGAGTGTGTCCGCCTAAAGGTGGCGAAGCATATTGGAAAAACCCTATCCCTACGGGATATTTTTGCAATCAACCATACAAGATGATTTAAACTTTAGTAACAGTAAAAAAATAACTTCCGCAGATTTCTGCTTACCAAGATTTAATTGCAAAGGGTTTTCTGTCAAAAAGTTGCGGAAGTTATTCTTTATCCATTACTAAGTAATCGGCAAAAAACAACTTATGACGATTTTGAAAAAATGCCATAGGCATTATCTCTTTGTAGGGAAATAGGCATCGGCAACCGCATTCCGGAGGAATGCGCCATACACGACAATCATTCCTGTCCTCCTGCCGGACGGGCACTTACTTTTCTCCGGCAAGAAAAGTAAGCAAAAGTGCCTGCGCTGTTGCCCGCTTTCCGGGAGGTACGGCACGTCCCTCCGCTAAAACCTTTT
>Ga0172377_10004038_pt1 | contig 15091 bp, 15 predicted proteins | sample Pumphouse3metaG_FD_119749 | JGI IMG/M metagenome (GOLD analysis project Ga0172377, IMG submission 119749) | Leachate microbial communities from a municipal landfill in Southern Ontario, Canada - Pumphouse #3 metaG | ecosystem: Engineered > Solid waste > Landfill > Unclassified | place: Canada... | reverse complement strand
CCATACGGATGTATCATCCCATGGTAATTTTCACTTGTCAATAAAAATCTGTAAACGTTTACAATTGAAAGAGCAGCTTGAAGCGGCGCTTTATTGCTCGGTGCAATGTTTACAAAACCAAGAAGATAAAACAACTTGGTAATAAAAAAAATGGGTTGGGGAAATTCATTCGGAAAAGTCTTGAGCGAAAAACCTGTTGCATCAAGGAGTAATGCATCTAGGATGAAGCAGATGAAGTCAATGCAAGATGTTATGGCATTACAGGATATCTTTCGCGTCTTTGTTGACTGCATCCTCTGAAGTATGGTAGTGTATCTAGCAACCTCTTTATCCGCTTTTTTGCGGATCATTTAGTCCATAAGGAGGAACCATGAGAAATTATGAGTTCACCATCATCTTCGATGCTAACGAAGAGAAAACACAGGCTGGTCTAGAATTAGTCACCAGCGCATTCGCAGCTGCAGGGGTGGAAATCACCAAGCAGGAAGACATGGGCGTAAAGTATCTCGCCTACGATATCAAGAAACAGGAAAAAGGACACTATGTCTACTTCGAAATGAAGGCAGATCCTTCTACAATCCTCGGATTTGAGAAAGATTTCTTGCTGAGCACTTTGATTTTAAAGTTCCTGTTTGTAAACACAGAGAAATAACCTCGTTAAAAACTAAAAGAATTGGAGCACAAGAATGGCAAATGACTTGAATGTGGTTGCGTTGGTGGGCCGCCTTACCCGAGAGAGCGAACTTCGCTTTTCGAGCGGTGGAATGGCTATCTGTCGCTTTTCCATTGCTGTCAACCGTAGAAAGAGGACGGCCGACAATAAATGGGAAGATGAAGCCAACTTCTTTGATTGCACGATGTTTGGAAAGAGTGCCGAAGCTATGAACCAGTATTTGGAGAAGGGCAGGCAGGTTTCCATCTTAGGTGAATTAAGACAAAGCCGCTGGGAACAGGATGGACAAACCCGAACCCGAGTTGAAATTGCCGTCAATTCCTTGCAGCTCCTAGCAAGTGCCAGTGGGGAACGTTCTGATTACCGTCGTACGGAGAATCAGAATAAACCTCAGGGATCATATAACAATGCCAGAGTCAGCGCTCCAGCACCTACTCCAGTCATGGATATGGGTGGACCAGAGCAGTTTGATGATGACCAGATCCCATTCTAAGATCCTGCTTATTACCAAGCAGTAGACGTTGTAAGGAGATATACATTCATGCGTGATGACGATAATGATTCCATGAACAATGATATGGACGGAAGAGGTGGAAGAGAGAGAAGATCTGGTGGTCGTAAGCCCAGCTTTCGTAAGAAAGTCTGTAAGTTTTGCACCCAGAACCTCACCCCTGATTACAAGAACCCTGAAATGCTTCGCAGATACATCACTGAAAGGGGCAAGATTCTTCCTGCTCGTATCACTGGATGCTGTGCAAAGCACCAGAGAAAGGTTACTGCAGAGATCAAGAAGGCCCGTGTTCTCGCATACCTGCCTTTTGAGAAGAAATAAGCTTTGTTAGGCGTTATGAATCACAATGAGAAAGTTCTTGTAAGGAATGCAGCCATTGTCATAGGTGTTAGCTTTTTGCTTTCCCGTGTGATGTTGGGTAATTTTCTGTTTACAATACCGCTCATGGTTCTCGCGCCGAAGTTTTCCGATAGAAGGAAGGCCTTGTTGCCTGTTGGGGCTGTTGCAGTCCTGATGTTTGCTTTCGAATTGGTTCAGGCGCGCTCTGCGCTTTCTGACCCTGCTGGAAGATTATTGCTTCTTATCGGAATGTTCATCCCGGTTGTCTTGTTGATTGGTTCTGCCATTTGGATTTATCTGGACGATCAACGGACTTTGATTCGCTATTTGGCTTCTACCTCCTTTGGGGTGGTCGCTTCTATGCTTTTGGTTGTCATGCTTTCCAGGGGTTCGGAAACAGTTTTACGAGTTGATGCAGCAATGCTTGAGACTTTTCAGCTGATGTTCCAACAACTTGAAGGTAGCGCTGAAGCCTCTGTAGACTTACAGAAGTTGTACCGCATGTCTGTGTTGGTCAGCGGTTCTATGTTGGTTCCTACAATTATGGGACTGATTGGATTCGCTTCCTTCATGGCGATGAGTTATAATGCAAGGCTGGATGGGACATTTTCTGACCGCATTGCCAGATGGAAGGCTCCTGAAATCAACCTTTGGGTGTTTCTTGGAGCTTGGACGGTAGTGTTGTTGATGATGATTCTTAAAGCTTCGTATATAGTTCGGGCACTTGCGTTGAATATTGCGCTGGGTTCGAGTGTACTTTTCGCTGTACAGGGAATAGCCATTGTGTTGTACATCGTAAGACGCAAAGGTCTTGCAATCAGCACAGGAAGATTATTGTCAACGATTTTTTTCATAGCTATGGTGGTTCCGGGATTGAACGTATTGGTTGTCTTTGTATTACCTCTATTAGGGGTTACAGAGACTTGGATAGTGTATAGAAAGAACGAGTAAGGAGTTTTCCATATGAAAATCATTCTCAATCAGGATGTCGTTAACCTCGGAGAAGAGGGAGACGTTGTTGAAGTAAAGGACGGCTATGGCCGTAACTATTTGTTGCCTACTGGAGCTGCAGTCAGATTTTCCAAGACCAATATGGCCTTGTTTGCATCCCGTGCAGCTGTTATTGAAAAGCGCAAGATCGAAAAGCGTGCAGCTTCCTCTTCCTTGAAAGATCAGTTGGACAAGGTTGTTCTGACCTTGGTGGTTTCTGCTGGTGAGAGCGGCAAGCTCTTCGGTTCAGTTACCTCTTCCATGATCCAAGAGGCTTTGGCTAAGTTGGGTATCGAAATCGAACGCAAAAAGATTGAAGTTGCCACCCACTCCATCAAGATGGTTGGAACCTACTCTGTTCGTGTTCGCCTGTACGAAGATGATTTCTCTGAAATCAAATTGGTGGTTGAAAGCGAATCTATGGTGAAGGCTCGTCATGCAGCTGAAGCCAAAGCTGCTGCAGAAGCCTCCAAGGCTGCTGCTAAAGCTGAAGCAGAGGCCGCAAAGGCCGCTGCAGTTGCTGCAGCTGCTGTTGAAGAGAAAGAGTAGCATTAATGGCGTCGAATAGTATGCTTGGGCGCGTTCCTCCTCAAAATGAAGAGGCTGAACGTGCCGTTCTAGGTGCAATCCTGCTCAATGATAAAGTCCTTGTCGAAGTGACGGATTTTTTGAGCAAGGAAGATTTTTATAAAGTCGCGCATCAGGAACTATTCGGTGCCATCGTTTCCTTTCGTCAGGAGAGTTCCGAAACCCTTGATTTGATTACGCTCAGTGCGTATCTCAAGAAAAAGGATTTGGTTGACCGTAGCGGCGGACTCTCCTATATTTCAACACTCACCAGTGATGTTCCTACAACGACGAACGCTGCGTATTATGCAAAGATTCTCAAGGCACTTTCCCAACGACGAAAGCTTTTGCTGTTTTCTTCCAAACTCAAGGATAATGCCTATGATGAATCACAGGATATCCAGAAAGTAATCGATGAAGGTGAGCAGTCTCTTTCCAAGCTGAATAATGAGACTGCCGGTAGTGATAACTATTACAGCATCAAAGATCTCATTTCAAGCACGATTTCAGATATCGAAGAACGAAGCACTACAGGAATAAAAAGTGGCTTTGAAACGATGTATGCTCCCTTGGATTCCATAACAGGTGGATTCAAGAAACAAGAATTCATTATCGTTGGAGCCCGTCCTTCCATCGGAAAAACTGCCTTCGCCCTCTCCTTGACCTTGAACATGATTGTCAAGAAAAAGTATCGCGTAGGGTTCTTTTCATTGGAAATGAGTGCATCCTCACTTATGGAGCGTTTGTTGACTGGTCATAGTCGTGTCGATTTTTCACACATTCGTAAAGCTACCTTAAAGGGTAGTGAAATGAATGCAATCATCGACGCTTCTGGTTCACTGTATGATGCAGAACTCTATATCCAGGACACTCCTAACATGAAACTCATGGAGCTACGTGCTCAAGCAAGACGCATGAAGCTTGAACATGATATCCAAATCATCTTCATTGACTATATCGGCCTTATCGATGCTGAAGCAGATGCAAGGATTCCTCGCCATGAACAGATATCGATCATCTCCCGCTCCCTCAAGCAACTTGCCCGTGAACTCGATGTTCCCGTGGTGTGCCTGAGTCAGGTTGGTAGACAGGCTGACGGTGTCGAACCGAAACTCAGTGACTTGAGAGACAGTGGATCCATTGAACAGGATGCTGACGTTGTCATCTTGCTTCATCGCGATGTAGGTAAAAACCGTACAGACGATGAAGCCGAGAAAGAGAAAAACAACATACAGGAGACTAAAATCATCATGGCTAAGAACCGTAACGGTGAAACCGGTGTTTTCTCTCTTGCCTTTGTCAGCAATATTGTACGATTTGAAGAGATGGAGTTCAGTAGAAAATATATTGCCGGCAATAATCCTAACGCCTAAGCGCTAGAAAATGGCGAATATCTACATATCCTAAAAACAAGAATATGGCAAATACTGAGAACATTCCCACCAATTGGAGAATCCAATAGGTCTTGGGACTGATTCTTTTATGGGTAATCCATTCAACGAAAGCAATTAAAATCTGTCCGCCATCGAAAGCTGGCAAAGGAAGCAGGTTCCCTATCGCCAATGAGATGCTTACTATGCCCAATAGATAAAAGAGGGCTCTCAGCCCACTGAAGGTATTGTTTTCGAATCCTAATGTAGTGATATCTCCAATCATCAAGGCAGCACGGGCCATTCCTGTGAACTCCTGACGCACATCTGAGGATTCCCCTTGGAGAATAGCCAACAATGCATACAACGTGTCTCTGGCCATGTTCATGGTGGTGTGCCACCCATTTTGCAAAGAGAAGGGAGGGGCTTCGACTTCACGGTTTTTTCCTTGAAGCGAAAAATTCCAATCACCTCTACCATTTTCATCAAGGTTCGGTCTGAATGATATCTCTGTATTCGTTCCATCCCTACTTACTATCAAAGTAGTCTGGTTTGTATTGAGCGGTAAGGCAACAAGAAGATCCAAATCATTGGAGATGTTGATTCCATTTGCTTGAACGATTACATCTCCTGTTTTCAATAAGGCCTCAGCTTCGGGTGTATTGGGTCTCACCTTGCCAACAATGGGTTTTTGGGCAGGGCTCAGACCATAACGAGGGCCGGATTCTGTCAGCTCTCCAGCAACAGAAATGATGAGCTCCTTGCTGTCCCTAAGAACAGTGAATAATTGAATTCCTTCACTTTGTAGAAGCAAATCTTCCAATGCTTCCCAATCCCGAATGGGGGTTTCATTCAAAGCCAAAACTGTATCACCGGTTCGAAGACCTGATTCGAACGCCGGACTGGTTGCCCCTCCGAATAACGTAGGATATTCATTGATTGTCGCAATGACTGGTTCAGTTGATATTACTCGATACGGTGTGGAAGCAAGAATTGAGTAGAGGAAAATGGCGAATAGGATATTGAGAAAAGGTCCAGCTAAATAGGTGGCCATTCGTTTTAGAGGATGTACTGAAAAAAGAGAGCCATCTTCAGTATGCGTAAAGGACTTTGACTTCTTTAAAAGAGCTTGGCTGAGGTCATCCGAACCTTTCATTCGGCAAAAACCACCAAGAGGCAGAAGACTCAATCGAAATTCAGTCCCCTTATACTCTTTACCCCAGACTTTTGGACCGAGACCAAAAGAAAATACCTCAACCCCGATACCACTGAATTTTGCAACTACAAGATGACCGATTTCATGCACGACTACCACCAGAGCGATACCTAGAAGCCCGATGGCATACTTAAGGATCAGCATCATGATGTTGCTCATAAAAAGCTTCTTGCCAACTTCCTCGCCTCAGCGTCCAAAGCAAGGGTTTCTGTAAAGGAAGATGGGGTTTGTTCCCATTTCCTCTCTAGAGTCTTTTGTACGACACCTATCATTTCTTGATACGAACAACGCTTGTCAAGAAAAGCATGTACAGCAACTTCATCTGCTGCATTGAAAGCAAGTGCGGAAGACCCTTTTCTTTCCAGGATGGTAAATGCAAGTCCGAGCAAGGGGAAACGTTGGATATCAGGTTTTTCAAACGTCAGTGACAACATGGAGAAGTCCAGGGGTTTTACCAGATTGACTGAATCCTGTTGCAAGGCATTGACGATTGGCAGTGTCATGTCAGGATTCCCCAATTGAGCGTATACAGCCCCATCCTTGAGCCTGATCATGGAATGAACGATTGACTGAGGATGGATGACCACTTCGATTTTGTTTGCAGGGAAGGAGAAAAGATAGGAGGCTTCGATGACCTCAAGGGCCTTGTTTGCTAAGGTTGCACTATCGATGGTTATCTTTTTTCCCATATTCCAGGTAGGGTGGTTCAAAGCCTGTTCAACAGTAATTGATGAAAATTGTTCATGCGGGAGGGTTCTGAAAGGCCCTCCACTTCCGGTGAGTATCAGTGTATCCACTTCAAGCGGATCTCTTTTCTTGAGAAGCTCAGAAATGGCACTATGTTCGCTGTCGACAGGAATGATGGAACGATGATTTTCTCTTGCATAGTCAAAAAGAAATGAACCTGCACACACGACGCTTTCTTTATTGGCAAGAGCCAAATCAAAACCAAGCTTAAGACTAAGCAAGGAGGCTTGAAGACCATCGAATCCTGCAATTGCATTAAGAACAATATCGGCCTCAAGAGAAGCAAGCATCTCGCTCAATCCAGAGAAAAAACTATAGGTACGTATTGAAGTGCAAGGAGGACACGCTTTTCCTGTCAAACAGACAGCGTTACAACCAAGCTCAGAAGCTAGATTGAAAAGACTGTCTTGATTTGAATGGGCAGAAATACCGACAACCTGTACGTCGAGCTTAGAATCTCTGATAGCTTGTATTGCAGTAGTACCAATGCTGCCGGTACACCCAAGCAATATGATTTTTTTCTTCATTGACTAAAACAAAGTGAGCAACAACCAGTACACGGGAGCACTGGCGAGCAGCGAGTCTATCGAATCCAACAACCCCCCTCTTCCGGGAATGATGTTGCCGCTGTCTTTTACTTTTGCTGAACGTTTGAATGCACTTTCAATGAGATCACCGATATTGGCACTGATGCTGGTGAGTAACCCAAGCAGGACGGCTTGTACAATGGTGAGCTCATCTTTGATTCCTGGAACAAAGTAGATGAAGAGAACAGAGAGCAGAATGGTACTGAGAGTACCTCCGATAAAACCTGCGAGACTCTTATTCGGGCTGACTTTGATGATGCCTTTGTTGTTTTTACCAAAAGACATTCCAAAGAGAAAGGCAAACACGTCATTACCAAAAACCAGCAAGAAGAAAAGAATCAGGAATGCTGATGTGTGGGGGAGTGAAATCAAACGGACGATAAAGGTGATGAGAAGCCCTGGATAGATGATGATGAGGCTTGCACCCCCAATCCTGGAGAGCGTCTTGGAGAAGTCGTCATGCTGTCCCACTGATAGTTCTGTGGCAAAGAACGTCAAAGATAAGATTACAACCGTCAGATCTAAAAGTGGTAGCTGCGGGAAATATGCTATCTCCAACCACTGGGCAAGAGGCAGGAACGCGGTGGTCCAAGCAGGGAGATGGATTTTTATGCCTTCAGCCTTGGTGTAGAGGGTCTTCAGTTCCATGCTGGCGAGGACAACAGTGATCATCGCAAGAAATGAGAGGGCCAGATAATGGTTGTAAGGAAGAAAGAAAATAGTGCTGAATAGGGTAGGTACTGCAACAACCGTTGTTAGAATCCTTTTTCCAAGTGAAGTCATTGTACCCCTCCATATTTCCTTACTCTTTGCGAAAAATCAAAACAGATTTGTTTGACATCTTCTCCATTCCAGTCCGGCCAAAGTTTTTCATAGAATCCAAACTCGGCATATGCACTGTCCCAGAGTAGAAAATTACTTAATCGTTTTTCATTCGCACTACGCACTATCATATCGACTGGAGGTACTTGGGGCAAGTCCAAATGTGAAGCAATGGCTTCCTCAGTGATGTTGTACGCAGGATCTTCGTCAAGACAACGATGGACCGCACGGCATATTTCATTCCGACCGCCATAGTTGATGGCTAAAATACAAGAAATCTTTGAATTGTTTTGTGTTGAGGTAACCGTATCATTGATAACTTTCTGAACATCTTTTGGAAGACCTTCCAAATCTCCACGGAAGAGAATACGAATTCCATATTGATTATAAAAGGAAAGTTCTCCATGGAGTTTGGAAACAAGCAAACTCATGAGGTAGGATACTTCTTGCTCGCTTCGTTTCCAATTCTCCGTGGAAAAGACATAGAATGTAACAAATCCGATGCCTTGCACCGAAGCTTCCTTGATTACTTTTTTTAAAGCTTTAAGGCCTTCAAGATGGCCGGCTGTACGAGGTAGGGCACGTTTCTGTGCCCATCGCCCGTTGCCATCCATGATGATGCCAAGGTGAGTAGGGACAACGGGTTTCACTTCCATCCTAGATCTCCATGATTTCCTTTTCCTTCTCGTCGGCAAGGGTGCCTACCTGAGCAATGGAGGAATCAGTCATCTTCTGGATCTTTGCTTCAGCATCTTTGAGCTCATCTTCACTCATTTCCCCAGCTTTCTGCATTTTCTTCAGTTCATCCATAGCTTCACGACGGATGTTCCGCATGGCAACACGAGACTGTTCAGCTGTAGCTTTTGCAGTTTTGACGAGTTGTTTACGTCTGTCTTCATTCAATGGGGGGAAATTAAGACGAATGAGCTTTCCGTCGTTGTTCGGGGGAAGTCCGAGATCACTTTTTAGGATTGCTTTTTCAATGGATGAAAGGATGCTCTTGTCCCAAGGTTGGATGACAATCATTCTTGCTTCTGGAACGCTGATGGTGGCAACCTGGTTGATGGGTGTCTCGTTTCCATAGTATTCAACCCTAATTTTATCCAAGAGAGAAGCCGATGCACGACCAGTACGGAGTGCGGAGAAGTCTTTAGTAAGACTTTCAAGACTTTTTTGCATTTTGCTTTCGCAAGTATCTAAAACCTGTTGCATAGAAATCTCCAATAAAACGACCGCTCACAGAAGTGAGCGGTGTATATGAATCGATGAACCTTAGTTAGCGCAGGAAGCTGCGCCGGCGCGAAGGTAAGTGTAGTTTACGACTTCAAGCTTTCCGCCTGCATTCTTGCCAATTTCTGCAGCCTTCTTCTCAACACTCATGGAATCGTCCTTGACGAACGGTTGCTGGAGGAAACAGATTTCAGAAAGATGCTTGTTGAGCTTACCCTTGACGATGCCTTCAACAACCTTTGCAGGCTTGCCAAGAAGAGCTGCCTGAGCAGTGAAAATCTCGGTCTGTTCTGCAACATAGGATGCATCTACAACGGAAGAGGAGAGGTAGGAAGGAGTGAATGCAGCTACATGCAGTGCACAGTCGTTTGCAAATTCCTTAACTGCCTCGTTGGCGAACAATTCAGCCTTGTCGGCCTTGAACAGTACGACAACACCCAATGAACCTTCACCGTGGAGGTAACTGGAAGCAAACTCATTCTCACCAAGTGGGAAAACCAGAATCTGCTTGAGGCCCATGTTTTCTTTGATTACGCTGATCAGGTCATTGACCATGCCAACCAATTCGTCGTTGATCTCGGTATAGCCCTTTTCAAGGACGACTTCACAAATACTCTCTCCGAGTTTGGCGAATTCAACATTTCCAGCCACAAAGTCGGTTTCACAGGAAAGTTCAACCATAACAGCTTTAGCAGAGGTGACTTTTACGAAAATACGACCATTGTCGGTTGCTCTATCCTGACGTTTTGCAACAGCAGCAAGTCCCATTTCCTTAAGGATTTTTTCAGCAGCAGCGAAATCGCCGTTTGCCTGGGTAAGTGCTTTCTTGCAATCCATCATACCTGCGCCAGTAGCGTCACGCAGTTTTTTTACTTCTTCAGCGGTAATAGCCATGCGTACTCTCCTTAGTCCTTGTACAAGGTTTCTTCGTCAACACTAATGACACTCTTCTCTTCTGCAACTTCCTCTTCCACTACTTCAACAGCAGCAGCTTTCACTTCTTCGAAGTCAGAGAAATCTGATGATTCGTCAGTAGAGAAAACAATTGTTTCTTTCTCTTCTACTGCATTAGCGCTTTCATCAGCAGCTTCATCTTCGTTTCCAAGAGATTCAATGATCTGGATTCCAGCTTCATTATCAGCATCGACAACTGCATTGGCGATGATTTCCACGAAGAGGCTGATGGCACGAATTGCGTCATCGTTTCCGGGGATAGGATAGGTGATATCTGAGGGGTCGCAGTTGGTATCAACAACAGCGATCACAGGGATGCCGAGACGCTTTGCTTCTTCAACAGCGATGGCTTCCTTCTTGGTGTCAATGATGAAAAGAGCTCCAGGGAGATCTTTCATATCCTTGATACCACCAAGGTTCTTCTCAAGTTTGATTTTCTGCTTGGTGAGCAGGGAAACTTCTTTCTTGGTAAGTGATTCGAATGTACCATCAATTTCCATCTTCTCAATTTTCTTGAGGGTTGCAATGGATTTCTTGATAGTGGTGAAGTTGGTAAGCATACCACCGAGCCAACGATTGTTGATGTAGGGCATGCCACAGCGCTTTGCTTCAGTTTCGATTGCTTGTTGAGCCTGTTTCTTGGTTCCTACGAACAGAACTGTCTTCCCCTGTTTTACAACGGCTCTTACAGCGTCATAGGCTTCAACGATACATGCAGAAGTCTTCTGCAGGTCGATGATATGAATTCCATTTCTCTGGCTGAAAATAAAACGAGCCATCTTGGGATTCCATCTTTTGGTCTGGTGACCGAAATGCACGCCTGATTCGAGCAGGCTTTTCATGGTTACTACGGACATAATCCTCCTGTCTGACAACACAACCATACAAAGTACGGTATTTTCTGTGTGTCACCCTTCATCTGTTACTCACCCCCGCAGGGGCGGAAATTCTATGCCATCACTAACGGGCACAGTTGCTATTCAGTATTTCAGAAATCTGTAAAAGTGGCAACCCTATTACGGTAGCAAAATCACCCTCAACATGATCTATCAGGAATTTTCCCTGTTCCTGTATCCTATACGATCCTGCAGCACCTCTCCATTCTTCTGTATCCAGATACGACTCTATGATAGATTCTGAGAGTTCCTTGAAATGAACGGTTGCAACATCGGTTCCCTCAAAAATGCTCTCTTCATACCAGAGAGCCCAACCTGAATAGACCAATTGAGGCGTTCCACTGAAAGATTGAAGTTGTTGTTTGGCAATCTTCCTATCTGAAGGTTTTCCTATAAGATGGTTGTTGTGCCAAACCAGCGTATCACAACACAATACAGGTAATGTATATTCCATATGACTTTGTCGATAGGCATCAAGTTTTCTTCGAGCAAGAAGTTGTACTACTTCACCTGGAGCCATTGGTGAATGACTCTCGTCACAATCGGTGGGAGACACGATGACCTGGAGGCCCAGATCTTCAAGCAATCTTTTTCGAGCAATTGACTGTGAGGCTAAAACCACACGGTCTGTAAAATCAAGAATACTAGGCAAGGGAGGCCTCCAATTGTTCCATTTCCTCAAAAAGGGTCAACCACTGGTCTTCACTTTCTTCCAACTCAGTTTCGAGTTTTTCCTTCTGATCTACCAAAGTGGTGATTTTTTTTGCATCACTGTAGTTTTCCACCAAGGACATCAGATGGGTGACTTCTTTTAGTCTCTTGCTCAACGTATGCTGCGCATCCAAGAGATTGTCACTTTGCCTTTTAAGGTTTGTAAGACGATTTCTCAGTTTGTTCGTCTCTATATAAGAAAGGGCGGGGAGGCGAGCCTCGAAGGGGTCACCCGATTCCTTGGATTGTTTTGCCTTTTCTTCAACTTTTTCTTTTTGTTCAAGTTTATATGAAAAATACGAGTAATCACCGTCGAAGAACTCAGGAGGATTATCTTCCGTCAAATAAAGGATTTTTGTTGCGATGTGCTCAATGAAATACGAATCGTGGCTAACAAAGACCATGGTTCCGTCATATTGCTTGAGAGCTTGTAAAAGCATCTGCTTTGCGTTGATGTCCAAGTGGTTGGTGGGTTCGTCTAGTATTAAAAGATTTACAGGGTGGAGAAGTATCTTCAACAAAGCAAGTCTACTGCGTTCACCTCCACTCAGTACGGAAACACTTTTAAACACATCGTCTCCTGAAAAAAGGAAAGAACCAAGATAGTTCCGCAATTTTGGTTGGTCCGCAGTTGCCGCTATCGATGAGATTTCTTCAAGAACCGACAGGCTTGGATTAAGAGTCTTTTCTGTATCTTGGGCAAAATACCCGATGGTTACCCCGCTTCCAAGTCGTATTGTTCCTGTATATGAGGAGTCCTCTCCGCACAGCATTCTCAACAAGGTGCTCTTACCTGCTCCATTCTTGCCTGTTACAGCAAGACGGTCTCCCTTGTTCAGCAAAAATGACAGGTCATTGAAAATGCTTTGCTCCCCGTAGTTCTTCTGCAAATGATCCACGATCACCACATCATTTCCACTATGGGGCGCTGGAGGAAAGGTGAATGTGAGCTGCTTCAAGTGTGAAGGTACTTCAACAATTTGGATTTTTTCCATCTGTTTGATGCGGCTTTGGACTTGTTTGCTCTTTGTTGCCTTATAACGGAATTTTTCAATGAATTGTTCCGTCTTTTCCAATTGTTCCTGTTGCAGTTTGAACGCTGCTTCCATTTGGGCTATTTCCAGTTCTCTCTGCTGTAGGTATTTGGTGTAGTTCCCACTGTACCGGGTAAGTTTTCCATTGAAAAGTTCAAAGACTTCATTGACGGTATCATCAAGAAAGTTCTGGTCATGGGAAACAATCATCACGCCACCTTCAAATACCTTGAGGTAGTTCTTCAACCAATAACGGGCTTCAATGTCCAAGTAGTTGGTCGGTTCGTCGAGCAACATGATGGTGGGCTGTTCAACCAGCACTTTCGCCAAGGCAATGCGCATCTGATACCCACCGGAGAATTCCAGACACTGTCTGGTCATATCCGCTTTCGAAAACCCAAGACCTGCAAGAATCTGTTCTATCAATTCCTTGCGGGAAAAATAGCCTTCATCCAACAGCATCTCTTCCATCTCTCCCAGCCGCAGCAAGAGAGGGTAGGTGTTTTCGTTTTCTGTGGAGTGGGCGAGCTTAGCTTCTATTTCACGTTTTTCCTGCAAGACCGCATCAAATCGTTGATATCCTTTTTCCACTTCATCGTACACCGTTCCTTCTTCGAAAACGATGTCACTTTGGGGGAGATAAGAAATGCGCATGTTTTTTGTTGAACTGATGCTTGCACTGTCACTGACCATCTGGTTACTGATCACTTTCAGTAGGGTGGATTTTCCGCTTCCATTTCCACCGGCCAAAGCACTTCTGCTTTTTTCTGTAAGAGTGAATGCAATATCGCTGAGAATATCCCTATCTGCAAATGCAAGGTGCACGCTTTGTACCTGCAACGTTGCCACTGTACGACCCCTTTATGTAAACGGGTGTTGAAAAGCCCGTTGTTTGACGTTATGATAACCTTAACACAAGCAAGTGTTCGGTGACAATCCACCTAACTCCAGGAGGTCTACAGTGCTTTGCCTTACTCTTACCGGCTCTACTCTAGAAGAGAACCGGAACCTGGTAGAACGTAACCGGCAGTGGATATCCCTCGCCGAACTGCGGATGGATTATTTATGTGCCGATGAACAGAAAATCGCTTCTTCCTTTCCTTCTACGGTAGAGATCCCTGTTATTCTTACCCTGAGAAGGGTCAGCGATGGAGGTAAGTGTAATCTTCCTGAAAAACAGAGGTTGCAACTTCTCTATGAAACCGCTAAGGGAGACTTCTCGTATGTTGATATTGAAGACGATGTGAAAAAGAGCGATCTCAAGTTCAAGGATCCGCTTTTCGAACAGAAGGTCGATTTTGAAGCCTCAATGAAGCAGAGGGGAATGAGAATCATCCGTTCATATCATAATTTCGAGTGTGTTCCCGCCGATATTTATGGAAAGATTTCAAAGCTTGCTGCAAAAGGTGACATTCCAAAGGTCGCCGTGACTCCCAAGAGCATGATAGACATCATTTCCTTGTTCAGAATTCAGGAAGAATTAAAAGAGGTCAAAGAAAAAATCGTTATAGGTATGGGAGATTTCGGTATCTGCACACGTATTCTTTATAAAAAGTGCGGATCGATGCTTTCATTTTGCAGCGATACTAAAGCCGCTCCTGGACATCTCAGTGCCCAAGTCATGAGCGAGCTTTACCGTGCTGATACACTCAATGACAAGACCCATATTTTCGGAATCATCGGTAATCCTGTTCTCCATACCGCTTCTCCAATGATTCACAACCCTGGATTTGAAGCAATTCACTACAATGCGGTGTATGTTCCCTTTTTAGTGGATTCTGTACGGGCGTTCTTCAAGCTTGCCGACATGCTGCAGATCCACGGTTTCTCTGTCACCGTTCCCTACAAACGTGACGTACAACCGTATCTGGGGCGAATAACCCGTGAGGTCAAACAGATTGGAGCGTGCAATACCATCGTACGTATCCAGAACATGTGGAAGGGAACCAATACTGACTACTATGGATTCATGGCTCCTCTTTCATCGGAAATAGCAACAGGAAAAATCCACTCCGCATTGGTCATTGGAGCAGGTGGTGCCAGCAGGGCTGTAATCTGGGCTTTGCATAACCACGGTATCAAAGTGACGGTCATCAATCGAACCATTGAACATGCAAAAGCCTTGGCAGGTGAGACGATGAGCACGTACGATACCTTGGAAAACTGCAATCGTTATAGCGGGGCTGTAGATTTGGTGGTACAGACAACCAATGTAGGAATGGCTCCCCATTTAGGTGAAAATCCTGTTCCTGATTTTGTATTTTCTGGTAAAGAAATTGCATATGAGTTGATTTATCAACCAAAAGAAACTTCGTTTTTCAAACGAGCAAAAGAGGCGGGCTGTAGGGTCATCAGCGGTGGAGAAATGCTCATAGAGCAAGGAAAGCTTCAGTTTGAAGCTTTCACCGGATATCACTATCCCCACTGGATTGAGCCTGAAATCT
>Ga0172377_10004036_pt1 | contig 15093 bp, 13 predicted proteins | sample Pumphouse3metaG_FD_119749 | JGI IMG/M metagenome (GOLD analysis project Ga0172377, IMG submission 119749) | Leachate microbial communities from a municipal landfill in Southern Ontario, Canada - Pumphouse #3 metaG | ecosystem: Engineered > Solid waste > Landfill > Unclassified | place: Canada... | reverse complement strand
GGACACACCCGATCCCATCCCGAACTCGGAAGTTAAGCTCCTAGGCGGCGAAAATACCCTAACGGGGAAGATAGCTCGTTGCCGCTTTTTTTTGTGGTTCCTTTTCCCGAGATGGGAAAGTGATTTTTACTAAAAATTACCATTTATTGCTTTGTTTCTTTCAAAAGAGTATAATCTATACGTTGTGTGGCCTCCATAAGCCAGCAACCGCATAGAAGTGGTAAATAACTCTGGTAACAGGACCACAATAGCGAGTAATCAGACGTAAGAAAGGAGGCAAGATCATGTACGCTATCATTTTAACAGGCGGTAAACAGGTCAAGGCTGAAGTCGGTCAGGTACTTTACATCGAGAAGATTGAAGGAAATGTCGGTGACGAAGTTTCCTTTGACAAGGTTCTCTATGTAGATGGTGACCAGGCTAAGGTTGGAACCCCGTTCGTCAATGGTGCTAGTGTAAAGGCAAAGATTGTCAAGATTGGCCGTGAACCGAAGATTCGTATGATTCGGTATAAAGCCAAGAGCAATCTTCGTGTCCATCGTGGACATCGTCAGCCGTACACTGCCATCAGCATCGAATCCATTAACGCTTAAGATTGATGATTAGAATTGCTTTAGGTTACGATTCTGATGGTTGCATCCGTTCTATTGTTCTTAAAGGACATGGAAATGGAGGCATCGGTAAAGACCTTGTTTGTGCCGGTGTTTCTTCTTGCTTCGTTGGAGCAATGAATGCAATTCAAGAATCTGAAAAGTTTGAATTCTCGATCAAATCTGGTAATTCTTCCTGCGTTTCGAAAGAAAAACCAAATATGCATGATGGGATTGTCTTGGAAACCCTCATTGTACAATTAAAGACAATTCAAGAAGCCTATCCCAATGAAGTTTCTGTTATTTCCAAGAAAGAAGGTGAAAAATGAATCTAAGATTTAGTTTAAACATCCAGTTGTTTGCTTCACATAAAGGTGTTACCTCCACTAAGAACGGTCGTGATTCCAATGCTCAGCGTCTGGGTGCCAAACTCTGCGATGGACAATTTGCCCATTCTGGTTCGATCATCTATCGTCAGCGGGGAACTAAAATTCACGCTGGCAATAATGTCAAGCGTGCTGGTGATGATTCCCTATTCGCATTATGCGATGGGCTCGTCAAGTACGAGAGACTTGATCGGCATAGAATGAAGGTTTCTGTCTACCCGAACAAGCCGGAAGCTGTTAAGTAGTTATCGATTAACAAGGCTTCGGTTTATCCGAAGCCTTTCTTTCATTTAATAGAGGTCATTTTTATGAACGACAAAGTTAAAGTTACTCTTATTAGTGGAAAAGGTGGAGATGGGGCAATTGCCTTCCGCCATGAGTTTTCCATTGATCATGGAGGCCCCTATGGGGGAAACGGTGGAAAAGGTGGCTCTGTTTTTATTGTCGCTGATCATTCCACTGATACCTTAACCAATTTCCGCTTCGGAAAGACGTTCCGGGCAGCAGATGGTGAAGATGGCCGGTCCAAACTCCAATTTGGTAAAGATGCTAAAAACATTCTTCTTCATGTGCCCGTCGGGACAGTTATTGAAGATGAAAAAGGACATATCCTTGCAGACCTTTGCCATGAGCAAGATACCTATATGGCCGTAAAAGGCGGTAGAGGAGGCCGTGGCAACGCGGTTTTCAAGTCCTCGGTTCACCGTACACCAGATATTGCTGAGAATGGTATGCCTGGTCAGAACAAAGATTTCTATTTTGAATTAAAACTGCTTGGCGATGTGGGTCTTGTTGGCTTCCCAAATGTCGGGAAATCCACATTTTTGGCTGCCTGCACTAGAGCTAATCCAAAAGTTGCTGACTATCCTTTTACCACTTTGGAACCTATGGTTGGCGTTTGCTATTACCAACCGGACAAATCATTTGTCATTGCGGATATCCCTGGTTTGATTGAAGGAGCTAGTTCCGGCAAGGGGCTTGGTTTTACTTTCCTTCGCCATATTGAAAGATGTCGGGTTCTTCTTCACGTCATTGATGTAACTCGTGACTCTGACCCATTTGAAGATTTTTCTACTATTAATAAGGAACTTGAAAATTACAAAGAAGATCTTCTTAAGCGTCCAATGGTTGTTGTTTTGAATAAGATTGATGAAGAATACAATAAAGAAAAGATTGAAAAGTTTAAAGACAAGCTTAAAGGGAAATATCTCGTTTATGAGATTTCCGCGAAGAACAGCACAAATCTTCGTTCTTTGATTCGAAAGCTTTACGAGCTTGTTGCCAAAGAAAAAGGAAAAGGTGATTTTTCCTTCTATGGTGTGGACAAAGAGGAAAAGGTATACGGAATTAAGGATTCGGACCATAGTGCTATTCCGCAATTCGAAATTCTTCCACAGGAAGATGGTTCCTACAATATCGTTGGGGACAGAGTGGTTCGCACTAAGCGTCTTATCAATCTGACAACCGATGAAGGAATCGACAAACTTACGGATTATCTCGACAAAATTGGGGTTGAAGACAAGCTTAAAGCGATGGGTGTTAAAGACGGTTCAACCATCAATCTAGATGGATTTGAATTCGAATACTACGATTAGTTCGTAAAAATCGGTTTTGTAGGATAGAATAAGAGTAGAGGCTAAAGAAATGTATTATTACCTTCACGGCGTTGTTGCCATGCATACCAGAGATTCCATAGTTGTTGAATGCCATGGGGTTGGTTATGATTGCTTGGTTTGTCATCCCGACGATTTTCCTATTGGGGAAAGCATGTTCGTATTTGTTTGCTATTATTCTTACGAAACGGAGAATTTCTTCGTCGGGTTTAAAACCTTGGAAGAAAAGAATCTTTATTCTTCCCTAACTAGTGTTAAAGGCATCGGTCCGCGGACGGCTTTGGCGGCTATGTCCTGTACCAGTGTCGAGAACCTAAGGCATGCAATAGACCAGAGCGATTCCTCTTTCTTATGCAGGATTCCCGGTATCGGCCGAAAGACTGCTCAGCAGATTATTCTTGACCTTAAAGGAAAAATTCCTGAATCTTCCTTTATTTCGGAGGAAAGGGACCGGAATCTTTCCTTCGCAATGGATGCTCTTCGTTCCATGGGATTTAAGGAAAACGAAATTAAGAAAGCCGTGGAAGGTATTGAAGAACACGGTCTTAGTGCTGAAGAGTATACAAAAAGGGCCCTTCAGAACTTATCCAAATGAATTCAGAAGACAAATCCCTTGTTTCCGAAAAAACGGATTGCCTGGATGTTTCCCTAAGGCCGCAATCCTTAGAGGATTATATTGGTCAGTCCGAGATTAAAAGGGAACTCTCAATCTATCTTGCTGGGGCAAAGAAAAGATCCGAACCTTTGGATCATGTTCTTTTCTATGGGCCCCCGGGACTTGGCAAAACCACGCTTGCATTTATTATTGCCCATGAAATGGGAAACCAGGTCAAACAAACCAATGGGTCATCTCTTTACCGACCTGGTGACTTAGCAACTATTCTATCCTCGCTCAATGCTGGGGATGTTCTTTTCATTGATGAAATCCACAGGATGCCGATTATTGTCCAGGAAGTCCTTTATTCTGCTATGGAGGATTTCAAACTTTCCATGATTGTTGGGCATGGTCCTGAAGCAAGAACCCTTACTCTAGACTTGCCTCCATTTACGTTGGTAGGTGCAACAACGGATGCCGGTTCTCTTTCCGCACCGCTTCGCGACCGTTTCGGTATCCTTTTCAAGCTTAATTATTATTCCCCAGATGAGCTTTTGAAAATTCTAACCCGCACCAGCAATGCCTTGAAGTTCCCGATTACCTTGGAAGCTGCTTACCAAATTGCTCTTCGAGGAAGAGGAACCCCTAGAATTGCTAACCGCCTGTTCCGGAGAGTAAGGGATTATGCCATGTTTGAAGGAAAAAGCATAATAGACCTTCCGTCTACCTTATCCGCAATGAAGTTCCTTGCCATTGATGACCTGGGGCTGGATGAAACCGATCGCAAGGTTCTAGAGTGCATGATTTTCCGTTATAATGGTAAGCCTGTGGGTCTTTCCGCAATAGCCAGTGCCATCGGGGAAGCAGTAGAGAATATTGCTGATGTTTATGAACCCTACCTTGTTCAAATCGGTTTGATCAACAGGACTCCAAAAGGGCGTATTGTTACCCCTAAGGCTTATGAACACCTGCATCTTCCAATGCCTTGTTTCGGGAAATAGTTTTTTCCTTTGAAACCCGTTTTTTCTCTTGGGGTTGGGTGTTATAATATTTTGTGCTTTGTACTTTGTATGCTATTTAGAAGGAGGATTCCCGAACATGCGTCGCTATCTAGCTTATTCTGTGATGATGCTCACCGTCACCTCTGCCCTTGTCTTCAATACCCAGGCGGTTATGGAACGCCGTGTCGATGCCCAGGAATATGGAAAAGGAACGCGGGTTTCTTATGGCCTTTCCGAAAGGGAAGAATCCGACTATGAATCCACAAAATACCCGACTACTACTTCCAATATAGCTGATCTTTCCACTACGGACATTGAAAAGAAAGTCATGGAAAGACTAGATTCCGCCGGTATACGTAATGCCGATGTGCAGATTGAAAAAGGCGATTCCCACAAAATCGGCTACCGTTTAAACTTGGAATTCTCGCCTATCTCCGATAAAGAATTATCCAACGTGGAACAGATCCTTAGCCGGAGTGGTACTTTATCTATTTCCACTGTCGGCTGCCAGAATGTAATCTATCAGGAGTCCTCCTCTTTATTCGGAACCGGAGATATTGCTAAGATCACCTACAATGGAACCACTCCCTATCCGACTCTTTACATCAATGACGACACTGCTTTCTCGGATCTTATGACCAAGGCCAAGAACGATTCCGATACTTTCAACGGAACCACGGACAAGAAGGAAGCCAATAGATTATTTGCTTCGGATACTTCTTCCGATAGCAGTACGACAGATAAACCGGACTATTCTTCTAAGCTTTATCTGTGGCAGAACCTTACCCCGGTTGATTCCTCTCTTGCCAAGACTTTTGATGAAGCCTTAGGTACCAACGATACGGTCGTTGTCGACAAGCAGAAGGCCAAGCTTCTTGCAACCCTGGATGTCTCCAATTATTCTTCCGATAACAAGTACATCACTTTGACCAGCGACAATTCTGGCGCTGCTTTTGATATTTCGACTGCCCGTGCCTTGGTTACTGCTTTGAATGCCAGCGATTACGGCTTCGATATTGAGTATCTGTATTCCACTTCCACCTTCTCGTCTTTCGGTTCCTCTGCCGTCAAAAAGACTTATCTAGGTCTTGGTATTGCTCTTCTTGTCGTTATCCTTGCCTTGATTGCTATTTACGGCCTTGCCGGCCTTACAGCTTCGCTCGATCTTCTCTTCTCCCTTTTCCTTTCTTTCTATGTTTTTACCTTAGTCGGATTCGAATTCTCCATTGCCGGGCTTTGCGGCTTGTTTGTCAGCGTTGTCCTTTCTGTTTTGATCAGTGTGAATTACTTTGAAAAGACAAAGGGTCTCCTTAAGAAGGGAACCCCCTTGGAAAAGGCCAATAAGGATGGCTACCATAATTCCTTCCTTCCGAATCTGGATATCGGTCTTTCCCTTTTTGTCGGTACCCTTTTCTCCTTCCTTGTCTCTCAGGGCCAGTACCGTACTTTCTTTGGTGCACTGCTTGTCGGTTCCATCATTTCCTGGATCTTGGTTACCTTCCTCAACAAGTGGATGCTCTACTGGCTTTGCAAGGACCAGGCTGTTTCCTTCCGTGGTCTTTTCTCCTTCCGGAAGAAGGAAAAAGACGTTCCTTCCGTCAAGGTTGTCCATGCTAAGAATGGCTCTTACATTAAGCGTCTTTCCATTACCTCGGGTATCATTGCCCTTGGTCTTGCTCTTGCCTTACCCCTTACCTACAATTTGATTCCTGGCACTGATTCCTTCTTCCATGGCACGGATTCTTATGCTTCCAAATATACTTTGGATTTTACTTTCGAAGAGAACAACGATCCTACTGGTTACCTTACAACCAACGAGGAGTTCCTCTCCTATCTGGAAGCTGTAGGCAAACAGAATTCCAGCGGACACACCTTTGTTGCCGCTTCTAGCGAATCTTCTACAGCGGATGCTACTTTCCATTACTATCCTGATTCCGTTCTTCTCTATAATGTAAAGAAGACAAACAAGGTCAAAGACACTTATTATGTCCAGTACTATAGCGTCGAGGTCGACAAAGACCTGAATACGACGAAGATCGGTGGGGAGTCGATCACCGATATCCTGAACTATTCCTTCACACATGACTCCATCCAGATCAACGATACTTCCGTTAATGTTTCGCCGAAGGAAGACAGCCATTTCATCAAGGACGATCTTGTTATCGGCTGCTATAAGACGGATAGTGCCAACTTAGGCCATGATACAAGGAACCTCTTCCTTGTTTTCTTCCTCCTGGCTCTCTTCTGCAGCATCTATACTTTCCTTCGCTATGGCATTTCCCTATTCCTTACCCAGCTTTCTTCCGGAACTCTCTTTGCCGCCGGCTCTGTCGCCCTCCTATCCGTGACAAGGATTGGATACAATCCTTATACGGGTCTTGCCTTTCTTGTTACTGCCCTGATATTCCAGATGCTCCTGATTCCTGCTTTCGGCCTCTATAAGTCCATCTGCAAGGAACGCGGACTCTCCAAGAAGGACAACTGTCTGGAAGAGCGCGAAGAAGCCCTCAATGAAGCTGTTTCCCAGAACGGGAAGACGCTGGTATTCACCCTGGCATCCTCGGCTGTCCTCGTTCTTGGGTTCCTTCCTGTTTCTACCGAGGTTCTGCCTCTTTGCATCCTTTCCCTTATTTCCCTCGCCCTTTGCGTTCCCGTCTACCTTTTCTACAGCGTTCCGATGGAGCTTCTTATCTCTTCCCACATTTCTTTCCGTGGCTTTGCCAAGAAGATGGAAAGCCGCCGTGTGAAGAAGCATCAGGTAAAGACGGAAAAGAAGGATGGCGAAATCCGCTATGTGGATGAAGACCAGCCTCATGAAACGATTATTGTTGGCTTGAACGAATTCAGGAGGTAACTGTGGCTATTTCTTTTCTGACCAGTCTCCTGGAACATTACTCGATTACTGCGGAAGACCTTAGGAAGCGCGAGCTTCCGGGGTCTTTTTCTTCGCTTGTTTTCCCTAACGAGGATCCATATTTCCAGAAGATGCTGGCCCGCCTGAAAAGGGCAGGTTACGATAAGGAAAAGGTGGTTGTATACGGAGACTACGATGTCGACGGGTTGACCTCTACAGCAATCATGGTTCACGCTTTACGGGGCCTTGGAATCACCCCAGGGTATTTCATACCCTCCCGGTTTGTGGAGGGCTACGGGCTTGTTTCGGCCCGTGTAGACGATTTCAAGGCGAAAGGCTATCATCTGATCATTGCCGTAGATAACGGAATATGTGCAGACGAGGCAATAGACCATGCCCATGCCTTAGGGATGGAAGTCCTTGTCATCGACCACCATGACCTTCCGAAGAAGCTTCCGGCTGCCGATCTTATCTTCCACAACCTGATTTCCAATTTCGTTCCTTACCCTATTTCTGCTGCCAGCCTCTGCTTCTTCCTTTCCGTTGACCTTCTGGAGAGAGAAGACAAGTATCTTGAGACTCTTGCCGGAATCGCTGTTTTTTCGGATGTGATGCCGCTTGTCGGCAACAACCTGATCCTGGCCAAACTCGCCTATAAGAACCTGAACCATGAACATTACCTCAATCTCGATGCGCTTCTTGGCGGGGGACCTTATTCCTACCACGATATCAACTTCCGGCTTAATCCGATGCTGAATTCCCCGGGTAGGATCTATCCGGATCCGTTGGCTACGAACAGAGCCTGCCGGTTCCTTATCGAAGACGAGAATGAGAGCGTATGGAAGAGCCTCACCCCGTATCTTTCCGGTGCCAATTTCCGCCGGAAGAGCCTAGTTTCCGAAACCACGCTTGATCCAACCATGCAGCCGCTTGTTTCCGAGCACTGCATAGCCGAAGTCCTTTCCGGGAACCCCGGAATCGCCGGCATTGTCGCCGGTCATCTCTCCAGGGAGAAGGATATCCCTGTTCTCGTCCTTGCCCCTGACTTCAAGGAGCCCGATACCCTGATCGGCAGCATCCGTGCCCCGGCCGGGTATGACTTCGGACCCTGGATTCAGAAAAATTCCAGGCTCTTCATTTCCGCTGGCGGACACCCGCAGGCATGCGGCCTTACTATCCCTAGGTCCGCCTACCTGAAAGTGGCCACCCTTTTCCAGACGGAGGCCATAGGACAGTATTTCAATGGTTCTATCAAAAGACCGGTGACGGTTCCGATCCTCCTTGGAGATATCACGGAAGAGAATATGGAAATTTTCGAATCGTTCTATCCTTTCGGGGATGGATTCGAAGAACCCCTTTTCGAGCTTCATATACCTTCCGACGAATTCCATCTGAACGCCCGCGGAAATCTTTATACAGCAACCAACAGCCAGCTCAATAGGGTAGTAATTTTCGACCCTAAAAATCGCTTGTCAATAGCTGAGAGAAAAATATTTACGATTTTCGGGACTTGGGAGAGAAAAGCGTACATGGAAAAAAGGTACATACAGCTATTTTGCATGGCCGAAAACGTGTTAGTTTAAGAAAAATACCAATATTAGACTACTTTTAGCAAAATACAATGGAAACTTTCCTTTTCGTTTGAGTTTTCTGATCCGGTTTTTGCCCCTTGAATGTCCACAAAATGTCTACAAAATGTCCACACTTTGTGTCAAAACGAATAAAAATAACGGTTTCATTTAAAAACGGGTGTACAATATAACTCGGCAAAAGGAGTCGACTGTTTGGAGGGCCAAGGAATTATGACAGAATTTCCTATTAGTAGAAACGAGCTTTTAGGTTTGCTTCCGAAGGAAACTTATTACTTTATGAAGTGTCTTTTGGAACTTTCTCAAGACTGCGTTATCACCAGGGGAAGTCAATTTCCTGTGGCAGGTTACCTTCTTCCCCTCTCTTCGTTAAAGAAGAGAAGGGGAGATGGTTTCTTCATCGTAATCGTCTACAAATTCCCTGGACACTGCTTTACCTATGTAGGACCGGATTATTATCGGACAGCCGAGGAAGCCAAACAAGTTTTGGAGACGCTGACGCTCCATTTCGGTCTCTTTGGATGCCTTGCTAAATATGACGTTCCTTTTCTTCGAGCAAAAAGGTAGTTCCATCTTTCTTAAAAGGCTATTTTAGGCTAGAATAATACCGGTTCTCTTTAAGGAGACACCGACATGGATATTTCGTCTTCAGAGTCAATGGTCGAAAACTATCATCGCATTGATGGAAGCCTGGAAAGGCGGTCCAAAAAGGTTTTGGCCTTCCGGATTGTTTTGGGTTTCCTTTTTTTGTTGGAATCTGTTTTTCTTTGCCTTTATTTCTGCCTTCCGTGCTTCCAGATCAAAAGTCTTTCCGTCACGGGCAATGATCTCCTTACCAGGGAAGACGTGCTAACTCTTTCTTCCCTTCCGGAAGACAAGTCCCTCCTCTTCTATTCCCCGGAGGAGCTTAACAAGAACCTTACTGGCGATGGCAAAATCGGTGTGGATTCCTCCCTGGTTCTGGAGTCTTCTTCTAAATCCGGCGTCTTCAGCGGTTCTGTCTCAGTTGTTGAAGACATACCCTTCTATCAGATAGGCGAGGACCGCTTCTTCAAAAGCGGCAAAACAAAGGATCAATATCAGAGTACGCTATCCGCTTCCTCCTTATCCGTTGATTCCCGTTTCCGAATTGCCAATTCTGTCAATGAAAAGCTTGGGGAGTCTCTTCTTCATCTTTATTTGCCGGAGACGCTGGACACTCTGAAGAACCGGGAAAGTGTTATGGAAGAACTCCTTCCTCTTTCCAATGAGGTTCTTCCGTTCCTTTCCGGTGCTGTCTTTACGGATACGGAAACCAGTTCTTCCTCCCTCCATGTCCTGGATGTCCTTGTTACCCGGGGCGGGGATTCTCCCGTCGTTCTTCTTCAGGACATCCTCTATGACTCCTTGACGAAGATTTTTCCGAGCTATGGCAAAGTGGATCTTGCCATGCAGTCCGTCGAAAAGGAAGTCCGTCAGGGAAGCCTTTCTAAAATGGATTATTCTTATCCGGACGGAACGGTTGCATCGGTGTATCCGCTCCATGTTTCGGTTACTTCGGATTCAGTGATTTGGCATCGCTAGAAAGGAGCAACATATGGCCAATGATGTTACAGTTATAGATTTCTCCAGTTCCGGGATCAGGGTCGTCGTCGGCTATTTCTTTGAAGGCAAATGCTACGTCCTTGATGCGATGGAAGGAGAAGCCATTCCTCTCGATATCCATGGATTCCTCGAAAAGAAGAAATCGGAAGAATCCCTTCATTATCTTCTTTCTGCCGTCTCCAACAAACTGAAAAGGGATCCAGGCCTTGTCATTCCGCTTTATCCGGCGGATGGCTTTACAGTCAAGAGTGCAAACGGCATCTCTACAACCGTCGATCCCACGGGCCAGATCACGCAGGTGGATTTCACCAACTGTTCGAATATGATCGAGAAGGAAGTCCGTCAGGAAGGCAAACGCTTCCTCTTCGATGAACCGACCCTTTTCCTGGATGATTCCAAGAACCGTTACTTTGATTTCCCGCTTGGGAAGATCAGCGATTCCCTGGATGTCATGGCAAACGGGATTCTGATCGACGACGAGAGTTATAAGCATTACCGGCAGATTCTTCTCGATCTGAACCTGGATATCTATTTCGAACTTGCAGCTCCTCAGGCCGCAACCCTTCTTTTCAACCTTTTCGGTGCCCCGAAGGAATACTTGGGCGTAGATCTCGAAAAAGATTACACCTATTTCTCCTATGTCACCAAGGGACACATCAAGAGCGCCAAGAGGTCTTCCTACGGAATGGATAACCTTATCGCCTCTTCTTCCGAGGAACTAGGTCTTTCTTCCGAGAGGACCAGGGAACTTCTGAACCTGTTCGGGCTGAGGTCCAAAAGCGGTTTTTCCTATATGACGCCGGACAAGAAAACGTTGGAAGATACATCTTCTGCGTTCCGTTCAGCCTTCCTTCCTTTGATCCAGGAAGCGGAAGATTTCCTGGCCGAGACTTCCTCCACCAAGGGAGTCCAGGCAATCTTCTACGGGCCGGGAAGCGATATCGAGAATCTGGCATCTACCTTGGAGAGCGGGCTTCGGATTCCGGTCTCCACATTCCTGCCAAAGGTCATCGGTGCAAGAAGCAAGGTCTTCCTGAATGCGCTTGGCGCAATCCGGGCTTCCGACTTCCCCTATCTTCCCTCCTACAGCGAAGTCGAAAAGAGGAAGGGACATCAGGGACTGGAAAACACAACCTTTCAAAGGGTTCCTAGCAAGAGGTAAGCAAAATGGAAGAAAATGAAAACAAGCCGGTGTTCTTCGACGACAAGGAAGATCTGACCGCAAACGCAAAGATCAAAGTCATCGGTGTCGGTGGCGGGGGATCCAATGCCGTCAATGAAATGATCCATGATAAGTCGGATCAAGTCGAATATTGGGTCTTAAATACCGATAGCCAGGCGCTTGCCAACTCCCCTTGCGATAACAAGTATGTACTTGGAAAGGAAGTCACCAAAGGTCTCGGTGCCGGTGGTAACCCGGCCATGGGAAAGAAAGCCGCTGAAGGTTCCTACAAGGATATCCAGCTCCTGGTCAAAGGAGCCGATCTTGTATTCCTGGCAGCCGGCGAAGGCGGCGGAACAGGAACAGGAGCCGCTCCGGTTGTTGCCAAGGCCGCCAAGGAATCCGGTTCTTTGGTCCTGGCAATTGTCACAAGGCCTTTTAATTTCGAAGGCCGGGGACGTTCCAAGAATGCCCTGGAAGGTATCAACGAACTGAAACGGTATGTGGATGCCATCATCGTCGTGTCGAACGATAAACTGGTCTTCAACAACGGCGGCATGTCCATCAAGAAGGCGTTTGCTGCCAGTGATGCCATCCTTGCCCAGTCGGTCAAGACGATTACGGACCTGATTCTTGTCCACGGCCTTATCAATCTCGACTTCGCGGATGTGAAGACCACCCTTACCGGGAAAGGCATCGCCCTTATCGGCATCGGTTTCGGACAGGGCGAGAACAAGGCTATCAAGGCGGCGCAGGGCGCCATCAATTCGCCGCTTCTCGAAAGCTCCATCAAGGGTGCCCGCTCCATGATCATCAACGTCACCTGCGGAGATGAGACAAGCCTTGAGGAAGTCCAGTATGCAATCTCCTATATCACCGAGGCCAGTTCCACCGAAGTCAATATCATCTTCGGCGTCCAGCTGGACGACTCCTTCAAGGACAAGATTAAGATTGCTATCATTGCAACTGACTTTACCAAGGATATCGACTTCTCCAAGACAACCGTTCCGCTTCCCAGGGTTGACCTGAAGACCGGGAAGCCGGAAGAGAAAGACGGGAAGAAGGAAGTTTCGGCCGTCGAGAAGGAAATCGAGGAAAAGAGTGCCTCCACGGCACTGCCGGATTATCTGAGAGAGATGATGAAGGATACGGATAACTGCAGAGCGAAGGCGGATTCGTTTGTTTCCGCTACCCCCGCTGCCAGGCCTTCCGTGGCCGCTGACGGGAAGAAGGATGACTTCGGGCCGGGAAAGGATATTCCTATTCCGGATATGAAAGATGACGAGGACGAAGATATTTCGATTCCGATTCCGGGCGAAAAAGAGGGAAAGTAAACATGGATTCCAAAACACTTGCTGCCGAAGCCGAAGAAGAGAAGAAGAAAGCAAAGGAAGCCGTTGCTTCCGTTGTCGACGAATCGACTTTGAATGAGTTCAAGGGAACGTTCCTTGGCAAGAAATCGAAGCTTACGGAGTTCTTCCGGGACATGAAGGAAATCCCTGTTTCCGAGAAGAAGGAAGCCGGAATGGTCCTGACGGACCTAAGGATGTTCATGGACGGGCTTCTTTCCGGAAAGGCCAAGGAGCTCAGCGATAGGAAGCTTTCCGAGAAGCTTTCCAAGGAAATCGTGGATATCACCCTTCCGGGCTATAGGACAAAGGTCGGCGGGCAGAATCCTTTCTACCGGGTTGTCGATGAGATTACCGATTTCTTCCTGGGCTTAGGCTATACCGTCGCCGACGGACCGGAAGTCGAATCCGACAAGAACAATTTCGAGCTACTCAACATCCCCAAGGACCACCCCGCCAGAGATATGCAGGATAGTTTTTCCATCTCTCCGGAGACCGTTCTCCGTTCCCATACTTCCTGCGTCCAGGCACGTGTCATGGCTGCCGCCAAGGGAGTCGGACCTTTGAAGGTCATCTGCCCCGGCAAGGTCTACAGAAGGGATAACGATGCTACCCATTCCCATCAGTTCGGTCAGATCGAAGGGCTGGTCATCAGCAAAGATGCCACGTTCTCCAATCTTCTGGAGACCCTGACCATGCTTCTGAAGCATCTCTTCGGAGAGAAAAGGGAAGTCCGCTTCCGCCCTTCCTTCTTCCCGTTCACGGAACCTAGCGTAGAAGCCGATATCTCCTGCTTTGCCTGCAACGGAAAAGGCTGCGCCCTGTGCAAGCATACCGGATTCATCGAAGTCCTGGGTTCGGGCATGGTCCATCCCAACGTCTTGAGGATGAACGGATTCGATGATTCCCAGTACCAGGGATTCGCCTTCGGAATCGGCATCGACCGTATCGCCATGCTGCAATACGGGATCGACGATATCAAGCGTTTCTATACGGACGACGTCAGCTTCCTCGAAGAATTCGAGAAGGGGGAGGAATAGAAAATGGTTTTCTCATATAACGAACTTTCGAAACTGGTCGATCTTTCGGGCCTTGATCCGGAAAAGCTGAGGAACCGTCTTACTTTTTCCGGATTCGAAGTGGAGGGGATGGAAAAGCTTGCTAGGGCCACCCATCTTGTCATCGGCAAGATCCTGACCTGCGTTCCCCATCCGGATTCCGACCATCTGCATCTTCTCACCGTCGACTGCGGCGGAAAGATCGGGGTTCTCGATATTGTCTGCGGTGCTCCTAACGCCCGTTCGGGCCTGAAGGTTATCGTTGCTCTTCCGGGGGCCGAGCTTCCGGCTATCGGGGAAGTCATCAAACCCGGTGAAATCCGCGGAAAGACTTCCAACGGCATGTGCTGCTCCTTGGTCGAACTCGGGGTCAGCAAAGATGTCCTTTCCGAGAAGCAGGTAAACGGCATCGAAGAACTCAAGGAGGACGCCGCAGTCGGATGTGAAGACGTCCTTTCTGCTTTAGGGCTGGATGATACGCTGCTAGATATCAATGTTCTTCCGAATAGACCTGACTGTCTGAGCTATATCGGTATGGCTAGGGAAATTTCCGCTCTCTGCAACGTTGCACTTTCCCCGGTTCCAGACAAGATGGAGAAAGGGAACAAGATTCTCCTTGGAGAAATCCACACTCCTTCCTGCCTCCGGTTCGATCTTCTTTCGGTGAAAAACGTCGAAGAGGGGAAGACGCCTGAGGATATGGCAAGCCTTCTTACGCACTCCGGAATCCGGCTTGTCTCCCCGCTTGTCGATCTCGGGAACGCGGTCATGCTTCTTTCCGGACAGCCGTTCAACCTTTATGACGAGGAGATGGTCAAGGACGGATTCCTGGATGTCCGGGATGACTACGAAGGCGAGTTCGTCGGTTTCGACTCCAAGAAGTCCGCACTTGCAAAGGGCGACCTTGTGATCGTGGACAAGTCCGGAAAGCCGCTCTGCCTTGCAGGTATCCAAGCCGGCAAGGGCGCTTTGATTTCTGCCTCCACGAAGAGCTTTGTCGCTGAAGCGGCGGTCTTCTACCACAAGAATATCCGCCATACTTCTTCCCGTCTCGGTCTCTCCTCGCCCAGTTCCCAGCTTTTCAGCAAGGAGAGGAACCCGGCCATGATCGATGAGGCATGGGCTATCTTCGAATCCCTTCTTCCCCGCTTCCTGAAGAAATATACGCTGGATGGCTATTCTTCCTGCTACCCCGATAAGGAGGAGAATCCGTGGTTTGCCTTCTCCCTGGAAAAGCTGAACCACCGTCTCGGTTCCTCCTATACGGAGGAGGACTGCCAGGAAGTGATCAAGACGTTCCGCATCGATTCCG
>Ga0172377_10004035_pt1 | contig 15093 bp, 10 predicted proteins | sample Pumphouse3metaG_FD_119749 | JGI IMG/M metagenome (GOLD analysis project Ga0172377, IMG submission 119749) | Leachate microbial communities from a municipal landfill in Southern Ontario, Canada - Pumphouse #3 metaG | ecosystem: Engineered > Solid waste > Landfill > Unclassified | place: Canada... | reverse complement strand
TCAAAATCGACGATAAAGTTGAACTAGTATTTGATTATTGCAGCCGTTCAGGAGTGACTTTTTTGCAAAAAGATAGATATTAAGGGCTGGATGCAGACACACTTTTGTAAATTCATCTATTATTTTATTGATTTTTATTTTATTTTCCCTAGTTTTAAGTATTTGTATCAGAAGGATTTGTCAGTATTGTTCTATTGAATAAATTGAAGACATTGCGTTTGTCTTAGCACAGAGGAATTTAGCGTTTTAAAAGTCGCTAAAGAAGGGATGTTTATGAATAAGTACAAACTCACATTATACGTGACAGGTAAGTCGCCAAAATCGAAAAAGGCAATTAAAAATGTGATGAATCTTTGCGAGAAAGTAGTGAGCGATACCTATACGTTAGAAATTATTGATACCTTAGAAAATCCTGAACGCGCCGAAAAAGCGAGAGTGATTGCAACTCCTACACTGGTTAAGGAATCGCCACTTCCGATCAAGAGAATTGTTGGAGATCTTTCAAACGAAGAGAGAGTTCTTTTTAGTCTTGATTTGTCACCTGTTTTTAATTCTGATTTAGAGGAGAACGAAAAATGAAACTCCCCGAAAAAAGTGAAGGCGAAAAAAAAGAAAATATATTTCCAGTGGATTGCAATTCCAAACCCGAAATCAACGAAGGGTCAGTTTCCAAAGCTACTGTAATATTCAGCGATAAGGGCGATATTATTTTTTGGAGCAAAACAGCTGAAAGAATTTTTGGATGGACTGCGGAAGAATCGATGGGGAAGTCGTTTTCTTTTATATTGTACAAACAATTTGCAGAGGTTTTTCAAAAAGAAGTCATGGATCCGACATTGTTGGATAAGCCGATCGGCATAGCGGAATTCACTATTTTGTTGGGTGTTAGAAAAGATGGTGAGAAAATAAAACTATCAATTTCCGCTGACTGTTGGTCTTTTAAAAATGAAACATCTGTTGTCGCATATTTTAAAGAAATAAATGAGTGCGATACAAATATGCACAAGTATGAAATCGCGAATTTCAATTTGCTGAGATTGATGGAAAAAAATGTATTTGAAGGCATCGCCATTGTCGACAAAAGTGGAATGGTTGTCTATATGAATCACGCAACCGAACTTCTTTTAAATAGAAAAAGTGAAGATTTAATCGGAAACTACTTCGGGCTACCTATGGTGATGGGAAGATATATTAACATAGAAATAATTAAACCCGATAGGAGCATACGAAATGTCGAAATGCGGAGCGCTGAAGTTATTTATAAAAACGAAGAAGCATTCTTTATTTCCCTGAGGGATGTGACAGAAAAAGAAATATTAAAAGCCAAGTTAGAAGAACTCGCCTTTAGAGATAAACTTACTGGACTATTAAATCGTTCTGGATTTATGTTTTTGGCGGAGCAGCAAATTAAATATGCAAAGCGTATTCATCACGACAGCTGCACGTGTGAGATGACAGATGTAGCGCTGCTATTTATCGATGTTGATGGACTGAAATATATCAATGATAATTTCGGTCACAAGCGAGGGGATCACTTATTGTGCGCCGTTGCAAATTTGTTGAAGAGTACTTTTCGAGAGGCGGATATTGTCGGGCGACTTGGAGGGGATGAATTTGTGGTGTTTGCTATTACTACAGATTCAAATTCTCTTATGGGGCGTTTGAAGAAAAATTTAGATCTGTACAACAGTGGAAAAGGCAAAGGTGCCAAACCGATATCTTTCAGTGTTGGAATGGCTTTGTACGATTTTGATGCCGGTGGCACTGTGACCGATTTAATAAGTGAAGCTGACAATTTGATGTATGAACAAAAAAGAAAAAGGCACATGAATCGTAAGGATTAAACTGAATTTTGTTTAAATTTTTCCAAAGTGAAATGTTTTATCTAGATAGGCCCCCTCTCATTTTAAAAAGGTATAAAAAAAGTAGTGAAACACTACAAAAAACAATGATAAATAAAAAGAGAGACTTTATTGTCTCTCTTTTGTTTAGATTAATTGAACGCTCTATTAAGTTCGTCTTTGAACGCACTTGCGGGTCTGGAACCAACTAATTTGTTAGCTTCCTTGCCGTTTAAAATTAAGTTGATTTGAGGGATTGAGTATACGCCGTATCTTTGTGCGATTGCGGGTAACTTGTCTGTGTCTACCTTGATGAAATTAACATCGGGGTATTCACCTTGGATCTCTTCAATAACTTGACCCATGACTTTACAAGGAGGACACCATGTTGCGAAAAAATCTACAACTGTCTTTCCACCCTTAGCGAGTATTGCGTCGAATTCTTCTAACGACTGAATTTCTTTTGCCATAATATAATTCTCCTTCTTTAATTAACCATTTTCGGTTACGTGTAAAGTATATTTTAATTGATGCTGTGTGTGCAATAGATATGCTCACAAGTTACAAAACAAATGCGATAGCGTAAAGTACAACTATGTGCAGAGGGTAATACAAATAGAATATGCTTTGAGTCCACATGTTATGTATACCTTGTTTACCTGAATAGAAGAAGATAAACAACCCTGCAAATATCGCGTAATCCTGGTATTTTGGTTCCATAAATATGAATGAAGATTGCGGATTCATATTACCCAATACCGAATATACTATTCCAATTGTCACTAGAAGTATTATAGCAGCAATATTCTGATATCTACGCAAGTTTTTTTCTCTCAGGTAATCTTCATCCATTTTAGTCAAATTGGAGTAGTGAGTTAAATAATCTTCTCCAAATTGCTCAGCGTAGTAAAAAGCTACCATCAGCACGAGGCCATAAGTGCCGTATTCCGTTTCAAAAGGTATGTTGTCAAAATCTGACATAATCATTAATGCTGCGGGCAATAATGCGAGAAAAGATAATTTATCTTTTCTGTTTATGAGGCTTAAAGCTAGAACTCCTAGCCCCAGTTCCACCATTACGTTTCCAATATATCTGCCTTCAGCTATATACACTACTAAATCTATAGCAAAACCGAGGACTAATAATCTCAAGGCGTAATTTAGATTGTTGGATGATTTGTACACTCCCTGTACTGCCATAAAAGCAAATAGAGGGAAAGCCACACGTCCTAAAATTACGGAAAGCTCGACGATTTCTTGATTGCTGGAGAACAAAAATATACCGATGTGGTTTATTGTCATTGAAACTACCGCAATAATGAGCAACACAAAATGAGATAATACCAAATATCTTGGCAAGAGAGATTTCTTTGATCCGTCTTCTATTTCATTCTTAGCGATGTTATCTGTTGTATTTTTCATATAATACATTAAATCAACAAAGAGATCATAATACCAGCAAAGTTATATAATCCGTGGACTAATATATCTGAGATGACGTTGTTTTCATGGTCGTAAACGTATGTCAGCACCCACGCTCCGCCAACGTAAGCAGGAAGCGAGATGAGTTCTGTGATCAGTGTGTCAGTATCAACACTAAATCCGCTTCCACTTGCGAAAAAACTTCCGAGAATATCAAAGTGAATAATGCTGAATATAACAATGGATGTAACGTAAGCCCACACTTTGGACTTTGGTCTTACTATTTCAAATAATCCCTGCCTGTATGTGATTTCTTCAGTTATCGGAGCTAAGACGGAAACGACAAAGATTAACAGCAGCGGGTGAGAAGCCGAGATAGAATTTAATCCGCTTTGGTTGGCGTTCACAGTTTGTTCGATGTTTAACCAGGTGTACATTTGAGTTTGCAACTTTCCGATAACCAGAGCGACTATGTATATAATAAAGAAGCCGAGCAAGATAAATTCCCATTTCTTTCGAGATTTCAACTCTTTGAAATTCGCCAGAAACTTTTCAGGGTTAAATATGTAAGATAGAAAGATTAGCAAAAGCGTGATAATGAGGTAAGTTATCAGCAGGGTATAAGATTGAAGGTCGATGCTTTCAGAGGTTGCGTACCAATTTGTAGCAAAAAGTAAATTTCCAACTATCTTTCCTAGAAATTGAAAACCGGCAAAGCCAATTAAAAAGAAAGTTACAGCTTGTCCGGCTGTAAAATACTTGGGTCTAGGATTGCTTAATTTATCGCTTTTATCGTCGTAATTGTTTTGATTATATACTTCCATTTTCGTTCCCATTCTTTTCGATTTACTAAATGATAACACAATAGTTTATATTTAGTTATGTAATTTATACCTAAAGCAATGTAAAATAAGGTAAAATATAGTTAAATATAATACATAAGAGAATAACTAAGAGAATACAACGAATATTTGCACAAAAGCAATGTTTCAACAAAAGGAGAAAAATATGGCTTTAATACAACAATATTTACAATACTTTAACTGGAATTATTTGTTTATCGTTTTTGCTGTATTCGGATTGATTGGTGGTATTGTCGCTCTGATTCGTGGCATTAGACACACAGTTGCAAAATACATCGTCGATGGAATACTGATCGTTTTACTTTTAGCATACATTAAGCAATTGGCTATATTGGTTGGGGATATTAATTTATCCAGTTTAAACTACGCATTTACAGTTCAAGGAGTAAGTTATCCTTTAACTACAGTCAATCTGTTTGTTATCAACGTGATAGAAGGTTCGGGATTAGTATCATCAGCATCTGACCCCGCTTTAGTTCAATTGGGATTGAGTTTAGTTCAATCGATTATCGGTCTCGCAGTTATGGTAGTTGGCATCTTGATAATCGTTATTTTGCTCGGACCAATTTTGGGGGATATTTTCAGATTGATTTTCGGAGCTATATTTTCATCTTCTGAAAAAAGAGAAAAGAAAGAAAAAGTTAAGAAACATAGATTCGCTTCTTTCCTCGTTGCTTTAGTATGTGGATCGGTTATTGGCGCTCTGTTACTTTCACCTTTAACGGCGGCAGCAAATTCTATCTCTAGAACTGCTATAGAAATAAACAACGCTCAAGATAACGGTGAACTTAGTGAAGATCAATTTGGCGAGTACCAAGATTTGATCGATTTATTCGCCGCCTACCAAGACTCTCAAGTTTTTGCTGCAATGACTTTGGGAACAGGGAATGAAGCTGATGCGCTTGATACAAAGATTATGGATCAAGTTACATATATGACGATTTCTGGCACCAAGATATATATTTCTAGCGAAGTTACAAATTTGATAGAAATGCTTTCTACCGTGGCATCTTCAGTATCATACGATGGAACGGATCTCAACATTGACTTTACCGCTGCATCTTCACCCGACACGATTCAATCTCTTCTCGATGGACTTGGGAACTGGCAAATCTTGATGGAATTGCTACCTATCGCTGTTGAAATAGGCTTGAATGGTGCCGATACATCTAGTTACGATTTTGATTTGGACTTCTCTGATATAGACTGGTCTGATAGCTTAACGGATATAAGCACAATATATGAAAAATTCTACGATGCCGGCTTAGTTGAAGAATACGTTTTGCCGATGTTGAAAAACGAAGCAGTACCAGATGCATTCTTGCTCGATTACACTCAAAAAGACAGCATGAAGGCTCTTGTTGAAGCGGTTGGTGATTCTGAATTAATCTCAACTTCGCTCTCGGAAATTTTAAGCGGCTTTGCAAAGCAGACCGCAATCGAACAAGGCATCGATTACATTTCTACCGATATAACTAAATACGACGCAATCGATTGGGGTGACGAACTAGCAAATACAGTTGAATTCGCTTATGACTTAGGTCGTTTGCTCGATTTGACATCAATAAATTCTGAAACTATGGATGGTCTTACTGAGACGTTGACAGACGCTTTAAACGATTCGGGTAAACTCGAAAATGTTAAATCGCTTATTTGCGGTGGTTCAATATCTTTTGAGGCTACAGCAGATCTTCCTGCGGATTTGGTAGAAGGATTTGACGGTCTGTTAAATTCAGCTATCACTACCTCCGGTATTATAGATATTTCAGGAATGTTGAAAAGCGTCCTCGGATCAGTCGATGGCATCAACGACTACATCGATCAAACCACTTTATATAAAGTTTGCGATGACATTGGTGAAAGCAACGATTTAGCTGGAGAAGTTGGCATCATGATCGATGCCATCCCTGAATTGAAGAAAATCGCTGACGACGGTCTCGATCTCGAGAACGACGTAGACGGATCAGTTGATACTATCCGCAGCATACTTGATATAGTGAAAGACTCTGAAATTATTTCCGGTATTTTACCCGGAATGATAAAATCAATCTTATCAGATTCGCAATTTGAAGATTTGTTCTACGGTTTAACCGTTGATGATTTTGATTTTGAGTGCTTAGATACAAATGGAGATTCTCAATTGATTCCAGAAGTGGAGAACTTGCTGGACGTCATAAGTTTAACTTTAAATCTAACTGATACGTTGAGCGACGAGTCATTAGACACTAATGCAAAGCTCGACAATATAGATACCGGGGATTTAAAAACAATACTAACTGCTTTGGTTTCATCTCAAATAATCAATCCTGAGCGCAGGATAGATGGAACAGATACGGTGGTGAAAAATACAAACTTTAACAATTTGCTCACTTCGATGTTGGGCGATGATTCGATTACTTCAACCGGTTTGGCGGTGCCTAGCGACATCACCGATATGGATTGGCTTGGAGATGGCACGCTTGACAATCCCGGCGAAATATCTCGCTTGTGCGATGTATTTGATACATTGATTCAATATAAAGATTTCTTCTTGAGCGAATCAGGAATGAATTTAGAAGATATAGATGGCGCTATGATCTCGGATATCTTTGGAAGTTTAGGAAGGTCAGAACTGCTATCAAGCAGCTTGTCAGACATCTTGAACCAACAGATTGCTCCCATGCTTTCCGGCTTAGGAATCAGCATTGATTTTAACGATGTCACCGATTGGGAGGCTGAAGGCAGCGCTCTTGGTACAGTTGTTGATAGGCTGAACGAAATAGGGACCGCAGATATTGCTTCTATCGATTGGGCTGGATTAGATCCTGACCAAATTAACTCTATCTTAACTGCTTTGAGCGAAACTCAAATGCTTTCGATACAACAGGATGACGACGGTTTCTACGTTGATATGTTTGGTCAACTTGCTTACACCTTAATTGAAAAAGCAGGAATGACAGACATGGTAGGTGATTCGCTTTCAGCGGATACTTTCTCAAGCGTTGAAAATAAATATACAGGAGAGTTGAAAGACGACTTTAATTGGACTAAAAACATAGTCGATTCTACATACACCTTAAATGGTACTGACGCATTAGGAGATCCTACGACAGAAGAAGTTGCGATCAGAATTGATACTGAAGGTGAAATTTACAATATTTGTAACATCTTTGACGAAGTTGGAAAGATTGATTTGGATGATTTAGGTGGCGCTGGTGTTACTGGTGATCAATTGAGCAGTTTGCTTAAAGCAATTGAAAAATCCGATCTATTCTCAGCTAGTGTACCTTACTTTATCAACTACGCTATCGATCAAATTCCCGCTATAAGTATCGGTACAGACTCGATTGATTTAGGTCTTGCGAACCCCGATTATTTACTTTCAGCTACAGATAGCGAAATCGATGAAGAAATCGATAAACTAGCTACTTTATATTCTGCATTTACAGATGGAACAATGACCGACTTAGTTCCTAGTGATCCTCAAAACTTCACTTCGGATCAAATCGCTACATTGGAAGATATCTTAAGCGAAATAGCCGATTCTAAGATTTTCAATACAGTGAGAAGCGGAGATGACTATTCCTTATATACTGAATTATTCGCTAGCGTCATTCACGCAACCACACTGGATGAAATGATCACCGGTGCAGATGCTGCAACCGCAAAAGAAAAATTGTTACCTTTAATAGCTGACATCGACAACTGGACATTTGATACTACTATGGATTCAGCGGCGCGAGAAGCATATACCGGTTCCGCAATTTTAAACTTTACAAAAGTCATTCGCATTATTGCGGATGAAGGAATCAGCACAGTTTCGCTTACTAACCCCGGTGACATAGATGAGGGTGCAATCAGCGATATGTTGAAAGCTATCAACAGTTCGGAAGTACTCCATCCTGCTATCAGCCAATTCTTCGACAAGATTTTCACCTCGATGAATATGGATTCATATTTGGAAATTGACGGAAGTCAATATCGCGTTATTAACACTAACGTGTACACTGATTACTCAGCGGAATCTATCGATTTCTGGGATGGCGAAATTGACGCGCTCGTCACATTGTTCGTTAATATTAAAAATATATCTGGTGCTGGTCTCGATTTCACCAACATCGAATTTGGTGGAGCAGGCATTAGCATGTACGACTTCATCGGTCCAATAGACGATATGAGATTGCTCGACGATTGTAAGGAATACATCATTTACAATATGTTGAGTTCTGGTGGCAACACTTTCATTACTCAATACATTCGTGAAATTGACGCTGCATCTGCTCAGTACGGCAGTTCCGACGCAAAGGCGTATACGATAAAGAAACTATTGATGCCTTTGGGACACACTCAGGAATACTTAGTCGAACAATGTTCGATCTTGGATGGTTTTATATCTACATTTACCAACATTAAAGACGCCGATTTCTCCGATGGTGCAGCTTTCTCAAGCGTCGTGTACCAACTGATGATGAACACGTTCTATTTGGAATACGATTCGGTTGCGGATAAAACCACATACGTTCGCGGTTATTTAGCTCAAGAATTGGTATCCAGCATGCTATCAGAAAAGTTGGGAGCAGTTGATCCCGCGGATGCGGCATTCTTCAATTCGTTCTTCTACGCTGACAGCGCATATGAAAATGATTATTACTACTTCAATATAATTGAAGCTCGCGGACTTGAAGGTGTCGCTTCACTCTCATCTATCGGCGCCTATGGCGACGCCGGATTTAACGACGCGCTTACAAGTGCGTTCACTCTGATGGGAAGAGCGATTGATTCTACTTCTGAATATGATGCGCTTGTTGATGTTGATGCGGATAAAAAGAACGCGCTGCTCAATCAAACTGAAGATAAACTTACATTGGATTTATACAAGAATCAAGATTCAGCAGATAGATTGCTCAATTCTCGCTTAGCGATAAAACTGTTTAATCACTATGCGGATGACGTGGCAATTTTAGGCGGTAAAACGATTGCTGATTGTATCGTTGAGTGGAATGCGTTAGTGGATACTCCTGTTGCCTTTGTTGCAGCTGTCCATAGAGCCCCTACCGAAGACGATAAGATAGATTTCCAAAATGGTTCATTTGAAGAAAATGGAGATGCGTTTATAACTGCTTTAGGATACCTAGCGGCTTAGTTGTTAATCGCATTATGAAGTTATTAAAAGAAGATTTAATCGGAAGTAAGGAAGTGATGAAAAGTCGCTTCCTTACTTACATATATCAAGTTGAAACTGAAGCTGAAGTAAAGGCACATTTAAAGGCTCTAAGAGCGGAAAACCCTGGAGCTCGACACATTGTATATACCTATATACTTCCAGACCTTAAAATGGGCGCCAGCGAAGATAAAGAACCGGTCAATTCGGCTCATCGCATTTTGAATACTTTAAAAATGAAAGATGTTGGTGGGTTAGTTTGTTTTGTCGTTCGCTATTACGGCGGAGTTCAACTCGGCGCATCAAACCTAGATCGAACATACGTCAGTTGCGTGTTTGATTTGCTTTTGGATGAATATTTCGGTGAGAGAATCACCTTTCAAGTATACGAAGCAACTGTTTCAAATAATTGCATGAAAGCATTTGAAAAAGAAATCATTTCAGCGGGTGGGAAAGTGCTTAATAAAGAATATTTAGGCCCTTTTGTCAAAGTGCGTTTAGGTTTACAAAAAGAAGCAATTAGTAAGTTAACTGGGCCATATTCCACTGATTTAGAAGAGGCCAAAGATTTTTTTAGCTTAATAGTGTAAATTGTTACATTTTTTCGATATACTACATTGTATAGTTTATGGAGGAAATGTTATGGTATCAAGTTTCGATCAATTCAATGGGTTTAAAAAAGCTGTAATTCAGCGCGTTGCTGAGAAAGCTTATAAGAATGAATTAAATGAAAATTCACCTAATGAAATAGCGTTGGAACTTCATCCTAATCAACGGCCCAAATATCGCTGCTGCGTATATAAAGAAAGAGAAATTGCTCGCGAGAGAACATTTCTTGCGATGGGAAAATGTCCCGATGGAAGAGAACAAATACCCAATCAGTTCATATATGTAATGGAAGCTGCTTGCGACGATTGTAATATTCACAAAGTTAGAATTACTGACAATTGCAGAAAGTGCCTTTTTAAGCCGTGCACTAAAGCTTGTAATTTTGGCGCTATCTACGAAGGCGACTCAAAAATGCACATCGATTACTCCAAGTGCAAAGAGTGCACGCTCTGCGCTCAAGCCTGTCCTTACTCATCAATATTAGTATCAGATCGTCCTTGCCATCGCGCTTGTCCGACTGGTGCGTTAAAATACTACGACAATCAAATAGCTTACATCGAAGACAAAGAGTGCATCAACTGCGGTCAGTGCACAGCTAGCTGTCCTTTCGGTGCTATTTCTGATATTTCTTTTGTAGTTCCAGTTATCAAAGATATAATTGCTGGCAAACAAGTCATAGCTTTAGTTGCGCCCGCAATTGTTGGTCAATTTGCTAAGGCGAGTTTAAACCAAGTTTACGAAGGCTTGTTAAAATTGGGATTCACTGGAGTAGTTGAAGTTGCTCAAGGCGCTGATATTACGACTAAATACGAAGCTGAAGAAGCTGTGGGAGCTAAGGCGGAAGGTAGAAAACTAACTACTTCTTGCTGTCCGGCATTCGTCGAACTTCTAAAAAAAGATTTTCCTAAAGTCTACGAAGAAAATACATCTGACGTACTATCTCCCATGGGAATAGCTGGTCAGATGGCTCGTCAAAAATTCCCCAATGCTACGACTGTATTTGTCGGTCCTTGCGTTGCGAAAAAAGCCGAGCGTTTGTTAAAGAAGAATGTTGATAATATAGATTACGTTCTCACTTTCACCGAACTCACCGCTATGATGAGAGCAAAGGGAGTAGAACCGATCGAAATGGCTGGAGATGTTGAAGTTGAAGGCGCATCTGCATCTGGGAGAAACTTTTGCGGCGCTGGCGGCGTTGCTAAATCACTCAACGATTATTTGAGCGAGATTGGTTCAGATGTCAGGCTTACGCTAAAAGCGGTCAATGGAACAGCAGATTGCAGACAAGCCGCGAAAGAATTAGCGAGCGGCAAGCAATTTGAAGATGTCTTGGAAGGAATGATGTGCAAGGGCGGATGTTTCGGCGGAGTTTCATCTCAAGTACCGAATATCTTTGTCGCTAAGTCTCACGCTAAGAAGGAAAATATTTCTGTTAAAGATGTTAAAATTTCTCAGGCATCTAAAGAGTTTGAGAATATTAAACCTACATACGAAAAAAGCAAAAATTAATTTAATTTAATTTCATATATTTAAATCTCAGTAAAAACCAGGTTCTTCCTGGTTTTTTTATATGCTTAAGTCAAATCGCCATTTAAGAATGTAAAAATGCGTTTTACTTGACAAAATCCAATTGATATAATCTATTTATCTAAATTTCATGGTTTTATATAGGAGGAATTATGATGACTGGAAAAATGTCTGAAGAAGAGCAACCGAAATATGCTGAATTAGATGAATTTATTAAGTCTGTTAATAGAGACGAACATGAATTGATTGCTGTTTTACACAAGGCTCAAGGAATTTTTGGCTATTTGCCTGAAAAGGTTCAGAGATATATAGCTACAGAATTAAATATTCCCGTAGTAAAAGTTTACGGCGTTGTTACTTTCTATTCTTTTTTTAAAATGGAACGTCAGGGCAAGTATGTGATAAATGTGTGTTTAGGTACAGCTTGTTTTGTTCGCGGATCCGAAAAGATTTTGGATAAATTTGAAGACATGTTAGAAATCAAGGCGGGTCAAACCACAGAGGATGGCATATACACTCTACAAACACTCAGATGTGTTGGTGCGTGCGGACTTGCGCCAGTTGTCCAGGTGAACGGTAAGACTTACGGCAACTGTACAATGGATACTGTGAAATTGATTTTGGACGAATGTAAGGCGGAGGAAGAAAATCATGAGTAAAATAACAGCGAGATTAGAAAATCGTGCTGACTTTAAGAAATACTGCAAGTCTTGCGATAAAGTATTGGATATTAAGAAACATTCAAAGAACGCTCCGATTGGTAAATATATCATTTCCGTGTGTTCTTCATCCGGGTGTAAAGCATCTAACTCCGATGGAATTTACGAAGAATTAGTAAAAGAAGTAAAAGCTCACAATTTAGAGAAAAAAGTTGAAGTGAGCATTACTGGGTGTTTCGGCTTTTGTGAAAAGGGCCCTATCGTTAAGATATTTCCCGACGACACATTCTACATTAAAGTTAAACCCGAGAACGCCAAAGATATAATTGAACAACATATTATTCAAGGAAAGAAAGTTGAAAAACTTCTCTATATCAATCCTGCCACAGGCAAAATTATTACCAAGCAGGAAAATTTGCCGTTTTACAAGAAACAAAAGCGTATTGCGCTGCGCAATTGCGGTTTGATCAATCCTGAATGTCTAGATGAATACATTGCTAATAAGGGTTATAGAGCTTTGGAAAAAGTTCTCTTTAGTTATACCCAAGATGAAATCTTAGACAAGCTTAAGGAATCCGGATTAAAGGGCAGAGGCGGTGGCGGATTTCCGACTTATTTGAAGTGGACGTTCGCTAAAAACAACAAGTCCGATAAGAAATATACAATATGCAACGCTGACGAAGGCGATCCCGGCGCATTTATGGACCGTTCCATTATGGAAGGTGACCCTTACTCGATTGTCGAAGCTATGACAATTGCGGGGCACACCATAGAGTCTGATGCCGGTGTAATATACGTTCGAGCTGAGTATCCTTTAGCCGTAGATCGCTTAAATAAAGCTATATACAATGCTAGAAAAATGGGATTGCTCGGTAAAAATATTCTGGGTTCAGGATTCGATTTTGACATCAATATTAAATATGGCGCCGGCGCCTTTGTGTGCGGTGAAGAAACGGCTTTAATCAATTCTGTCGAAGGCAACAGAGGAGAGCCGAAAGGCAAACCTCCATATCCGGCCTTGCACGGATTATTCAACAAGCCCACTATCGTCAACAACGTAGAAACGTTTGCAAATATTCCTTATATTTTAAATGATAACCAAACGACATTCTCTAATATTGGTACCGAAAAGTCTAAAGGTACTAAAGTTTTCGCGCTTGCGGGGAAAATCAACAATGTCGGTTTAGTTGAAGTACCTCTCGGCACTACTTTAAGAGAAATTATTTACGATATCGGCGGCGGTATTAAAAATGGTAAAAAATTCAAAGCGGCACAAACCGGCGGTCCTTCCGGCGGCTGTATTCCCGCTTCGCTGATAGATGTACCTATGGATTACAACAACTTGACTGAAATCGGATCCATGATGGGTTCAGGTGGTCTTATTGTTATGGATGAAGATAACTGCATGGTCAATATCGCTAAATTCTATTTGGGATTTACAGTCGATGAATCCTGCGGTAAATGTACACCCTGCAGAATAGGCAACAAGAGACTTTTAGAAATCTTAACTCGCATTACAGAAGGTGAGGGTAAAATGGAGGATTTAGATAAGTTGGAAAATTTATCTAACGTCATCAAAGATACCGCTCTTTGCGGGCTTGGACAATCGTCTCCCAACCCTGTTCTTTCAACTTTGAAATACTTCAGAGAAGAGTATGAGGAACACATCATCAATCATTTGTGTCCCGCTAAAGAGTGTCGCGCTCTCGCGAGATATGTCATCGATCAAAGCGTTTGTATCGGCTGTGGAAACTGCGCGCGCAAATGTCCTGTCGAAGCTATTTTCAAGACGGATAAACCCGCGAAAAATCCTAAACTTAGAGTGTTTGAAATTGATGCACACAAGTGCATTAGATGCGGCGCTTGTGCAACAAATTGTCCCGTTAAGGCAATAAGCTTATAAAGGAGGAAATGTAAAATGGCAGAAGTGAAAAAGATGATTAATATAAAAATTAATGGTCATCCTCTTATCGTCGAAGAAAATACTACAATCCTTCGCGCAAGTAGAAAGTTAAACATTGAGATTCCTCAATTGTGCTACACCCCTTTGCACTTGTCAAATAGACACAATATTACGGCTAGTTGCCGCGTTTGTGTCGTCGAAGTCAAAGGCAGAAGAAATCTCGCTCCTTCTTGCGCAACTATGTGCGAGGAAGGAATGGAAATATTCACTAACACTCAAAGGGTAATCAACGCTCGTCGTACGGTCGTTGAACTTCTTCTTTCTGATCACCCTCAAGACTGTCCTACTTGTGCGAAAAATATGCACTGTAAATTGCAGGATTTATCTTACAAGATGGGAATCAGAGAGATGCCTTTTAAAGGTGAAATGGCAGAAGTTAATGAATACACCTCCTCTCACTTTCCCATCCGTAGAAACTCCGCAAAGTGCATACTGTGTGGAAACTGCGTCATGGTGTGCGACAACATTCAAACAGTTGGAGCACTAACGGCCTACGACAGAGGATTCATCACCCAAGTTGGTCCGGCTTTTCACGAAGCGCTAAAAAATACTGACTGTGTTGCTTGCGGTCAGTGTATAAACGTATGTCCGACCGGTGCGCTGATTCAATACAGCGATGTCGATGCTGTGTGGAAAAAATTAGGAGATCCAAAGAAAATGGTTGTCGTCCAAGTTGCGCCGGCAGTTCGCGCTGCTTTTGGAGAGGAATTCGGATATAGATTGGGCACTGTTGTAACTCATAAAATCCCCTCGGCCTTAAGAGCCTTAGGATTTAATCAAGTTTACGATACTGATTTCGGAGCTGATTTGACTATTGTGGAAGAAGCTACCGAGTTAGTTGAAAGAATACAAAGTGGTGGGAAGTTGCCGATGTTTACTTCTTGCTGCCCTGGTTGGGTGAATTTTGTCGAGAAAAAATTTCCGGAATTCATTCCTAACTTGTCGACGTGTAAATCTCCCATGTCTATGCAGGGAGCGCTTATTAAGACTTACATTGCTAAGAAGTTGGGAATCGATGCTGAAAACCTCGTGTCTGTAGCGGTTATGCCGTGCACAGCTAAGAAGGATG
>Ga0172377_10004034_pt1 | contig 15094 bp, 9 predicted proteins | sample Pumphouse3metaG_FD_119749 | JGI IMG/M metagenome (GOLD analysis project Ga0172377, IMG submission 119749) | Leachate microbial communities from a municipal landfill in Southern Ontario, Canada - Pumphouse #3 metaG | ecosystem: Engineered > Solid waste > Landfill > Unclassified | place: Canada... | reverse complement strand
CGGTGAGGTTTATTCCGCTCTGGGGCGTTACGACGAGGCTTTGAAGTTCAGCAGGGAGGCTTATGAACTGGACAGCGCAGCCGGCGACAAGTCCCGCATCCCAGTGAGGGAATGCCAGTTGGCGGCAGTCTATCTTGCAAAGGGAGACTTGACTGAAGCGGAAAAGTGGTTCAAAAAAGCGGAGGGACCTCTCACGGATTCCGGCAATCAGAGGTCTCTGTCGATTTGTCTCAATTCTCTCGGTGACATCGCCCTTGCGCAGGATCGTGACGGGGAGGCTGAGCAGTGGCTTCTCAAGGCGGTCGAGGCGTCGAGGGAAAGCGGCTATTCGATGCAACTTCAGAAAGCCTATTCCAAGCTCGCGCGTCTTTTGGGACGCTCCCGTCCTTCGGAGGCTGTGGGTTACTATGAGAAGGCGGCGTCTTTGCGTGATTCTCTGTTCACAGCGGAGTCGCAGCGACAGCTTAATAGTTTCAATGTCCAATACGAAACTTTCGAGAAAGAGCACAAGATCGAGCTTCAGGAGGCGAAAATTGAGAAACAGCATTCGGGTTTGCTGTTTATGGTCGCGATTCTGCTGTTGCTCGCGGCTCTTGCCGTCGTTCTTGTCTTTGCGGTTCGCGCCCAGAGGCGGCGTAACTTGCAACTTCAGGAGATGAATATGATGAAGGCCAAGTTCTTTTCAATCATTTCCCACGATCTTAAGAATCCTATCATTGCGCAGAAAAACGCTCTTGAGGCGATTTGCGTCAATTACGATCATATACCTGTGGATGTGCTTCATTCTCAATGTGTTGAACTTATGCGCTCATCGGGTTCTCTGCTTGAGCTGCTTTTCAATTTGCTGAATTGGTCGCGTCTTGAGACCGGGCGCATAGCCGTGAATCCCGTGAGGTTCGATTTGCGCTGTGTGTGTGATGAGATCTGCTCTCTTCTTGGAACTCAGTTGTCTAACAAGGGCATTTCTTTGAGCGTGGAGCTGCCTGATGACGTTTTTGTCGAGGGTGACAGGAATATGGTGACCACCGTCATCAGGAATCTCATCGGGAATGCCGTGAAGTTTTCGGATTCCGGTTCTGTCATCGTGCTTACGGCTGTCCGAAAGGGATCTTTCTGGGAGGTCTCCGTGAAGGATAGCGGGGTGGGGATGGACAAGGAGAGAGTGACCGGTATTTTCACGCTCAATTGTCAGAAGCCTTCCGTTGGCACAGCCGGGGAGCAGGGAAGCGGTTTAGGTCTTGTGGTCTGTCGCGAGATGGTCGAGCTGAACGGCGGGGAGATTGCTGTCAACAGTGCTCCGGGGAAGGGCACCGAGGTCACTTTCACTGTAAAAGCCGCCTGATATGGATTCGTCTTTGCCAATACGCGTGTTTCTCGTGGATGATCATCTGCTTTTCAGGATGGGTCTTCGCACTGCTTTTGAGGATTCCGGCATCGAGATTGCCGGGGAGGCGGGTTGCGCTTCCGAATTCTTCGACTTGTTGCCTTCTGCGGTATTTGACGTGTTGTTGCTGGACATCGTTTTGCCGGATGTCTCGGGAGTGGAGGTGGCGCGGAGGCTGAGGAAGTTTAGTCCTTTGTCTAAGATTCTGGTTCTTTCCGCGGAGAGTGATTCCGAGACCGTGTGTGATCTGGTGGATATGGGGGTGGATGGTTTTATCAGTAAGAGTGTTCCGGTTGAGGAGCTGCGCCGTGCGGTCGAATGTGTGGCAGGCGGGGGTGAGTATTTCGGAAAGGATGCGGCGCGCATTCTCAATGACGTGAGGGTGGCCCGAGGACGTTGCGACTGCGGTTTTACCGGCCGTGAGAACGAGATCGTCGGGCTGTGTGCGCAGGGGCTGTCAGGCAAAGAGATAGCTTCTCGTCTGAACATAAGCCTTAAGACTGTCGAGGCTCACAAAAATAACATTTTCCGTAAGTTGGGCATAAACAATTCGGTGGAACTGGTCCGCTATGCTTTGAAATACGGCATTGTCAAATTGTAATTTTTTTCATATATGAAACTCAAACTCTACCTCGTTTTCTTTTTTTCGCTTGCTGTTTCTTATGTGGTTTTCGGTTCTGAAGGTGATTTCCGCGTTTCGATTGACAACGGCTGGACTTTCGCTTTGGGCGATGCCGCTTATCCTAAAGATGACTACGGGTATGGCACTGAGTATTTTACTGGTTTTGCCAAGGTCCGTTTCGCAGGTCAGTATGCTTCTCCCGCAAAGCCCGGGTTCGATGATTCTCAGTGGAGCAAGGTCAATCTGCCTCATGACTGGGTGGTGGATCTGCCTTACAGCGGCGAGGCGAGCCATTCGCACGGCTACAAATGCGTGGGATGGAAATATCCGGAGAATTCCGCGGGGTGGTACAGAAGGCATCTGAATGTCCCTGCCGAGGATGAGGGCAGACAGATATGGGTTGAGTTCGAGGGGATATTCAGAAATAGCGAGGTTTTCTGCAACGGTTGCTATCTGGGTGGGGAGAAGAGCGGCTACTCGTCGAGAATGTACGATTTGAGCCCGTACCTTAATTACGGAGGGGACAATGTGATCACCGTGCGCTGTGAGGCTTCTGTTGAGGAAGGCTGGTACTATGAGGGCGCGGGAATCTATCGCCACGTTTGGATCCATAAGGCCGGGCCTGTGGCTGCGAAGCCTTATTCCATTAAAGTGAATGCCGATTCCATTGTCTGTAATTTCAGTTTCTCCGATTCTTCGGTCGACCCTTCGAAGGTGTCTTCAGAGACGGCGTTTTTTGATCCGGAGGGCAAGGAAGTGAAGGTTGTCGACCATCTATGGAGCATCTCTGATCCTTTTCTCTACACTTGGCGGCTCAGGCTTCTGTATGACGGGGCGGTCTCGGCTGAATATTCAGGACATTTCGGCGTTCGTGACGCAAAGTTTGACCCTTCCCGTGGCTTTCTGCTGAACGGGGAACCGGTGGAGCTGAAAGGCTGTAATCTTCATCTTGATCACGCAGGTGTGGGTGTGGCTGTTCCTGACGCACTCTGGAGGTATCGTCTGGAGAGGCTTAAGGACTACGGGTTTAACGCCATCCGTTGTTCTCACAATTGCGCTTCTCCCGCAATGCTGGATCTTTGTGATGAGCTTGGTTTCGTGGTTATTGATGAGAATCGTCAGTTCGGCGTGAATGAGGAGCAACTGGGACAGTTCCGGAATATGATTGAGCGTGACAGGAATCATCCTTCCGTCGTTCTTTGGAGTGTCGGCAATGAAGAGTGGAGCGTGGAGTTTTCAAAGACGGGGAAACTGATTGCTGAAAAGATGACGGCTTTTGCGCATTCTATTGATCCAACAAGACTTACGACCTATGGCAATTGCAGCGGTGACGTTCTTGTGGAAGGCGTGGATGTGTTTGGCTATAATTACATAGTTCAGAACAAGATAGAGGAGTTGCGCAAGGAGTTTCCCGACCATTGCGCGGTTGGTACGGAGGAGACTTCGGGTGCCGGTACGAGGGGGCATTACGAAACTGTGCCTTCGGAGGGATGGATGACACCTCTCAACAGGATTGACACTCTTGGACGCATCAATGTCATAGAATACGGCTGGAAATTCTACAAGGAGCGTCCGTGGGCCACGGGCCTTTTCTACTGGACGGGGCAGGACTATCGCGGTGAGCCTAATCCTATGGTCTGGCCCGCTACCGGCTCCCAGTTCGGTATTTTCGACTATTGCTGCTATCCTAAAGATGAAGCTTTCTATCTCAAGTCTGTCTGGACTCCTGAGCCTACCGTTCACATCTGCGGTCCTTACAATGGTGAGGTCTGGGTCTATTCCAATTGCGACAGTGTGAGCCTTTCCATCGCCGGCCGCAATCTCGGCACCAAACCGATGCCTAAAGACAGTCACCTCGTCTGGAAATTAGCCCCTCCTGCCTCCTCGGCTTCATCCTCGGCTTCATTGTCAGGCTCCATATCTGGCTCCGGCGCTCCTACCTCCTCGGCTTCATCTTCGGCTTCCGGCGCTCTCTCATTCCTTGCAAAAGGCTACATTGAAGGAAAAATCGTCGTCACCGACAAATACCCGGCAACCCATCCCGCCCTCACCTACGAGACATCCAAAAACTCACTTTGGGCCGACGGTCAAGACATAATAGTGATAGACATCTTCTCCGACGAACCTTCCCTCGAAGTCGTCGTAGAAAATGCCACTTTCCTTGGCTGGGGCAACGGCAATCCCGGCTTCAAAGAAATCGAAAGGCCAAGTATGTTGCCGGCCCGTTCCCGGACCTCTCTTTCCGGCAGCTCCTCACAATCAAGCGATCACAAAAGCGCCGCTGCCTCCGCCGCATTGCGTGCGGTCGCACATAACTCTCTCACAGTCAATCCGTTCGCTGGTCGTGTCCAAATTCTTGTCAGATCCATTGAAGACTCCTCCGGGAAGGCCGCAGTCACCATCGCCGGACACCAATTGACCTTCGACTTGCTGCGCGACTAACCGCCATGCCTAAGAGGGTAAGGGTAACGTACGCCAATCTGCACTGTACGCTTCCGGTGGCACTTTGCGTCTATCGTGAGTGTCGGTTCTTGTTAGTGGGATATTACTTATTGTTTATTAGTTATTTGTGCAATGATCGGGTATCAAAAATAGCACCCGATTATCGTCTAACATATTGTGGTTCAGTTACCTGCGCCCCACGCTATGACGACGTGACCGTCCAGTTCAGACATCTTTGCCTATAGTCGTCGCAGCAAACAGGGGCACCGCGCTCGCAGTGACGGCCTTTGCGAGCGCTCAGTTCGGGCAGGCTGCCAAAAGCATGTTGCAAATTACACTTGCATTCATTTTTTTCGAGGGGTTGACACGAAATCGGCCACTGGTCCATTCTGTCTGTCAAAGGTCACCCCCCTCGACTTGCCATCTACATTTGACCCTTCAACCAAAATCCTTCTTCGCGCCGAGTGGCACATCTGCCTATGTTGCCTTCCACGCTCAGCATTAAAGTGACGGACATCCTCAATCAGGAAAAGTCTCTCAAGAGGACCACTTCCGCGGAACGTGTAAATGACGTCTACTCCAATGTGATGGGGCGTTATTTCTTGTTCGGCGAGGCCTTTAACTTCGGCAAAATGAATGCAAAGAACAACAGAAATGCTCAGGATGCTATTATGCAGATGATGTTCTGACGGGCAGCTATTGGATTATTCCATTTATTTCATATCTTTGTGACGGCCCAAACGGTAATTCCGCTTGACAGTTACTTTTTGCCAACTAAAATTATTCATTCAATATATTAATTAGTAGTATCATGAAAAAACTTTTTCTCATCCTGCCTGCCGTTGCGCTCGCGCTTGCATCTTGCGGTGAAGACGATGTGGCGGTAGAAGGTCTCACCTTGTCTCAGACGAAAGTCTCCGTGTATCTTATGTCAGACAAAAACCTTCCTGAACTCACGGCGACAATCACACCGGACAATGCTTCCGACAATGCCGTGACATGGACTTCTGACAGTCCTGACGTGATTTCAGTTGATGCGGCTGGGAAGCTGACTTTGGTCAAGGATGACATTGAAACCACTGTCGTCATCACGGCTCAGTCCGCTTCAGACGCATTGATCAAGGCCACTTGCCAGATTCAGATAATCAACAATTTCAAAGAATTGGCTGAAGGAGGTTATGGCTTCATCGATTTGACAACCGAACTCGGAATGTATATGATGGACCGCAATGTCGGCGCGACCGAGGCATATAATAGCGAAACGAAAAAATCCGAATCCATCGGAAACTATTACCAGTGGGGCAACAACACCCCGGTGGCAAAAGGCGGTGACGCCTCAGTGGGCTCAGCCTACGCCAAAGAGTGGAACGGCTCAGGCTCTTCCTTCAAAGATTGGAGCGTGTCTGCGAACACCCCTTGCCCGTCTGGATGGTCTATCCCGAACAAAGCTCAGATGGGTAGTGTTGCCAACAAAGCGTGGGCCGATTATGACTTCGGCACTCAGACAGATGAGGAGTTCCAAGCAGCGAAAGCGATGTACAAGAAACTTCTCATCGCGAGAGGCGGATATTGGAGAATCGTGGGCGCTGACGCTGCCGCACGCGCCGCTGCCACTCCGACCCTCTATCTCCCTACGGCAGGTTTCTGGTGGAGTTGTGAGAAGAATGCCGACGTTCCGGCATCAACCCGCGGGTTCAATTATGTCTACACGCTAAGTGACAACTATGACATTATGCTTGGCAAGAAAGCAGGCGAAAACGAAGTCAACAACGCTATGCCTGTCAGATGCATAAAGGTTGTTAAATAGGTGCCGGTCCCGTAAACAATCATTTCACCTCAGAGGCTGCCGATGTAATGTTTCAAAGGCGGCCTCTTGTGGCTTATCCAACATCGATGAAAATCAAATCAGCCTTAATCGCGCTTCTGACCCTGCCTGTTTTGTTCTGCGGTACGGCAAACGCACAGAAGCAGTCCGTATCCAACCGTAAAACGGACTTTTCGGGCGTAGTGCTCGAGACCCCGTCAAAGTCACCTGTCGCCGGAGCCGTGGTGTCATTGCCGACTTACGGCATCTGGACACTTACCGACGATGACGGCCGATTCACCGTAAAATCCGTCCCGGAGGGCGAAACCCGTATTGTCATCAGTATGGTAAGTATGGTGACCGTCGACAAACAGATCTCCATCGGGAAGACTCAGCAGACACCTGCGCAATTCCTTATGGAAGTGGAGAGCTTCGGTCTTGACGAAGTGGTGGTGACTGCAAAAAGCAACAAAGTCGGGGCTTCCACATCCTCATCCATCTCCCGTTCGGCTATGGACCATCTTCAGGCCACGTCACTTGGTGACATCCTGGAACTTCTTCCGGGGCAGCTCGCCTCGAATCCCACATTGAACTCTCCCGCGACGGCGAGTCTGCGTCAGGTCCAGAGCGATGCGCTGAACAGTATGGGAACCTCCATCGTATTCAACGGGGCTCCTATTTCAAACAATGCCAATATGCAAGTCGGAAACACCGCTCAAGACGGCACTCTGAACACCGCTTTCACATCCACTGCGGGATCCGGGACAGACTTGCGCCAGATTTCCGTAGACAACATCGAGTCAGTCGACGTCATCCGTGGGATTCCCTCTGTAGAGTACGGCGACCTGACTTCCGGCGTAATCATCATCAATCCCAAAGCCGGAGAATACCCTCTGCAGGTGAAAATGAAGATCAACCCGACATTGACTCAAGTCTCGGCCGGAAAAGGGTTTGACCTCGGCTCCAAAGCCGGCAAACTGACCTTGGATCTTGATTATGCCAGTTCTCTGAGCGACGAGCGCCGTCCTTATCAGGGATTCAAACGGCTTACCGCCAACACCTTGTACTCCAACAAACTGTCTAATGAGATTTCGACAACTACCGGTTTCGGCTTCTATTCTGATCTTGATGCGCAGAAACTGGATCCGTCCGATGAACGCTATCAGCGCAAGAGGACATCGCGGAACACAGGCTACAAATTCAACACTAACATTCTGTGGAGCGCCAACCGGAATTTTCTGAAATTCATCAGGCTGAATCTGTCCGCCGACTATGCCGTGCAGGAAGGCTACAGCCAGGAGATAAAAGGTAATTTCGGGTATATGGTGACGTCAGCTATGAAAGACGGCACCGTGGCTTCCAATCGTACGGAAGTGATATATGACGCAAAGGGCAATCCTATAACAAACAGCAACTTAATTGATCCCGGAGCCTCCACCAACATCCTCCCTTACGAGTATCTTACCAAGTCCACGACTTACGGCAAGCCGCTCACCCTGTTCGGAAAGCTGCTGGCCAATTTCTCGGGAAAAGTCGGCAAAGTCAACAACCGCATTCTTGTGGGAGCGAATTGGAACACCGATGCCAATTTCGGCCGAGGCAGAGTCTTCGATCCGCTTATGCCTCCGGAATCCGGAGTAAGGATGCGTCCGTTCAAAGACATCCCCGCGCTTCACCAGTTCTCCGCGTTCGCTGAGGAAAACATCGAGACATCTGTCCTTAAGCGCAGTCTGAAAGTGCAGCTGGGCCTGCGTTATGATATGATTCAGCCATTGAAAGACATTGGGCGCAATGTCCTCTCTCCGAGAATCAACGCATCTTTCGAGATCATTCCTAACCGGCTGACAGTCAGAGGCGGCTACGGGATTACGGCCAAAGCACCGCCGCTGATGTACCTCTATCCTGACAATGCTTATTACGACTTCATCAATTACGACAATCTCGGACAAAGCGGCCTTACGGACGACCAGCGTCTTAGCATAATCACCACTAAGGTCTACGACACCTCCAACAGCAAGCTGAAGATCGCTCAGAACACCAAGAAAGAGATAGGCCTTGAACTGCAGCTTCCGGGGCAGCGCGCTTTCACCCTCACCTACTACGACGAGAGCGTCAAAAACGGCTACTCCTTCGGTACGGACTTCGCCTCATTCAAGACTTTCAATCTGATCAAATACGAGGCCACGGAGGAACGCGTCGGGAATTATCCGCTGCTCGCCGAGAAAGAGCGCAACAAGATCGTGCTATGCTACAATATGCCTCTGAACAACAAGGCGAGCCATAACAAGGGTCTGGAATTTGACTTCGACTTCGGTCAGATCAAACCGTTGAACACTTCGTTTGTCCTGACAGGGGCATGGATGCAGTCGAGACTCACGTCGACGAACAATTCTTTCTACCAGAAAAATCCTGTGAACGGGGTCTACAAAGACATAGGCGTCTATGGCACCGGAGACGGCAGCAGGTACGACCGCATATCAAGCAATCTGCGCATAATCCACAATATCCCTCGTGTCAGTTTCCTTGTCTCGCTCTCGATTCAGACCATCTGGAAAGATCAGCATCGCTATCTGGGAACTGAGAACAAGACGCCGATAGGTTACATTTCCGCAGCTACGCTCGAATACACGCCTCTCAATCCCGGCGATCCGATAAGTGATGATCTGCAGAAGCAAATACTTAGCAACAGAGAGATTACAGAATCGTACAAGTTTTTGTGGCTGTTCAATTTGCGGCTCACCAAAGAGATACCTCGTTTCGGAGGATTCGCCTTCTTCGTGAACAATCTGTTTATGTACCGTCCGATGGAGGAAAGCAGCCGCAATCCGGGCACCTACACTTATCGCAATCCGGAGCAATTCTTCGGAGTTGAGTTGTGGGTAAAACTTGGTTTGTCAAAATCTAAAAAGTGAATGGAATGAAACTATTATCAAAGATATTCTTATGCGCTCTATTTTTTGCGGTTGTCTCGTGCCGCAAGGACAAGGCCGCGGACGAGGTTTATGTCAATCCGATTGAGCTGCACCTGAGCTATGAGATGTTCGGGAAGAGCGAACAATTCTCCACTCCTCTTTCTGTCCAGCTTACCAACATCACGGAACAGATCTTCAAAACCGTCAGTACGGATTTGATGGGGAACGTCGTGTTGGACGAGCTTCTGCCGGGGGAATATACCATCAGCGTCACCGGGTCGCTCACTCCGGAACAAGTTGAGATGCTTACTGGCGAAAAAACTGATAAGGGATATAATCTCGGAGGCTTTCTCTCCAGCATCAAGTTGAGGCTTGCCACTCCCTACAGCATTGAGATTCCGATCATCGGGCAGATTCCAAGCACCCTGGTCTTCAAGGAACTCTACTATTGCGGTTCGCGAACTGCCACTCAGGGGACTTATAGAAATGACGGTTTCTTCTCGATTTACAACAATTCGGACAGCCCTGTCGGACTTAATGACATCTACATCGCCAGTCTTGAGAATTACGGCGGCCTCGGAACCGCGGGCCCTTTGTGGCCGGGCGAGACGCAAGGGGCCTACGAAAACGTCTATGCGAAAACGGTGTGGAAAATCGTTGCCGGTGAGAAACATATCGAGCTAAAGCCGGGGCAGGCGGTCGTAATTGCCACAATGGCGGCTCCTCACAATCTTGATCCTCTTCTCAACCCTTCTTCTCCGGTGGATTTGAGTAATGCCGATTACGAGGCCTACGTCGTGTCTCCCACGAACACTTACACCAATTATCCTGCTCAGGACATGAAGCTGGCCTTCTGGCCGTCTTATGCCTATCTGTGGCGGCTAAGCGTTTTCGGACAGGGAATGGTCCTGATAAAGGCTACTGACGCCCAGTTTGCCGCCTTCGAGACTGTCACCCTGCCTCAAGAGTTCCAAGACGCTTTTGAGGAGGAGGAATACTGGCTCTGCAAGAAGATTCCCAACAGTTTCGTTGTGGATGCGGTCGATCTTATTCAGAATGCCACCGCGACCAACACCAAGCGCCTTCATTATTCTCTTGACAGTGGCTATGCCTCAGTAGGAGGAACTTATCTGGGCAAGAGTGTGATCCGCAAAGTGTCAGGCGTCATCAGCGGGATAACTTACTATCAGGACACTAACGATTCTTCCGCGGATTTTGAAATAAACGACATTCCTTTGTCCCGTTAATCCCACTTGCTATGAAGATTATCACAATCAACATTATATCATTTATCTGCTTGCTGACGTCCATCACGGCTGTCGCGGAACAGCCTCGGAACCACAAGATTCTGGACAAGGAACTGAGCGACAGGATGACAGCGGCGCTCTTAACGGGCAATTCCTCACTTCTTACTGCCGCCGAGAGACTTGAGTTCTCGCAAATAGGACTTGGTTTCAACGGAGTAAACGGGGCTTTTCGCAGGCCTCAGCAGGCTAAGAGCTCGCAACTTTACAGCTTCACCGCCAACGGAGCAATTGACCTAAAAGGCTATTACCTGAAGGGGAATTTCAAGTTCGGCGAGTCATTCGAGAACGATGTCCGGTTCAATTCCATAATGGATCCTTATAGAGGAACTCCTTACATCATTGCGGACACAAGCGGAGGCAATTGGAAAAAGCAGCTCTACAAGACTGATTTCAGTTTGGCCAGTCCTTGGTTCGGAGGGAAAGTGTCCTTCGGCCTCAAGGCCGGCTTGGATGTCGGACGCGGCGCCAAGATGATAGACCCGCGGCCTCAGTCCAATTCAAACGAGATCACGCTTCTTCCGTCGTTCGCTCTTAGATTCGGGAACCACTATATGGGCGGAAATCTCAGATACCGGAGATTTATGGAGACGGTCAATCTGATTCTGTACAATTCGGCGGAATCCCAGAAGGTTTATCTTCTCAAAGGAATGGGGCAGTACATCTATGACATATTCAGTACTACCGAACGAGAACGTCGTTATCAGGGAGACGGTCTCGGGTGGCAGTTGCAGTACCGCTATACGAATGGCGGATTCGGTGTTTCTTGTTTCGCCGGCTATGACAATTACTCTGAACTGACTTCCGACATAGAATCGAACCGCCCGCGTCAGAGAGGGCGTCTTTATGAGGATGTGTACAAGGCGGGGATGGAGATTAGTGTCATATCCGAAGCCGCCACGCATCTTTTAAAGGCAGGTTATGACAAGACCGCCCGTTCAGGCAGGGAGATTATCCAGGTTTTCAATTCTTCGTCAGATGTCAATGCGTGGGTGACTGATTCCGAGGCTCCCCGGCGTTCCGAAGTCAGCGTTTCGTCCGTCGATGTCAGTTACAATTTTCTGTTTAAGGATCTTGAGACGGGTAAGGTGGTCTGGGATGCCGCCATAGAGGGGGACTACACGGATTACAGCGACGCTTATCCTGTGATGAAGTCCAACATCAGTTACGATAGTTTCGAGGCGCGACTGTCCGTAATGCGGAACGTGACTCTGAATGTTGACAACGACTTGCAGCTCAAACTCCTTGGCGGAATCCATCGGACGTGGGACACGGGTATGAGTCTGACCGAAAGGGAGCCTGATGATCACGTTATCGCAGAAGGCCTTGTCTATCCTGACGCGACTTATCTGTTCAGTAACTACTTCAGTTTTGGCACGCGTGCTGCTTGGGAACACATTTTTCGCAACGGCAGCTCATTGCTTCTGAGTTGCAGTTACGGCCTTGTCCGCTCTGAGCACAAACTGTCAAGAAACACTCTGTCTCTCGGCGCAGTCTACGGTTTCTGAAAAAGCCTCTTTTGATGGTTCCGCGCTGTTGACGGTCTCGTTGATGCCCGGTGTCAGCGAGATGTCTAATCAGGCCTATCTGCATTTTAATCTCAATGACTGATTTTTAGCCTCTTGTCGGACTCCTGCCCCTTGTCGGTAGACTCATTCCGCCTCTTCATTTCGCTATCGTCTCTTGCATGCTGAGAGTTACTTCGCAAACAAGGTTGTCCACGCACTGTAGGTTTCTTGCACATAATTTCCTCCGACCCTTTGACATCAAATCGGCCTCCTGTGCATTCTAACTTTCAATGGCGCGTGACTTTTTGATGAGCTGTGTGCAAAAAGGTGACAGTGTTCAGATAAGTGCTTTAAAAAGGAGAAAGAGCAGAGAGGAAAAGGCAGGCTACAAAGGCTATCCCATATTGTATAATGATGAGCTTGAGGTATATGATTAGGAAGGGCGTCTAATCAAAAAATATCGGACTGACAAGCCTTTTGTGTCTTTCATCGTCACATCTGATGACCGTGAGCTTTACGTCAAGTCCGTAGACCTAACGACAAAAGAGGATGCCATTCTCAGGTACGCCCTATAGCTTTAATTCAAGGAAGTGATGTTGCAGGAACGTGATAATTCGTTAACTTTGAAGTCGAAACTCAAAGTTAAGGACCTATTTCATTATGCACACTAATAACATCATCATAGCCTTTATCCTTCTATCTCTTTTTGTGTCTTGCGGCGGGAATTCCGAGACGAAAGCCGTACTGGACAAAGTTGAGAACAGTATTCAAGAGCACCCCGATAGCGCTCTTATTGCATTGGAAACCATAGACACGGCCAAACTGAGAGACAAGTCCGACAAGGCGAGATACTCGCTGCTGATGGCGATGGCGTTGGACAAGAACGGCGTGGATGACGGTAGCTATCTTGAAAAAAGCAGGATGGCAGAAAGCTATTATGAGAAAAATGGCTCTGAGAAGTATAGAATGCTGTCTTCTTATTATTGTGCCGATCAGTGGAAAGATAAGGAAGAGTACGAAGAGGCGGCGCTAAACTTACTGAAAGCGGCCAAGTCTGCCGAAAAGATTGGTGACTATTTCTACGGCGGAATGGCATACAGGGGGCTTGCGGACATCTTTACCGCGACCTACAATCCTCAGGAAGCCTTGATGTATATAAGCAAAGCGATTGACAGTTTTACTATGTCAGGAAGAAAGCCACATTCGTTTTACGCTCTTGTACAAAAGGCGGAAATCTATTCCAATGCACGTAATTACGAAGAGGCGATTCATACGTATGATCAAGCATTTGAAATAGCAAAGGATGATAAAGACACTTCCGAGATGGCAGAAGTGCAAAGACAGTCTGCTTCGGTGTTTCTAAACACTGAACCTCAAGAGGCAGATAGCGCGATATGTAGGTTCGAAAGGGCGGTCAGATTCGGAAGCATTTTGAACAGTAAGAACAATTCAGATTTAGCATTAGCCTATTGTGTGAAGGGAGAACGTCACTTGACTGATTATTATTCAAAATTAGCTATGGCTCAGGCATCAGGAATGTCTGACATCATGTATGTCAATACCAACGAGTATAAGATAAGCCTGTCTGAGAATAATCCAAGGAAGTCATTAGCATTGTTGCAAGTCCTTTTGTCTTATGTGGACTCGGTTACTATAAAGACACTGGGCGAGTCAGTGATGAAGGCTCAAAATGCTTATTATGTCAAGAGAATGGAATCCGAGCAAGCAAGGCTCCGAAACAGTAGAACGGTGTCTGTTATGGCAGTAATAATTGCGCTTCTGCTATTATTTGCTTTGTATTTGAGCATCAGTCTGTTTCGCAGTAAGATCAAAGAGACAGAGGCGCAAAATATCGAAAAGATTGCAGATTATGACAAGCTTGTAAAAGAGTTGAGAGAAATGCTTGTCAAGAAAGATTCTGAAAATTCCGTATCAAGGTACCTTGGCTCTAAGGTGATGTCGAAGTGGTTTGAGACTTTCGACACATTATTTGCATCATATTACAGAAATGAAGAAGACAAAGCAGGGGCTTTCTTAAAGGAGTTCGGCAAGATTACTGACAAGCTGAAAAATGATGAATCATTCTATGACTCATTGTCAAAGAGTGTTTACGAAGGCAATCGCGGATTGTTTGATCTGCTCAATTCCCGTAAAAATACACTCGACCATAATAAGAAACGCCTGTTGATACTTTTGCTTTCCGGGATGCCATATTCATCGATAAGTATCTTGCTGTCAGTTGACAAACCTTTTTTGTACAATCGGGTGCACCGTCTAAAGAACAAAATCGCTAAGATCATTATTGGGAGTGACGTGACTTTGCCGGCTTGTTTTCAAAGTAAAAATAATCTATCACGAAGGTAAAATAATCCCCATTTCACGCTGCTGAGAGGCCAATGATAGATTTACAATCTATCGTCTTTTGATTATCAATTAGTTACGAGGCTTTGCGATAGTCGGTTTATTTTGCCGTTCTGAGTTGTTTCTCATAGATTTACCGAAAAACAATTTAAGATGAAAAGATTATTTTTTGTTCTGATTATGATTTGCTCTGCAATCTTACTAAGTGCCACTTTACGAAGTGACCCGACCAAAGGAGGTAAAGTTGAGATTCCTATTACTACAACGAAAGCGGAAACTCCGCATCCAAAATCGTTGTCGATTCCAATCGAAGCGGAGTACGTTTCGAGTTATTCAGCAATCTGCGTCAGGTTCAACTCGAATTTGGGCGATGTGGACATTGACGTGATGAACTCCTCGACAGGGGATATGTGGTCTTGGACCGTTGTCGGCGGGAACATAATGGCAGTTCTTCCTATAAGTGGAGATAACGGGATGTACACAATCACTTTCACTCTGACCAACGGCAACGAGTACGAAGGTGAGTTTGAACTGTAGTAATAATAATCAATCAACACTCAATCTTATTTGTTATGAAGAAATATTTATCGTTATTTGTAATTGTTGTAATATCGTTCGGGATTATATCATGTTCTCACGAAGAGGAAATGCTCAATCGTTCAACTGAAAGAGGAAGCATCAATAAGTATCGCATATCTGAAAGTGAGGCGATCGCTGTTCTGGAAGACTATTTAATGGGAGATGAGAAAACGAAAGG
>Ga0172377_10004031_pt1 | contig 15099 bp, 13 predicted proteins | sample Pumphouse3metaG_FD_119749 | JGI IMG/M metagenome (GOLD analysis project Ga0172377, IMG submission 119749) | Leachate microbial communities from a municipal landfill in Southern Ontario, Canada - Pumphouse #3 metaG | ecosystem: Engineered > Solid waste > Landfill > Unclassified | place: Canada... | reverse complement strand
TTTAATTGTACCTTATAAAATGTGTTTATTTAATCCCTCAATCTATAATAGTGTATCTTTAGTTAATTGTACTAATGATAAATCAAATAAATTATATTAAATCTCGTAATATTTTAAAAAAGTCTAAAAAAGTTTAAATCAAATCATTCAAAGTGTACCTACTTTTAATATACTCTTTTAGTTTCAATAGTTCGATTTTTAACTCTTCATTTCTATTATTTAAAAGAGTTTGTAACTCTTTTTTACTTTCAAATGCTGTTAAATCTATTTTCTCATATTTTTCTAAATATCTACTTTCATCTTGATTTTCTGTTTGTAATTTTGTTATAAGTAAAATACTAGAACTAGGTGATACAAATCCAACACTATATTCATCTCTTATAAAACCATAATAGCTTTTTGAGTTATAATATTTTTCTAATATTCCATTATCTTCATCTTCAAGTTTAATATATGAAAGCTTTAGAAGATATGCTTTAATAGATTCATTTAATTTTTCTAAATCTTCATTAAAAAAATCCTCAACCTTACCTATTATACTAGAATAATCAAGTAATTTTAGATTATTAGAATTTGTCAATAATTGTATTTTTTCGCTAAAACTAAAAGGAAAATTAGTGATGATAGGAAGATTAAATTTATTGTACAAAGACTTAGCATTGTCTACAACATTATCAATGTTCCTATCATAATTAGCGCCGATAACCAAAACTGTAGCTTGTGTTACTTTTGAGAATACTTGTCTTGAAAAAGCTCCATCGATTAATATTTTTCCGACATCCAAGAACTCATTAAGAATACTAACAACCATAAGCATATCATTAACTCTTGCAGGGCCGGCAACTAACGCTTTTCCATTTTCTTTTATTTTTACAATAACAATTTTCCCAATTGAAGTATATATATCAGTTTCTTTAACAATTTCATATCTACATGTAAAATTAATTAAAGTATCTTCCGCTGAAGCTACGTAATCCCCTTTTCGAACAAAAATCTCCGGTTTTTCCATAAAATTAACTTGGTCCAACTCTTCGCCATCTAAACCTATAGAAGAAATCCCTAAAGCAAAGTCAAAATTCGCAATGAAATAGTTCATTACTGTAGTCTTACCAGCGTTTTTTGTATTTCCGACAAAACTTATGACTTTATATTCATCTAGAGAATTTTTTAATCCTTTAATGTTCTTTTCCTTCTTTCTAAATCTTTTGGTTCAATTGACACTTTCTTTCCCGCTAAAAGTGAACTTACACCTTGAGACTCACGATAATTTTCCTTGTTAATATATCCTGTAGGTTCAGAATATGTAGTAATAACACCCTCATAATTTCTTAAAACAATTTTACCAGGCGCTTGTGAAATAACATAGTTAGGCATCACAGGTATTTTACCTCCACCTCCAGGAGCGTCCACAACAAAAGTAGGAACACAATATCCTGAAGTATGACCTCTTAACCCTTCAATTATCTCTATACCCTTTGAAACTGGCGTTCTAAAATGTTCAATACCTAAAGACAAGTCACATTGATATATATAATAAGGTCTAACTCTAATATAGGCTAACCTTTGAACCAAAGTCTTCATTGTTTCAACAGAATCATTTATTCCTTTCAATAAAACCGATTGATTCCCTAAAGGAACCCCTGCATCCGCTAGCTTATCAATAGCTTCCTTTGATTCAGAAGTTATTTCATTGTAATGATTAAAATGAGTGTTTAACCAGATGGGATGGTATTTTTTTAACATATTTACAAAATCATCCGTTATTCTTTGCGGTAAAACTACAGGTGTTCTTGTCCCAAGTCTTATTACTTCTACATGTTCAATTTCTCTTAATCTTTTGATTATATCCTCAAGTATTTCATCACTAACCAATAAAGCATCTCCTCCAGATAAAAGTACATCTCTTATCTCCGGATGCTTAGAAATATACTCTATAGCTAAATCAATTCTATCTTGTGACATTCTTTGGTCATGTTGTCCAGCGAACCTTCTTCTTGTACAATGTCTACAGTACATAGAACACATATCGGTTATTAAAAACAAAACCCTATCAGGATAGCGATGAGTTAGTCCTGGTACTGGTGAATCAACATCTTCAGCTAAAGGATCAAGTAAATCATTAACACCGACATTCATTTCATTAATAGTCGGTACAGCTTGTTTACGAATTGGACAATTCTCATCTAACGGATCTATTAAACATAAATAATATGGTGTTATAGCCATCCTAAATTTTGTAAGTACTTTGTTAATATTTTCTTTCTCTATTTTTGGTAAATCTATATATTTTTCTAGTTCTTCAACAGATTTTATTCTATTTCTTACTTGCCAACGCCAATCCTTCCATTCTTCGTCTGTAACATTGGGAAAGTATTGTTGTTTTCGGGCTAAATAACTATCATTAGTTATCTTCTTCAAAACTAATCACCGTACCTTTCTTCAAATAATTGATATAATTCTGTCGATTCTCTTAGCAAGTCTAAAGTAAATTCTGCATGATTTTTTGTGTATCCATTTCCAATAATCATCTTTGCCTCAGAAGCAATTCCCTCAGCCCCTAAAGCAGCTTTAGTAAACGAAGTTGCCATTGAGAAAAAGTATACTAGACCAGTATTTTTTGTAGGTAGTATTGAAGACATTTCTGTATTCGATACATTCACAACATTTATAGTAACATCAGCCAAATTTGGAGCAACTTCTCTAACTTTATTATAAACATCAACTGGCTTTGTAGCATCAGCTACAATTATATAATCACAGATGTTTAAACGCTTTAAGTCTTCTCTTTGTGATTCTAAATTTGTTAATCCAATAACAATTCCTTTTTCTCCTGCACTTTTTCTAGCTTGATAAGCACATAAAATTCCTGATTTCCCTCCTGCTCCGAGGATTAAAACAGTATCATCCTTTTTCACTAGTTTCTCTACCTGCGCGGCCGCACCAGCAACATCTAAAGCTGATAAAACAAGGTTATCTGGTAAATCACTAGGTATTTTAGCAAATATTCCAGTTTCAAATAAAATCGCTTTACCATTAACCCTCACTTTATCTTTACTTAAATCAACATCAATAATTTCATCAATTTTCAGAGGTGTTAATGATAAAGAAACCAAAGAAGCTATTTTATCTCCAACTTGGCAATCAGTAAAAATATTCTTTCCTATTTCTAAAATTTTTCCTAAGAACATTCCGCCACTTCCAGTTACTGGATTTTGCATCTTTCCTTTATTATTTACAATCTCAAAAATCATAACCTTCATTCTCTCAACATCGCCATCACAAGCATTTTTTATTTGTGTAAATGAAGCTGAATCTATATTCAAAGTATTAACTTCAACTAAAATTTCATTATCATAACAAACCATTGTGTTATCTATCTTGTCAGCTGATTGAGGTAAAGTCCCTTTCGGAAATATAACTCTATGTGTACCATATTTACATGCTTTTTTCATCTACTTAACCTCCATACCCAGTATTTTTCTTGCTTCTAATGGCGAAGCAATCTCTCTATTATGTTTTTTAGCTAAAGAGCATACCTTATTTACTAATTCTGAATTTGAATTAGCTAAAACTCCTTTTTCTATATATATGTTATCCTCGAGCCCTACTCTTACATGACCACCATGAATGATAGCTAATTCAGCTAAAGAAAACTCGAATTTACCAACACCAGCAACACTATACGTAGAATTACTAGGCAAACTATCTTTTAAAAATATGAAATCTCTTTCTTCCCCAGTCATTCCACCAACTACTCCAAGGACAAAACTATAGTGATACGGAGCTTTAATTACGTCTTTTTTTATCAATCTTAAAGTCATGTCAATATGACCTTTTTCAAAACATTCCATTTCATATTTAACATTCAATTGATTCATTTTATTAGCAAAGAAAATAATATCATTTTCTGTGTTTACAAAAACTTCATCTCCGCCAAAATTTAATGTGCCACAATCTAAAGTAGCCATCTCTGGTTGAATTGATAAAACATCTGATCTTTCTTCTCTTGACATACCTACGGCTCCACCAGTAGATACTTGTATTATTATATCTGGACACTTTTCTTTAATGGCTCTATAGATTATGTCATAACGATCTTTATCTTGAGTTGGAGTTCCATCATCATATCTAGCATGCAAATGAATTATTGAGGCACCTGCTAAATAAGCTTCATAGCTAGCATTAACCATCTCTTCAACAGTATAAGGCACAGCTGGATTATTTTCTTTAGTAACTTCTGCGCCAGTAATTGCACATGTGATTATTAACTTATCCATTATATCTTTGTAATTCCTTTGGTACTATACACGTGCCTACTGCTTTAGTGGTTAATAATCTTTCTTCTAAAGCATCGCAAGCCGATGTAGATATATCTGGTCTTGCAGTTATTACCTTATAACAAAAAAATTCCATTCTTCTAGAAGTGTTTCCCGCTTCAATAATCTCTGCTTCTACTTCCACAAAATCTCCTGCATAAACAGGCGCTAAAAAGTCAACTGATTCATAAGCTCTAAAGAGTCCTTCGTCCCCATCTAACCTAATCAATAATTCTGTAGCAGCATCACCAAATAAACCTAATATTTTAGCTCCATCTACCAAGTTTCCTCCGTAATGAGCGTCTTGATTTGACATTCTCATTTTTAAAATAGTTTTCATATCGCTACTCCCTTCATAGGTACTACATTATCTATTATTAATTCCGCTTCAGTCGCTTTTATTACATCTTCAACTGTATAATCAGGATGAACTTCCAATAACTTTAAACCACTCTTCTCTACACTTAAAACTGCCATCTCGGTTACAATCAGATTTGCTTGATGTGCAGCAGTAAGAGGTAAAGTGCATTTTTTCAGTACCTTTGATTGTCCTTTATTAGTGTGTTTTAATGTAATAATCACTTTTTTAGCCCCAGTAACTAAATCCATAGCTCCACCCATTCCCGGAACTTTTTTACCTGGAATAATCCAAGATGCAATCGATCCTTCTTGATCAACCTCCAAAGCGCCCAAAACAGTAACATCAATATGTCCTCCTCTAATAAAAGTGAAAGACAAAGTAGAATCAATAAAAGCTCCACCTTTTTTGATTGTAGCCTTCATTCCCCCTGCATTAACAATGTTAGTTTCCTCGTCAGTTAAAGGACCTAATCCGATTATACCGTTTTCAGCTTGAAAAGTAACATGTTTATCTTCCGAAACATAATCAGCTACTAAAGTCGGTATTCCTATTCCAAGATTTACTAAATCGCCTTCTTTTAACTCTAATGCAATTCTTGAAGCAATAACTTCTTTTTCATTCATTTTCATCACCCACTAAAATATAGTCAACAAACGGATAAGGTGTAATAACATCCTCAGGATCTATTTCTTCTACTCTTATAAAAGGTTCTACCACAACAATTTCAGCTGCAGTAGCCATTACTGGATTAAAGTTTCTCATTGTTTCTTTATACTTTAGATTTCCGTTATTCGCAACAACAGCTCCACCTAACAAAGCCAAATCAGCTCCTAAAGGCTCTTCTAATAGATATTTTTTTCCATTAACTTCTAAAACTTGTTTATTAGATTCCACAATTGTATCTAATCCAGTAGGTGTCAATATTCCTCCAAGCCCCGCTCCAAAAGCTCTAATTCTCTCAGCTAAAGTTCCTTGAGGAACTAATTCAACTTCTATTTTTCCTTCTTGCATAAGTTGTCCTACGTATGGATTGGTTCCAATATGAGAAGCTATCAACTTTCTAACTTGATTATTTACTATTAATTTGCCTACGCCTTTATCTTCATATCCACCATCATTACAAATTATTGTTAAGTTTTTAACCTTTGATTCTACAACATAGTCAATTAATGTTTCAGGTGTTCCATTAGTCAAAAAACCACCGACCATAATAGAAATCCCATCTTTTAAAATATCTTTAAAATCATTTTTTTTAATAAACCCTCTCATATATTATCCTTCCCTTGGCGGCATTATTTCTGCCTCGCCAATAATAACAATCTCATCATTTTGGTTTTTAGCTACGCAATCAAAAGTGACACGATTACGTTCCAAATTAATATCTTTAACTTCCACTCTAGCTGTAACTAAATCCCCAAAATAAACAGGTTTTGTAAACTTTAATGACTGTTTGGTATAAATACTCCCAAGTCCAGGCAGTTGCACTCCAAATATTGCGCTAAACAAAGAACTAACCAACATTCCATGTACTATTTGTTTTTTAAAAATAGTTTTTTCTGCATAGATTTTATCTACGTGAGCTGGATTGTTATCAGTAGATATCTTAGCGTATTGCAAAACTTCCTGTTCTGAAAAAGATTTTTTAGTTTCTGCAAAATCACCAATCTTAATATCTTTAATTGAAAAACTGTTCATATGATCCCCCTTATTTTAAAAAATAAAAAAAAGCCATTATATTTTATAAAAAATATAACAGCTCTCCATCTTTCAACGGCAGTATTTAACCTGTTCGTTTAAATACCAAGAATTTGATTTATAGACTAATCAATTCTTTCGGCGAAACACTCCTTCTTAAACCTCTTATCCGTCCAAAAATAAAAATGAGATTTAATACCAATATTTCGCGCCTCTGTATTATATATAATTCTAAAGTAATTATACTGAAAAATGAAAGCGTTGTCAACAACCAAATTAGTTGTTTTAAGCATATTTTGATTGATTATATTGGAAGGTAGTTAATATTTATGATATAATTTAACATAGATGTTAAAGGAGGTAATTATGCTCGCTGTCATAACCGGTGCTTCATCCGGAATCGGTCAAGAATTAGCTATTCAACTAGCTAACCAAGGTTATGATTTATTCATAATCGCTCGAAGAGAAGATCGATTAAAATATATAAAAAACACATTAAGCAATACCTCAAAAGTTAATGTGGAAATCTTATCCCTTGATTTATCAAATCTTAAGAATTGTGAAGAACTAATTTCAGTACTTGAAAAAAAGAAAATTGATATTTTTATTAATAACGCTGGCTTTGGCGTTTATGGCGATTCAACTAAAACCGATATAAACAAAGAAATGGATATGATAGATCTTAATATTAAAACCCTTCACTATTTAACTAAATCTATTTTGAAACTTATGTCAGAAGGAAAAATAGTTAACATTAGTTCTATGGCAGCTTTTCTTCCCACTCCATTATTATCTAGTTATGCGGCAACGAAATCATATGTTTACTCTTATTCTATGGCTTTAAGATATGAACTTCAAAAAAATAAAAAACCCATAGATGTCATAACCGTATGTCCAGGGCCCGTAATCACCGAATTTAACTTAATAGCTAATGCAAGCCCAAAAATGAAAGGTTTGCCGGTATCTAAATGTGTTAAGTCAATTATCTCTGGAATTAAAAAGAATAAAGCACTTATTATTCCGGGATTGAAAATGAAAATGATGTACCATCTTCTAAAATTAACACCTAGGAAATTAAAAACAAGTATTTCTTATTCAATCCAAAGTAAAAAATAATTAAAAACAACAACCCCCTGCGAGTCTCTGGACTCGCTAAATCTCATGGAGGAGCTTATGAAAAAAATAATAAATCTTATTAAAGAAAATGAAGAAATTAAGCAAATCATTTCTTTATTCAAGGCTAACGAAAACATCTATATAAAAAATACAAACGAAGATAATGCTTTGCTGGCACTTCTATCTATTTTTTTTAACAATAATCAAACTATTTTCGTCGCTACTCCTAATCTCTATAAAGCTCAAATTCTTTATGATAAATTAAGCAGAGTATTAGATAAAGGTGAAATAAGTTTTTTTCCTCAAGATGAGTTCTTGACCAGTGAGTTGCTTGTCAGTTCTATTGAATTTAAGCTTGAGAGAATAAACACTATAATTAAAATTCTTTCTAAGAAAAAAAGAATTGTCATAGTTAACTTGTTCGGCTTACTAAAACCTCAACTTCCGGCAGAAAAATGGGAAAACTCAAAAATTAACTTCACCATAAATCAAGACTACAACCTTGATGAAATAAAAAACAAACTAATCGAATACGGATATAAAAACGAATATACCGTTGAAAAAATTGGTGATTTTGCAATAAGAGGTGGAATCGTTGATATATACCCCGTGAATTCTGAAAAGCCGTATCGACTTGATTTTTTCGGTGATTTACTAGAAAATATTAAAGTATTTGACATTGATTCTCAAAGATCGATTGAATCAGTTGATAACTTTTCGTTATTTCCAATTAATGAATTTTTCTACAATGACTCGGAATTAAACTCACTTAAAGAATTAATAAAAAATAAAATTAGTAAAACTGATTTTTCTGAAGAAACATTAGAGATTATTAAAGATGACATAATCAAACTTGAAAACCGAGAAGAACTTGACAGACTCAGTAGATATATCTCAATCACAAATAATAAACACTATAAAATAACCGATTTAGTTCCCAATCCAAAAATATTCTTTTTAGACTATAACCGTATAATCCAACAAAACGAAATAATAATAGATGAAATTCGTGAGTGGTATATGCAAACTAGCGACTACCCTAAGATGAATTTTGATATCCTTTATGATTTCAATGAAATCGAGCAAATTAAAGGAGTAAGAGTTGATTATCTTGATTATGTTCAAAATCGTAATTTTAAGCATGTCTTTTCTTTGTTTGGCGAAGAAATTATAACTTACAACGAGAATCTAAACTATCTCTTTAGAGATTTAAAAAATAACATTGGAAAGTATGTACAAATTATCGCTTTTGAAAAGGAAGAATCATTAGTTAGTTTCAAAAACAAATTAACTTTAGAAAACATCCCTCATATTACTAATGATCTAGATAACGCCCAAAACAACAAGGTTATTTTAACTATCAATAACTGTCTATTTGACTTTGTTTCTCGATCATTAAACATGAAGGTTCTAACTGAAGAAGCTATAACAAAAAAACATATAACTCGAAAAAGAGGAGAATACGTATCGGTTTACAAAAAATCTGAAAGACTTTCAAGTATCAATGATTTAAAACCCGGAGATTATGTTGTTCATTATGATTATGGTATTGGAAAATTTCTCGAAATAAAGACTATGCAATTCGGAAATCTACAAAATGACTACATCCACATAGAATATAAAAATGGCGATAAGTTATATGTATCTCTTGACGGAATTGACCAAATTCATAAATACTCAGGTAGTGATGGTTACAAACCAAAACTATCAAAACTAGGCGGAACAGATTGGTCAAGAGCTAAGGAAAGGGTAAGACAACAAGTCCAAGAAATTGCGGATAAGTTGATTAAACTATACGCATCAAGAGAAAAAGCTAATGGATTTCCTTATCAAGATTTCCCTAAACTAGAAGACGAATTCGCAAATAATTTTGAATACATTGAAACCAATGATCAAATCAAAGCGATAAAAGATGTGTTTTCAGACATGAAAAAACCGATACCTATGGATAGATTAGTTTGCGGTGATGTCGGATTCGGAAAAACTGAAATTGCTCTTAGAGCAGCTTTTAAAGCGGTTCTAAATCAAAAACAAGTTGCTTACCTCGCTCCTACAACAGTTCTTTCTAAACAACATTTTGAAACTTTTAAAAATAGAATGTCAGATTTCGGGGTTAATGTAGCTTTACTAAATAGATTCATTACAAAAGCAGAACAAAGAAACATCTTAAAAAATTTGAAGCTCGGATATATAGATATAATCATAGGAACTCATAGAATTCTAAGCAATGATATCGAGTTTAAAGATTTAGGGTTATTAATAGTGGACGAGGAACAACGTTTCGGAGTTATGCATAAAGAAAGAATCAAAGAATTTAAAATTAATGTAGATGTTTTATCTTTATCAGCTACTCCTATCCCAAGAACTCTTAACATGGCTATTATGGGAGTGAAAAATATGTCTATTCTAGAAACAGCTCCAGAAAACAGATACCCTATTCAAACCTATGTTTTAGAAAGAAATGATATCATTCTACGAGATGCTATAGAAAGAGAATTAGCTAGAAATGGTCAAATCTTCTACTTATATAATCGTGTTGATAACATTGATTTTATCGCTGATAAAATCAAGAAACTAGTTCCTGAAGCTAGAGTTGATATAGCTCACGGTCAAATGAAGAAAAGTGATTTAGAAAAAGTTATTGACACTTTTATCGAAAAAGAAATTGACGTTTTAATATCTACGACAATCATCGAAACCGGAATCGATATACCAAATGCAAACACTTTAATAATTCACGATTCTGATTTACTAGGACTTTCTCAGTTATACCAGATCCGTGGTAGAGTAGGCAGATCGAATCGAATTGCTTATGCTTATCTAATGTATAAAAGATCCAAAAAGCTTACCGAAGATGCTCATAAAAGACTTCAGGTTATCAAAGAATTCACCGAGTTAGGAAGTGGATTTAAAATCGCCCTAAGAGACTTATCTATCCGTGGTGCTGGCGATGTATTAGGTCAGGAACAAAGCGGATTTATAGATACCGTAGGAATAGATATGTACATGCAAATTCTTCAAGAAGAGATAACTAAGGCTAAGGGAGAAGACTATTCTCAAGAAAAAGCTAAAAAAATTAAAGCAAATGTATCACGGTTCATTGAAAAAGATTACATTGAAGATGATTACATCAAAATTGAAATGCACAAAAAGATTCAAAATGTAAAAACTAAAAATGATGTTTTAATTCTTCTTAGCGAAATAAAAGATCGCTTCGGTGATTACAACATTGAGTTAGAAATATATATATACGAAAAACTCTTTGAATATTTAGCCAAGCAATTAGATATCGAAAGGATAAAAGAAAATAAATCAAAAATTACTCTTGTAATTTCAGAAAACAAAACTTCTAGCATGGCTGCGGCTAATATTTTTAAAAGAAGTTTAGAGGTCAGTGAAGATTTTCGTTTTTCAATTGAAAACAATCAATTTCATATCACATTAAACACAATAAATCTAAATAAACATTGGCTTTATTCAATGGTAGATTTCATGGAAAAAATCAACAACTAAAAAACGCAATAAAATGCGTTTTTTTAATTGCCTAAAAACGCTAAATAGATTGAAATTTTATGCTTTATATTATATAATATATTATATATATTATAATATACGGTGGGATTTTATGAAAGATGTAAGAATTAAAACAGAATACATAACTTTAGGTCAATTAGTTAAGTTTTTAAGTTTGGTTAGCTCTGGTGGAGAAGTCAAATTTTTTTTATTGGATAATCCTATTACAGTTAATAATGAATTAGAATCCAGACGAGGGAAAAAACTATATCCACAAGATGTTATTCAAATAAATAATAAGAGTTATAGGATTGTTAAATAGATGTTAATAAACTCTTTAACTTTAAATAATTATCGTGGTTATAAAAAAACTAGTATTTTTTTTGGCGATAATATTAACTTTTTTATCGGGAATAACGGTAGTGGAAAAACTAATCTATTAGAATCTATATATTTTCTTGCTTTAGCAAAATCCTATAAAAGCATGGATTCTTCTATAATTAATACTGAAGCTGAATTTGCTAAAATTCAAGCTAAAATTCAAAACGATATTCCTATTAATAGTAAAATAATAATTACTCAAAATGGTAAAAAAATCACTTTTAATAATCAAGATGTTAATAAATTAAGCGACTATATTGGGAAAATTAAGATCTTAGCATTCCTTCCGGAGGATATGGATTTAATAAAAGGTTCTCCAAAAAACAGAAGATTTTTTATAGATATGATAATTGGCCAAATAGATAAGAATTATTTACTTGAGTTATCAAATTATCGCAATGTATTAAAACAAAGAAACGAATTATTAAAGATTTATAACGCAAAAAAAAGTCAAGATTTAACTCTTCTAGATATCTATACTGAACAACTAGCAAAGAGTGCTGAAATAATTGTTAATTACCGTAAAAAATTCATAGTTAGCATTAAATCAGAATTAAATAACATGTATCACTATTTAGCCGCAAATAACAAAGACATTTCATTTGATTACCAACCAATCATAGAAGAAAACATATTAAATCAATTGAAATCTAAATACCCTAAAGACATAGCTCAAAAAAACACTAGTACAGGGCCTCATAGAGATGATTATGTTTTTTTAATAGATAATATAGCCGCAAAAGATTACGCATCTCAAGGCGAACAAAGAGTTATCATATTGGCAATTGTTCTTTCAATAGCTAATATAATCATGAAAACTAAAAATATAAAACCTATTTTATTGTTAGATGATGTATTTTCTGAGTTAGATTATTTAAGACAAAATCAACTAGTTAAATATTTAAATGACTCGTCAATACAATCAATAATTACAACAACAAATATTAAAGATATAAATAGCAGTTTCTTTAAAAAAGCAAAAATATTTCATGTTCAAAACCACTTAGTCAAGGAGGGCAAAATAAATAATGGATAATCGTGAAAACAGTAAATATGATTCAAGTAATATACAGATTCTTGAAGGCCTTGAGGCCGTAAAGAAAAGACCCGGGATGTACATAGGCTCTACAGGTCCTAGAGGTTTACATCATTTAGTTTGGGAAATAGTAGATAACGCCGTTGACGAAGCTTTAGCGGGTTTTTGTGATACTATTGTTGTTGAAATACTTCCAGATAATGTAGTTAGAGTTACTGATAATGGTAGAGGTATACCAGTGGATACACATCCAAAAACTGGTAGACCTTCTGTTGAAACAGTATATACCACACTTCATGCTGGAGGAAAATTTGACCACAATTCTTATAAAGTATCAGGAGGTCTACATGGTGTAGGTGCGTCTGTAGTAAATGCTCTTAGCGCCTATATGACAGTTGAAATCCATAAAGGCGGAAAACAATATGTAATCGAATTCGAACATGGTTTTCTAAAAAAAGAATTAACTTTACTAGGTGAAACTGAAAAGTCTGGTACAATAGTTACTTTCTTAGCGGATCCTTTAATATTTGAAGAAAGTCAGGAATACGAATTTGAAACATTAAGAACTAGAATTCAACAACTTGCTTTTCTTAATAAAGGACTAAATTTTTCTATATCTGACAAAAGAGATGAATTAAAAATCGTACATAAAGACTACTGCTACCAAGGTGGAGTAAGAGAATATGTTTCATTTCTTAACCAAGATAAAAAAGCTATTCATCAAGATGTTGCTTACTTTGAAGGTGAACAAGAAAATATTATTGTTGAAATAGCTATGCAATATAATGATGGATATGCTTCAAACATCTATCCTTTTACTAACAATATCACTAATCCTGAAGGAGGTACTCACGAAGAAGGTTTTAAAACAACCTTAACGAGAATACTAAATAACTACGGAAAAAGCGCTAATATTTTTAAAAAAGATGAATCATTAGCGGGCGAAGATACTAGAGAAGGTTTAGTGGCCATCGTTTCTATAAAACATCCAGACCCTCAATTTGAAGGTCAAACTAAATCAAAACTAGGATCCTCTGATGCAAGAAGGGTTGTTGGTTCAATTATGAGTGAGGGTTTAGAAAGATTTTTAATGGAAAATCCTCAATCAGCTAAAATAATAATTGAAAAAGCATTAATGGCTCAAAGAGCTAGATTAGCCGCTAAAAAAGCAAGAGAGGCAACTAGAAGAAAATCGCCTTTAGATAGTTTAGGTTTCGCATCTAAATTAGCTGATTGTCGTTCTAGAGATTCACAAAGAGCAGAGATTTATATTGTGGAAGGTGATTCTGCCGGAGGTTCAGCTAAACAAGGTAGAGATTCAGAATTTCAAGCTATTTTACCTTTGAGAGGTAAGGTTCTTAACGTAGAGAAAACTAGAATTGACAGAGCTCTACAAAATAAAGAAATTTTGTCGATGATACAAGCTTTTGGAACAGGAATTGGTGAAGAATTTAATATTGGAAATTTAAGATACAAGAAAATCATAATTATGACCGATGCCGATGTAGATGGCGCTCACATTAGAACTCTTCTTCTTACTTTCTTATTTAGATACTTAAAACCACTGATTGAGTATGGAAATGTATATATTGCACAACCACCTCTTTACAAAGTACAAGTTGGCAAAAGTGTTCAATACGCTTACTCCGATAAAGAACTCGATAAAATACTATCAGAAACTAATGGTAAACCATCAATCCAAAGATACAAAGGTCTAGGTGAAATGAATCCAGAACAACTTTGGGAAACAACGATGGATCCAGAACAAAGAACATTACTTTTAGTAAATGTAGATGACGCTATTGAGGCTGATCGAGTATTTACAATGTTAATGGGTGATGATACAGAAAGTAGAAAAGAATTCATTCACGAAAATGCTGAATATGTTAAAAACCTTGATGTTTAAGCGGATTTTAACCATGAATGATATATAAGAGGTGATAACTTGTACTTGCATAAAAATATAATAATAGAAAAAGATGCATTAAAAAATAGTTTAGATATTTTAAAGGCTTACGAAAAAATTCTTTTTGTGACAACTTATGAAATAGAAGTCATTTTCAAAGATTTTATTAATTCTATAAAGAATGAAGTTCATGAAATTTATTATCTAGATGATTTCACAGTTAAAAATGCTTATGATATTTCATACAAACTAACTGTAAATCATTATGATTGTATCATTGCTTTTGGTGGTGGAACTGTAAATGACACTTGTAAATTAGCTTCTCACTACAGCAAAAAACATATGATATTAATCCCTACTATAATTTCAAACGATGGTGTATCTAGCAATGTAAGTGTATTAAAATTTGAAAATAATAAGACTAATACCCTTTCAGCTAAATCACCTGACACAATTATTATTGATACGGAAATAATCAAGAACTCTCCGCAGATATATTTAAAAGCTGGCCTTTGTGACTTATTAGCTAATTATACAGCGCTATTTGATTGGAACTTAGCCGTAAAAGCTGGTAAAGAAGAAAGAAATGATGTCGCTTATATAATTTCTAACAATGCGCTTTTATCACTCATATATTTGCCTGAGGATATTAACCAAGATGATTTTATTAAACTAGCTTGTGAATCTTTAATTCTATCAGGTATAGCTATAGAAATAAAAGGCAACTCAAGACCTTCAAGTGGTTCAGAACATCTATTCAACCACGCCATAAACT
>Ga0172377_10004030_pt1 | contig 15103 bp, 14 predicted proteins | sample Pumphouse3metaG_FD_119749 | JGI IMG/M metagenome (GOLD analysis project Ga0172377, IMG submission 119749) | Leachate microbial communities from a municipal landfill in Southern Ontario, Canada - Pumphouse #3 metaG | ecosystem: Engineered > Solid waste > Landfill > Unclassified | place: Canada... | reverse complement strand
ACGTTCGATCATTCCTCGCAATTCGCGAACGTTACCTGTATAGTGGAAATCAAACAAGAACTTTTCCGCATCAGCCGTGAACCCAATGATATTCTTTGCATATTGTTGTGAAAATCGATCAAGGAACATTTTTGCTATCAACAAGATATCCTCAGATCTTTCATTGAGGGTAGGGATATAGAATTGCAGGGTGTTAATTCTGAAAAATAAATCTCTACGGAACTTTCCCTCATCAACAAGCTCTTTAAGATTGCGATTAGCAGCGCAAATCAGTCTGACATCCAAAGAAACAACCTGATTTCCTCCAAGTCGAACGACCTCTTTTTCTTGGATTACACGAAGAAGACGACCTTGCATAATGAGGGGGATTTCGCTGATTTCATCCAGAAACAAGGTACCTCGATGGGCCATTTCAAATACTCCAGGTTTTCCACCTTTTTTGCTTCCTGTAAAAGCCCCCTCCTCATAACCAAACAATTCACTCTCCAAAAGTGATGAAGGTAGAGCTGCACAGTTGACCGCAATAAAGGGTCCTGCTTTTCTTCTTCCTTCATTATGAAGACTTTGGGCAAATAGCTCTTTACCGACTCCTGTAGCTCCTTCAATCAGGACAGAACTTGTGTACTGGCTGAATTTTTTTGCGATGGCAATACAGTCAGCCATTCTTTTACTTTTAAAGATGATATCAGAGAACGAGTTTCTGGCAACAAAGCCCTTATCAATTAACTGCATGCGTATCTTTTGCTCTAGACTTTGTAGACGAGTTACTTCTTGGAATACGGCAACAGTACCTTTTACCTCATCGTTGACTTTAATGGGAATATTTGTAAGCGATACTTTTATATCATTGATCTGACGAATTTCTTCAATAATATGTTCATTTGAAGCAATTTCTTGCATTACCGATCCATAAGAAATCAGTTCTGCTATGTTCTTCCCCAAAAGTTTTTCTCTCGAAACTTTGAAAATTTCCTGGGCAGGGGTGTTCATCATGATGATCTGGTGTTTTTCATCTGTTGCAATAATTCCATCATGTACATAATCAATAAGTGTAAGATAACGATTCAATAATTCTATTTCACGCTTTGATGAAGAAAGGATGTGCAAGGCAGCGTCAAAAGCTGCAAGAATGGAAGTTTCACTGCTCACCCACATGAAACAACGGAGACCTCTTCTTTTACAGACTTCTCCGACAATTGCACCTCCAGCAAATACCCTGATACCTTCATTCACACATGATGTGATCAGTTCATCAACATCATTATCATGGGATATTTCAATTTTCTTGACATTTTTTCCTACACCCATGACCAAATCAAAGCCTGAGATTATATTTTTGTATCCAATGATTGCGAGTGGTTCGGTCAGTTTTATGAGTTCAGGATAACTAGCTAATAAATCGTACCCAGTAATGACGATTTCGACCATTGGGATTCTCAAAACGTCACGGAGAAGAAGGAATGTTCCTCCTCTGCTTATGATTACTTTAGCGCCCTGGCCCATTTTTTGGCGGGCTGCAGATAATCCTTCATCTAGATTTGCTAAAACTACTTCTATGTTTGCATATTCCTGTCGTTGAAGGATGGTCACCGCTTTTTCATACATATCATTATACGGTGCAATCAAGACGATTTCTTTTGATTTCTCTTTCATGAATTTTAGTGTATTCCAAATAAGGGTTGAGTGCTACAGATAAAATTCTGGAAAACTGTTCTTCCTTCAAGCATGTTCGGGTTTGACAAACCACGGTTCTTCCTCTACACCATAGATATGAAAAGACGAACGTTATGTATCGTACTATTTATCACCATGCTTTCTATGCCTCTCTTTGCTCTTCCTGTTTCCAGTGAACTTGCCCTTGGTTTTCATGGGGCGTCTTTGCCTGTTGATGAAAAAATCGGCCAACTGGTGGAAGCAAACGTGGGGAGTGTGGAAGATCTGACCATTGAGGCTCTTAGTACTCCCTATTCGTTGGAATGGGTCGAGAAATATGTGCCGAAGGATATTCAGTTTGGATTCGTACATACATTTGATGCGGTTCTTTCTTCCTTGCTTCCCCAACGTGCCGTCTCAACAGCAAAAGCAATCAAATCGCAAGAGATGCAACAGGTGTCGTTTCGTTTCAGGGTGGAAGAAACCGGTGCCTTGCACTATGGGACCTTTGTCTGGATAGAACTCGAAGAAGGTGTCTACAACCTGATATCCATCACTCTGGAGCCATAGATACAAACAGGCGCTTCTCCGGGAAAGCAAAATTCAAAGTACTTTTTTTTGTGTGATGGTAACGATTTTGCTTCTTTATATCGAAAGAGTTGTCTTGCTATGCAAGCAATCAATGGTAAAATTACATATTCATTATGCACCATGAGGAGGTTACAAATGAAAAAAGGTTTATTGGTACTGTTGGTTGTTTTCTTAGTGTTCGCACCACTTGCGGCACAAGGTTCAAAAGAAGATGGGGCTGCAGCCAAGGAATTGGTTGTGTATGCCAGCGTTGACGAAGCAAATGCAGTGAAGATTCTTGATGCTTTCACCAAGGATTCTGGAATCAAGACCAGTTTTGTCCAGCTCTCCTCCGGTCCCGCTCTTACCCGAATTCAGGCAGAGAGTGGCAGACCTCAGGCGGATGTATGGCTCGGAGCTCCCAGCGACAACCATGTTACTGCCAAGAACGATGGTTTGACTGTTCCCTACAAGGGAGAGTCTTTTGAAGGATTGGGTGCTGAATTCAAGGATGCTGAAGGCTATTGGAGAGGTTTTTACATGAATCCCCTTTGCTTTGGCGTCAATACTGCAGCTCTTGCTAAAGCTGGTGCTTCTGTTCCCCGCAGTTGGGCTGACCTTCTCAAACCCGAATACAAAGGTTTGATCCAGGTTCCCACTCCTCAGGCTTCCGGTACTGCTACCACCATGGTCTACAGTCTGATTGAAATCATGGGTGAGAATGAAGCTTTTGCGTACATGACCAAACTGAATTCCAACATTCAGACCTATACCTCATCAGGTACCGGTCCTTCAAAGGGTGTCAATGTAGGTGATTGCGCAATTGGTATCCAGTTCTCCCCAGCATTTTTCCAGATGAAGGCCAATGGACAGCCTGTTGAAATCGTATTCCCCTCAGAAGGATTTGGTTTTGAGTTCCCTGCTGCTTCCATTCTGAAGGGTGCAAAGAACTATGAAGCTGCCAAGATCTTCATGGATTGGTTGGTCAGCAAGAAGGGACAGGATGTACTCAAGTCGACTGGAACCTATTTCTACCCAGTCATCGATTCTGCAGAGATTGATCCTGTCATGCCCGCTTTCTCCACATTGGATGTCGTCGGTATAGATCTTGCCTACTACAGTGCCCGAAAGGGTGAATTGGTAGAAAGATGGGTCAGTGAAGTCCTCTCTGCCAAAAAGTAATCTACATTTTGGATTCGGTGGCATGTATTCGACATGCCACCGGTTTGTTTCTTTTTATATGTGAGGTGCCGATGAACGCTACGTATATATCCGGCAAATGGCATGGATTAAAAAAACTCAGCAAGGATCCCTTGCTTTTAGGAATAATCATCCTCCTGTTGCTTTCCTTGTTGCTCTTTATCATCTATCCCTTGTGGAAGGTCTGCGTAGTCAGCTTTCAAGTTGATGGACACTTTTCCTTCAAGAATTTTACTGACGTCATGACCTATAGCAACGGCTACTATCTCAAGGCGTTGTGGAACTCTCTCTGGATGGGCGTCGCAACTGCTTCCATTGGAACCTTCATCGCCTATATTTTCGCCTATTCTTTGACTAGGGCAAATATTCCTGGAAGAAAATTCTTCAATCTCATAGCTACGATTCCCATCATCAGTCCTCCATTCATCGGAGCTCTTGCTGTTATCATGCTCTTTGGGCGAAATGGATTCATCAGCTCCACTGTTTTAGGTATGGACAATGCCAATGCGTATGGACCGAAGGGACTGCTTTTTGCCCAGGTACTTACCTTTTTCCCTGTCGCATACATCACACTGCGTGGGGTGTTGGAATCAATCAGTCCAACCTTGGAAGATGCTGCAATGGACTTGGGAGGAAACCGATTCACCATTTTCATGAAAGTAACGCTTCCTCTTTCCATTCCCGGTATAGCCAGTTCTGCATTGGTGCTCTTTGTAGAGTCGCTTGCAGATTTTGGCAATCCATTGGTGCTTGCTGGTGCCCAGTTTCCCATCCTTTCCGTACAGGCTTATCTTGAGATAACCGGAATGGGCAATTTTGCAAAAGGAGCGGCTCTTGCCTTTATCCTTTTGGTTCCCTCCGTTTCTGCGTATGTATTGCAGAAATATTGGGTGAGCAAGAAGCAATACGTGACCGTTACAGGCAAACCAACCCAATCTTCCAATAATGTGGTGAGCAAAAAAGCACGATGGATGCTCTTTGTTGTCTGTTGTCTCATCGCTTTTATAGTGATTTTGATCTATGCAAGCATTGTATGGGGAGCTTTTGCCAAGTCTTGGGGAAACAGCAATGAACTGACCTTACAAAACTTCGTGTATGTGTTTCGGGTTGGGTTTGAATCAGTTCTCGATACCCTGACAATTGCCGGTCTTTCCACACCGATTGCTGGAGTATTGGGAATGGTCATTGCCTTCTTGGTTGTAAGAAAAAAATTCATGGGCAGGAAATTCATGGAGTTCTCCAGCATGTTGAGTTTTGCTGTTCCTGGAACGGTTGTTGGTATCGGGTATATCCTTGCCTTCAATCATGCGCCATTCTATCTCACGGGAACCTTGGCAATCCTTCTGATCAATTTCATCTTTCGATATCTTCCTGTTGGCGTTCAAGGAGGAGTGGCTGTACTGAATCAAATAGATCCCTCCATTGAAGAAGCTGCGGTTGATTTGGGAGCTGACAGTAACAAGACCTTCCGTAAGGTAACCCTTCCCTTGATGATTCCCGCATTTTTCAGTTCACTGATCTATTCCTTTGTGAGAAGCATGACTGCTATCAGTGCAGCCATCTTCCTTGTCTCAGCAAGGTGGAAACTCATGACGGTACAGATTATGAGTCAGGTTGAAAGTGGACGAATCGGAGCCGCTGCAGCCTTCAGCTTGATTCTTGTTGCTATCATTTTGGTGGCAATGTTTGTCATTAAGACGTTTTTGAGATTGAAGTATCATACAAATAGTTCAATCCTTGCCCACTAGGAGAAGATAAACCATGAGCGTAACACTGGTAAATGTGACCAAGATTTTCACCGATCATGATGATAAGAACAAAGAGTTCACTGCAGTTGACAATGTGAACATCGAAATAAAAGAAGGGGAGATGGTCACCTTTTTAGGACCTTCTGGGTGTGGAAAAACCACTACATTGCGAATCATCAGTGGATTCGAGCAACAGACAAAAGGCGACGTTTATATCGATGGGGAGTTGGTCAATGACCTTCCAGCCAATAAGCGAAACTCTTCAATGGTTTTCCAATCCTATGCAATCTTTCCTCATCTTACGGTTGCAGGGAATATTGGTTTTGGTCTCGAGTTGAAGGGTATGAAAAAAGCCGAGATACAAGTCGAGGTTGATAAAATCATGCAGACCATGGGGCTTTCTGCCTTAGGAAGCCGCCAGCCCAGTCAATTGTCTGGTGGACAGCAACAGAGAGTGGCTCTGGCAAGGGCTATCGTCAATAAACCAAGGGTATTGCTGTTTGATGAACCACTTTCAAATCTTGATGCCAAACTCAGGGACCAGATGCGTACAGAAATCCGACGTATCCAACAGACTTTCGGTATCACCAGTATTTATGTCACCCATGACCAAGCAGAAGCCATGACGGTCAGTGACCGGATCATGGTCATGGACAAAGGAATCATCCAACAGTTGGGTACACCTTTTGAAATCTACAGCCGACCGACCAACCATTTTGTGGCCGACTTCATAGGAAGGGCAAATTTCTTTTCCGGTACCGTAACTAAATTGGATACTGAAGTGACTCTTCTGGTCAATAAGAAAGAGTACACCTTCTCCTCCTTCAACAAAGATGTAAAAAAAGGGAAAAGCGGTACCATCGTCATACGTCCTGAGGGGCTGAGGATTACAGATCCAAGTCCCGATGCCTTTTACAATGGAAAAGTGAGCCATGCAGTCTATCTTGGAGCAACCATGGAGTATGAAATACAAGTGAAGGGTAAGATTGAACCTATTGTGGCTATTTCCTACAATCCAGTTCTTGAAGGGTTTCACAAGGTCGGTGATGAAGTAGGTATTTCGTTTGATTCAGTAAGTGCCCATGTAATTTGCTGAATCGTCTGAAGAGTTGTCAGGGATTGGTCTTTTCTATGATCAGTACATAATCACCTGGGTGAGGAATGTTCACTGACAGCTCTTCAATGTATTTTCCCCCATCATTGGTGGCATGGGTGCTGCTGTCCACGTTCTCTTGGCTCTGCTCGTATTCGGCAAGTAAGATTCTCAGATCTTCACTCAAATCATTCATGCTAAGGGTGATTGAAGTCTGACTTGGTTGTACATAGACTTTGATATATTTTGCATCAGTATCCTCAAGCAAGGGACCCGACCAAGCATCCATCAGTTCAGGATTGACAGGTGGGGTTTTACTGTACACTCCACATCCTGTTCCTAAGAAAAGGATGATGAAGCAACAGATGATACTGAGAATATGAGAAAACAATGCATGCCTACGATGAGCGTTGTCCATACGAAATCCTTTTTCTTCATAAGGGAAAACCGCGATGAATCAATAAGATTACAGGAAAAATAAAAAAAATTCCTCTTGAGCAGATGCTTTTGGTTTGCCATGCAACTCCTAGAAGAATGAAACCTGCGAAAGCTATTGCTTCAATTTCAGCTTGAATAGTCTGGCGATGGCTATTTGGTTTTCATCAGGCACTGTATATCTCTCTTCGAGGAGTTTTGAAAAAGAAATCCTCTGATACCGTTCCATATGAGACAAGACTTCCTTGTAGCCCATCGTCCATTGATTGTCCTTGAGAATCGTATCCATGTAGGTGGAGAGTATCAAAGACAAGAACTGCAAGAACACTCTTCCTGAAAAAAGATAAGGATCATGCACCTCCAGCATCTTACAGTCTTTTTCATTCTTAAGATCATCCCACTCTCGTTCCAGTTCATTTCTTTTAAGATACGTGGCCAAGGCTTTTTGGTAATCCTCTTCACCTTTGGTGAGAATGGCATAATACCCGGTGTTTGAATCTTCGAATACTTTTGAAGGATCTTTTCGAAAAGTTACCTTTGCTATGGTACGATTTGAATACTTGACCTCAAAGTACTCCTCGTACAGTCGTTGGTGTTCTTCGACGATTTGGTTCTCCTGCAGTTCCTGTCTGCAGGCAAACAATAGGTTCTTGAGATTTCGTTTTTGTTCCCCTCGCCAGATTGCATCATAATACAGATGTATGACACAGTCATGCTCTTGAGGAATGGAGACAGCCTGGATTTTATTGCCTTCTTCATCAAAGAAAGGTTTTGCCTGATGAATTTCTTCTTTGTGTTTGCTGATGAGCATATCAACCCATTTCTGTCGTGAAGGGATCCTGATGAGAAAGGGATACTGTTTTTCTGATAGCTTATGGATTTTCTCCCGTGTATAGAAAATTCTGTTCAAAACAAGGTTGGTCCTATTGAAATCATGTAGGGATACATGTGAGGTGAGTGCTTCAACCGTATCCAAAGACCGAAGATTACCTCCCAAAAGGGAGTAACACAAAGGCTTTTGTGTCTTTCGATTGGTCAGGATGGCAATGTTGTTTTGTTCGAGTGCTTCTCTGTCACGATTGAAACCATAGTGCAGATAGGGGTTATGGCTCTCATAGGATGCTACACTGGTAAGGTCGAAGAGTTGGTACGTTTCTCCTTTTTTCTCAGAAAACCAACGTTTGAAAAATTGATATTGCGCGTCTGTATTCACGAGCTTGAGCGTGTTTTGCATGTCCTTCACGGTGAGATGCATTTTCTCAGGACAATGAGCATCAAGCCATGACGGAGCCTTTGAAAGCTGGTTGTCTTCACTGACCAGATAAAAAACCAAAGCACGAATTCTGGATAATTCTTCTGGAGAACATATGCTCGAAAGACGTTTCTTGAGTTTTGAAGTAGTGAAGACCTTGTCGAGCAACAACCATGTCCCTTCTGGTTTGCATGCAATGACAGGCATGCGGGATACTTGCTCAGCTTGATCGCGGTGAGCAAGGTAGCGTTGGTTGAAGATTCTTTCTCCCGTTGAGGGGTCCAACTTGCCGATACAAAGTCGTCGATGGCGCGTCTGTTGCTTTTCCTGATTCCAGTAGAATTGGTCCTGATACAGATAAACGACCCCGTTTTTAGGGTTTTTGATCTCAATAATCTTAGGCTCTGATAACTTTATTACCATGTTAGAAAATATAACATGAAATGCAAAATAAATAAATATAAATTATACTTATATATAATGTTAGCTATAAAACTAATTATAACATAATTAAAATTTAAAAAATATATAATTCCATATGTTAGAAAGCTTAAGAGATTAAAGGGTTGTGTAAAATTTATATTACATGTTACAATTCTGCACATATACCACCAAAGGAGTTTACTTGTGAAAAACACAAAATCAATGTGGAAATTACTGACCATCGTCGGAATTATCATGACTGTCTCTATGATGACAGTTTTCGCCCAAGGCCAGAAAGAGGCCACCAATACGATCTCTTTTGCAGGATCAGGAGGGTACCCTCCCTTTAACTACATGACGGATGCAGGAGAAGTCATTGGATTTGATGTAGATGTCGCCCAGGAAATTGCCGATAGATTGGGGAAGACCTTGGAATACAAGACAACTGCCTGGGATGGCATCGTCGAAGGTTTGCGTGCAAAACGGTATGACGGCATCCTTGGAAGCATGGGCATCACCCCGGAGCGAGAAGAGCGTGTAGACTTTTCCATTCCTTACTACTACAGCGGTCCTCAGTTGATCGTCCGTAAAGATAGCGGCATCAACGGTCCTTCAGACCTTGACAGTTCCCATTCCATTGGACTGGTGACCGGTACAACGTATGAACTCGATGCTCAAAACCTGGGTGTTTCTGTAAAACTCTATGAAGATGACAACCAGACCCTTCTGGAATTGCTCAATGGTCGGATCGACGGTGTTCTTACCGACAGAATCGTTGGTTTGAATGCAATTGGAGCCTTGAAGGATGGAGATGCATTGACCTTGGTAGGTTCTGTACTGAGAAGCGAAACCATGGGCATCGCCTTTCATGACGATGATGATGAGCTGAGAGAACAGGTCAATCAGATCCTAAAAGATATGTTTGCTGATGGAACGATGGCCGCTATTAGCGGAAAATGGTTCAACGGCGAAGATATCACAAGAGAGTAGGGGAATAGGTACAAACTATGAACATATTACCCTGGGATTTGAGTGTAATCCCCCAAAAATTCTTTCTGTTTGCAGAAGCTGCCTCCTACACACTCCAGATAACATTCTTTGGGGTGCTGTTGGGTTTACTCATCGGCCTGGTGGTTGCTTTGGGGAGGCTCTCCAAAAACCGAGCGTTGTCATCTCTCTCAAAAGCCTATATCTTCTTGATCCGAGGGACACCGTTGCTCGTTCAGCTGTTCATAGTCTATTACGGACTTACTTCGATCGTTACGATTGCTCCCATCCCTTCAGCCATCATGGCACTTGCAGTGCATAACGGAGCCTATATAGCGGAAATTTTCCGTGGTTCGATTCAATCGATCCATTATGGACAAATGGAAGCAGCTCGGAGTTTGGGAATGACCCACGGGAAAGCCATGCGGAGGATTGTTCTTCCGCAGGCTTTCAAACGAGCGGTTCCTTCTTTGGGAAACCAATTGATCATTGCATTGAAGGATAGTTCATTGGCTTCCACCATTGCTGTTCCTGAGCTTATGCTCAAAGGAAGGCAGATGGGTTCCTCGACCTTTATGTATATGGAAATGTTCATCATCGTAGGTATTTGGTATCTTTTGATGACCAGCGTTTTGACCTATGTGATCCATCGCGTAGAGGAAAAATTGAAGGTGAGTGATCGTGACTGATAGTGTAAAGATTGAAAAAATAAAAACAGATGAAAAGATCCTGCAGATTCAAGGCCTCAACAAGTGGTATGGGGATCTGCAAGTACTCAAGGGTATTGACCTTGAGGTGAAACGTGGAGAAGTGGTGGTGATCATCGGCGCTTCGGGTAGCGGGAAAAGTACGCTGCTGCGATGTGTGAACTTTCTTGAAAAATCGAAGAAAGGGAAGATCTATATCAGTGGAAAACTGGTGAAACACCAAGAGAAGCAGTTGAACAAAGTGCGCCAGGAACTGGGCATGGTATTTCAACACTTCAACTTGTTTCCTCATATGACGGTTGCAGGCAATGTGATGGAAGGCATGGTGCAGGTAAAAGGCTTGTCAAAAGTCGAGGCCAGGAAAAAAGCAGAGAAACTGCTTCAGCGTGTAGGGCTCGAAGACAAGGCCGATGTCTATCCAGCGATGCTTTCAGGGGGGCAGAAGCAACGTGTGGCCATTGCACGTGCTCTTGCCATGGAACCGAAAATCATGTTGTTTGATGAGCCGACCAGTGCATTGGACCCTGAGTTGGTAGGTGAGGTTCTTGCAGTAATGACCAAACTTGCCCAAGAGGGTATGACCATGCTTGTGGTAACCCATGAGATGTGGTTTGCAAAAGAGGTCGCCGACCGAGTCATCTTTATGGATGATGGTATCATTCTTGAAGAGGCAACTCCTGAAAAAATGTTCAGTGCCCCGGAAAATGAACGTACCCAAGCATTCCTCAAGCAGATTCTCCCCTCTCAACAAGAGTAGGTGTATCTATGGGTATGCTTTGTAAGAAGCATACCCAAATCTGCAGAAGCCGAAGCGTGTTTCAAAACATTGCCTTACCATGATACATGGTGATCGCATAGTGATACCTAAGCAGAGATGGTTTGTATGAACTGTCTCTGTTTCTTTATTTTCAGGAAGAATCTGTCAGGTTTTTTGTGTATACTGGAAACAAGGAGCGTTGTTCATGGCATTACTACAGATTTCATGTTTTTCCGATTCTTTGATGATGGACACTTCGGTGCAGATTCTCTTTCCCCAGAACTGTCAGAGGACGCCTCAAGATAGAAAAGCTTCTATGAGGGGACCGTATAAAGTCTTGTACCTGTTGCATGGTCTGAAGCAAGATCATACCAGCTGGGTAAGGAATTCCTCTTTGGAACGGTATGTTTCTTCTCTCCCTTTGGTTGTGGTCATGCCGTCAGTGCATCGTAGCTTTTACACCAACCAAACTAGAGGGTATCCCTACTTCAATTATGTTGCAGACGAACTTCCATCTCTCATGAAGGACATGTTCAACATCTCGTCCAAACGTGAAGACACCTTTGTAGCCGGCTTGTCCATGGGAGGCTATGGTGCTTTCAAACTTGCTCTCTCTCGACCACATCAGTACAGCCATGCCGGTAGTCTTTCCGGGGCATTGGATCTGGTGGAACTGGGCAAGCACTATGAGGAAGAACAGAATCGTCCCTTCCCTTGGGAAATGACGAATACCTTTGGCGATGTTGGAACGCTTGAAGGAAGTGAACATGATTTGTTTGCCCTGGCGGGAAAGCTGACGACAGTGAAACCGAAACTCTTCCAGAGCTGCGGTAGTGAAGATTTTCTTTTGGAAGGAAACCATACATTCAGAGACACCTTCTCAGCCTCGTTTGATCTGACTTATCACGAGGAATCAGGTGCTCATACCTGGGATTATTGGGATAGAAACATCCAGAAGTTGCTTGCTTGGTTGCCGATTGTGGGGAGCTGTCCTCCCCAGTCTTGAAGGTGTACGATTTTCACGAGAAAGGAGGGCAAGGAATGAAAGATCTGAAGGAGACTGAGAACCTCTACCGAGAAAACCCTGAAAACCACAGGACCATCATTGATGTCGCCTTGGATACCTATTTGGAATTTTTCCATGAGTGGGATAATGCTGCCTTCAGAAAACGGGATATGCATCCTGAATTGGCTGAATTCCTTGATATCTGTTCACAGGACATCCCCATGCGAAAAGCCTTGGAAATCCAATTCTTTGTCAATGCAGGAGAGCTCGACAGCAAAAAGGAGCAGTTGGTTACAACAAGTTTCAAGAACTACTATCTCTCCTTGTATCGAAATGAAAAGAGAAGGGTCAGAAGAATTTTGAAAAGAAGTCTGGCTCTGATGTGCATCGCGTTGGTCTTGATACTTTTCTATGCTGTTCTGCATGCTGGAATTGTACGAGCCCTTTGGTTCTCAGTATTGCTGGAAGGTCTGCATATCGGGGGATGGGTGTTCATGTGGGAATCGTTCCACCTCGCGTTTTTTGATAGTCTGGAACCGATGAAACGGAAGCAGGAAATGAAAAGACTCTACCTTGCAAATCTTCGGTTTCGCAGCAACTGAGCTTTCCTACGCTTGGGCAACGGCGAGAGGCAAGGAGAGTTGAACCCATCGATCATCAAGGGTGAAGATGATGTCCGCTTCGCACCAAGAGGAATAAGAACGTAATTTTTGAAGCATTTCGGCACGTATGGCATCGATTTCACTCACTTTTCTTTCCTCTTTCAAATAGATGTATATGGTAACGGCGAGGCTTCTTCCCTGTTGGTTTGCAAATACCTCCGACTTGAGGAAATTCTCTTTCTTCACATAGGATTTAACGATTTGTTCCAGTTTTTTCTGTACTGATTTTGGAGGAGCTGCACCCAACAGTTCTCTGGCGCTTGTTACAAGAGTACTCAAGAGCAGGGGGGAAAGGCCCAAGGTAAAGAGGATGGTCATGATCGGATCCACATAGTCGGATGCTTTTACATACCCTGCTTCATTAAACAGGTGAATCAATACCATCGAGAGCACAGCAGCAAAACTGATGATGGAATCAACGAACCATGAACGGCTTTCTGTCTTCAATACCGGTGATTGCAATCGTTTTGCCTGAAAAAAGAGTATGGACCACACTGCGATGCATCCTACCAGCGAAATGATTGATACCCTAAGGGCTATGGAAACATCTATGGAGTTTCCTCCTGTACAGAGAGAAACGACAGCAGCCCCTCCGATTCCAAGAATCATGAAGAGCATCACCGCTGAACGAATGACAATGAAAAAGGGCTCGAACGCACGATAGCCGAATTGATAGGTGTCGTTGTCTTTTGTAAACAACAACGTAACCACGCGTCCTGAGATAAGGATGAAGACGCTTTGGATAAGCGAATACATGCCATCTAAGAGAAGGGATTTTGAAGATGCAAGCATTGATGCAACAATGCTGAGTATGCCAAAGGCAAGGCATACTACATTTACTGCCCGTAAGAGAATCAATTCGGTGTTTTTATTACTCATATACCATGTTCATTTCATGCATGGCGTTCATTCGCCCTACTAAGGGAAGCTAGCTTCCGACCGTTGTTTTTGTCCTACGCATAGGGCATGTACACAAGAACGCGTACGATTCCAACGATTTGCACTGTGTTGAATGAATTCAGTTTACCAGAAAATTGATCTTTGAACAAGCAAGCAGATAGCTATCTCTATAGCTAAGGGTTTGGCAATGATTTTCAAGATTGTTGTTTTCGGCTTGTTTGACACTTGTGTAGAGGATAAAATATTTGTATCCTTATTAAAAATAAGTATCATTTAGGTGTTTTTATTTTTGTTAATCAGCTTTATAGAGGTGTTCCATGAAGACTCATTCCAAAGTGTATACTGCAGTGGCATTGTGTACGATTTCTTTGTTACTGGTTTCTTGTTTCAAATCTGCAACAGAGCCCGTCGTTTTGGATGAACTTGCTGCAGCAACCGATTATACCCAGATCGTCTCTTCTGCTGTTGAAGTACGCATCGCTCCTTTGAGAGACCGTGTTTTAGGTAGTGGAACCATTCAAGGCCAAGAAGAAGTCATCATCAAGGCTCGAATTGGGGGAGTCATTCAATCCATCAACTTCAATCTTGGATCAACGCTTGAGAAGGATGAAGTCATCTTGACCTTGGACGACAGCATCGTTTCTCTGCAAGTCAGCCAGATAAAGAAACAGTATGAGAATAGTCTCAAGGAACTGAAGGCCTACGAACAGCTTTATGAACGTGGCGCCATATCCTTGGTGCAGCTCACCCAGACGCGCTCAAGTGTTGATGGCCTTGATGCCCAATTGCAACAAGCCCAAAATAATCTGGAAAATACCCAGATTTCCACTCCCATATCAGGCAGTGTAGCTGAAAAGACCAGTTTGGTTGTAGGTGATCAGGTGCAAGCCGGTCAGCAGATAGCCCGGGTGGTGGACTTGGAACATCTGAGGGTAACCCTCGCTGTTGGTCAGACCCAGCTTTTCTTAATTAAAGAAGGAGCTCCTGCAAGCATCGCGATCAGAACTCCCACTGAGACCATCGTCTCTCAGGGCAAGGTGAGTGCCATCAGTGCAAGCAGCGACTCCAGGACAGGCAGCTGGGCGGTGCTCGTTGACTTCATCAATCCAAGACCGGAACTCATAAAGGCGGGGATTTCCGCTGAAGTGACCATCTTCAATGAAGAAGCTCCTTCCTATACGTTGGTCCCCAACTCAGCAATGGTACGTAAAGATGATAAAACCTATGTATATGTTGTCGATGGCACCAATGCAAAACGCATAGAAGTGAAGGTCATCGACCAATATGGTGATCAGACCGCAATAGAGTCGCTTGAAGAAGGATTTGATCTATCCAATAAGAAAGTCCTTTCAAGTGCATTGTCCCGGGTGTTGGATGGAAGCTCCATCGTAACACAAATTTATTAAGTGAGGATCCGATAATGGAAGAACAGAAACGTTTCAGCATAGGTCGGTTCTCGGTGACAAAGCCGGTGTTCGTGAACATCCTGATGATTACCGTCCTCACCTTGGGTATTTTAAGTTTGGTTAGATTGCCTCAGGAGCAATTTGCCGAAGTACCGTTCTATTGGGTCAACATCATCGTTCCATATCCTGGTGTCGGTGCTGAGGATTTGGAAGCTTCGGTCACCATTCCAGTAGAAAATTCCTTTCAGGGAATGGATAAGCTGAAGAAAATCAGTTCAGTCACCAGTGAAGGTCTCTCTGTGGT
>Ga0172377_10004026_pt1 | contig 15109 bp, 11 predicted proteins | sample Pumphouse3metaG_FD_119749 | JGI IMG/M metagenome (GOLD analysis project Ga0172377, IMG submission 119749) | Leachate microbial communities from a municipal landfill in Southern Ontario, Canada - Pumphouse #3 metaG | ecosystem: Engineered > Solid waste > Landfill > Unclassified | place: Canada... | reverse complement strand
TGCACATTTCAGTTGTCTCTTGAACCGACACATACGATGTATTGAAATAGAGCACCCTAAGCCTCGCTTAAGGTCTTCTCCTTCTTGAACCGACACATACGATGTATTGAAATCAGGTTAAGACTTTGCTAAGTAACCCCTATGAGTACTCTTGAACCGACACATACGATGTATTGAAATTCTGTGTAAAGGTGCTTTGCAATACTCCAATAATCGCTTGAACCGACACATACGATGTATTGAAATCATATTACATTATATCGACAGCAAAACCTTAGAAACTTGAACCGACACATACGATGTATTGAAATTCTTTACCTACATTGTATGCCCAATCTTTGCTAGCCTTGAACCGACACATACGATGTATTGAAATTAGGCACAAAAGAGTACATATTTACTAAGTAGCTCTTGAACCGACACATACGATGTATTGAAATTATTATCATACACTTCCTTGCACATTTCAGTTGTCTCTTGAACCGACACATACGATGTATTGAAATAGAGCACCCTAAGCCTCGCTTAAGGTCTTCTCCTTCTTGAACCGACACATACGATGTATTGAAATAGGTTATAGATACAGAGGTAGAGAAATGAAAACACTTGAACCGACACATACGATGTATTGAAATAAAGAAATAATCCCAAAACGAGGAGCTAAAGCGGTGCTTGAACCGACACATACGATGTATTGAAATTGAGAGCGGCGGGAGCTATAACGACTGGGTGAAATCTTGAACCGACACATACGATGTATTGAAATTAGACGCATTTTTAGCCGTTTGGTGTGAAATTAACTTGAACCGACACATACGATGTATTGAAATTTAACACCAAACAAAAAGGAGTAGCATGCAGATCCACTTGAACCGACACATACGATGTATTGAAATAGTGTCGCTTAGTAGCTACAAACGGTTTAGCGAGGCTTGAACCGACACATACGATGTATTGAAATTTGGCTATTTGTGTTTGTGTTCTTTGATCTACCTCCTTGAACCGACACATACGATGTATTGAAATAAAGAGATAGAACCTTTTGAGAAATATCAATGAGCTTGAACCGACACATACGATGTATTGAAATTTTACAGTCCTTTTACAAAGTTCTTTAGTGGGTTTTCTTGAACCGACACATACGATGTATTGAAATGCTAGCTAAGGTTAGCGATCTCCCTTTTGTGTGCTCTTGAACCGACACATACGATGTATTGAAATTAGCAGAGGCTGAACCGAAAATAAAAGAAGTGGAAAACTTGAACCGACACATACGATGTATTGAAATTTAGGATCTTTAGTAGTAGACATAAAAGCTAAAACTTGAACCGACACATACGATGTATTGAAATCCGTTTTGCTCAGTCCCAAAGCTCGCCCTTGCTAGTCTTGAACCGACACATACGATGTATTGAAATTACCACTTTATCTTAGGTACTCCATCTTCGACAAACTTGAACCGACACATACGATGTATTGAAATTAAAGATTGCGGTACCTAAAGCCGTGCAGTGATCCTCTTGAACCGACACATACGATGTATTGAAATCAGGTTAAGACTTTGCTAAGTAACCCCTATGAGTACTCTTGAACCGACACATACGATGTATTGAAATCTCAACAACTAGCATAAAAACCCCTATATGACGAAGCTTGAACCGACACATACGATGTATTGAAATTTGTAAACATCATTCTCCCAGTGTCCGCCATCATCTACTTGAACCGACACATACGATGTATTGAAATGCAAACTGCGGAAGAAGGTAACCCTATACCCTTGCTTGAACCGACACATACGATGTATTGAAATTCGCTGTACTTCATAGCTACTTTTACCCACTCGCTACTTGAACCGACACATACGATGTATTGAAATTCGTTTACGGTTATATAAGCTATGCCCTTATGATGACTTGAACCGACACATACGATGTATTGAAATAGGCAACCGAGGAAAAGACCATATATGAAGAGATAAATCTTGAACCGACACATACGATGTATTGAAATTCGTTCTCTATGCTAGAAGCTTGCATTTTAGCCCCCTTGAACCGACACATACGATGTATTGAAATAACTGCTTAGTAGCTCTTGTAACTAGATCTACTTTCTTGAACCGACACATACGATGTATTGAAATTCGCCTCGTTTCATCTTGCCTATTCGCTCCCACTTTCTTGAACCGACACATACGATGTATTGAAATAAGAGTCTTGTTCTACCATTCACCTCAACAAGGTACCTTGAACCGACACATACGATGTATTGAAATCAAAAGAAGACTGTGAAGCGGTCGAGAAGTGGAAGCTTGAACCGACACATACGATGTATTGAAATAGATTATTGTTTTCTATATGGTATAGCACTTCTCCCTTGAACCGACACATACGATGTATTGAAATTGCCACCTCGCTAAACCGCTTGTAGCTACTAAGCGACTTGAACCGACACATACGATGTATTGAAATTCAACAGTTTTGATAACTGGGAACGCATCAGGGCGTTCTTGAACCGACACATACGATGTATTGAAATATGATAAGACATAGGTAAAGCGTTAAAAACGCCTAGCTTGAACCGACACATACGATGTATTGAAATCTCTTAAAAATGGGTGGTGGTGCTAATGCCTTGGGTCTCTTGGGAGATCTTCTCTGTAGCTTCTAGCTCTTTTGCCTCTATGGTGATTTGCATTTTCTAACTCCTTTTGGTATAGTTCTAGTAGTAAAACAGTAATTGATGGCAGTAATATAGTAGCTGGACGCCACTCTAAAGAAGCGGGTATTGTAAGTGCGAGTCTTACCGTTACTGTTTTACTTTTTTTATAATATTACCCTTTAAATCAGCCTCAAAGTCTTTTTTATCCTTTTTAAACTTTTTTACTTTTTTATCAAGCTCTATATGGGCATATAGGTTATTTTGTTACTATTTTTCGAACCGACACATTTGTATCTAAATAGGCTTTTTTCGATCTTGCCTCTATGTTGATTTGCATATTTTGATCCCTTTTTGATATGATTTTATATATAGAGTGCGGGGCTCCAATAGGCAATGAGTTTGACCACTCGGTAAGTAGCTTAATAACAAGAGTCGCCCGCCTTGTTGCTCTATATGTTGCAAGAGCTAGTCACTCTTGCTCAATCTTTTCAAATCAGCTTCGAAAGATCCCCCTCATTAACACTCCATTAACATAAAATTAACACCCTATTTATATGCATTTCTTATACTTGTAGCATCAAGTTTAAGGTAAAAACCATTAAACTTTGAAAAACACACAAAGGTAGGAAGATGAGAAAGGTTATAGGACTATCATTAGCGGCGGTTTTGGCAACCTCAGCGATGGCAGCAGAGGTGAGTGTGGGTGGTAAAGATGGTGGTAATATAGACTTTATGCTAAGGGGCGTCTATGTTATTAGTGACAAGAAAAATGGTTGGGCACCAAGCGAGGGGGCAGGGTATCTGGCAAAACTGAAGTATGAGACACCAAGTCTTATGGAGGGGTTAAAGGTTGGCATAGGTATGTATGCTAACGGTGATGCAGGGCTAACCGACTGGACGCCTAGTGACGGTGGCAAGCCAGCGGGCGGGCTAGTGGTGGATAAAGATGGCAAGTCAAAAGCTTTGATGGGCGAGCTTTATCTCTCCTACAAACATAAGTACTTTGACGCAAAACTAGGTCGCCAAGAGGTAGACACTCCGCTAACTAAGATCCAAGTCTCACTTATGCAAAACTTCTATGAGGCGTATATGTTTGGCACAAATGCGATCGATGGACTACGACTAACCGCTGGGCAGATCACAGCTATGTCGATGGGTTCTCGCTCAGCTACGGACTTTGGACTTATAGGTGAAGCAACTACCACAGGGGGTGCTGCCACTAAGTTTGTTCAGCAGGGTGGAACGCTTGAACAAGCAAGGTTTTACGATATGGGCAAGATCGCAGGACTAGGCAAAAACACCGATGGTCGCACAGTTTTAGGAGCAACCTATACAGGCATAAAAAACCTAAAAGCAGATCTATGGTTCTACCACAGCGATGATATAGTAAATGACTACTATGCAGAGCTAGAGTACAAACTACCTATCAGTGATGATATGGGCGTCAAACTAGGTGCACAGTATCTGATGCAAAAAGATACAGGTAGATCATATGCGGGTGAGAAAGACTTTGCAATGTATGGTGCCAAAATCGCGTTGGAGGGCAAAAAGTGGGGTGTTTATGCAGCACTCAATGGCTCTGCAAACAAGAGTGGCGAAGCTGAAGGAGGATTTTTTAACGCATGGGGAGCAGATCCAGCATACACAAGCACTATATTTTCCAGAAACGCATATAGGGACAATGTGGACGCTTATATAGTTGGTGGGCACTATGTGATTATGAAGGGCTTAAGAGCAATGGTTGATTATGCTCACTATGGCAAGTCAGACACAACTGCTATGAATGGCAATCTCTATGCAAACAACAGTGCGTATGAGGTAAATGTAGGGTTAAATTATAGAGTAAATGAGAACTTGTTTGTAAGAGTTTTCAACGCTAGACGACTAAGTGAGTACAATGGACTTACGGCAAATAATATAACCCAGCGTAGGCAAAACCATTATAGAGCAGCGGTTACTTATACATTTTAACGACAAACTCTCCTGTCTATTTTGCTAGGCAAAAAGCCTAGCAAAATCTCTACTCCATCTCCATCGAATCTTCGATCGACTTTGTAACTTTACTCTCTAGGGCTTTTAGAGCCTCATAAGCTGGTGTGCTCTTTGGTGCAGAGCTTGGGCGAACATACAAAACCGTAGTTACGCCATCTTTTTCAGTTAGTGTAACTCTGATCGGACAGTATGCCATCATAGCTGGATCGGCGTTCATAATGTCGTTGCCAAACTTGCCATTGCAGGCTACTAGGGTTTTTACACTGCTTAGGTTGTTTTTGTTAAACTCAGCACCAAACTTTTTATCTAGCCCTTTTTGTTTAAACTCCTCTAGTATATCTAGTTGCCACGCAACAACAAGCCCATCTTTTTCAAACTGTGTCAAGATGTTTTTAAGCACCTTATCAATAGGTGTTTTGTAGCTAGCCTCAAAGACGCTACTGTCGTTAGCCCAAAGCGATAAGCTGAGCAGACAAGCCATTAAGATTTTCTTCATAAGTTGATCCTTTTTACCCATTGCGGGATTGTTCTAAACCCTCGCTAGAGAGGGTTTGACGCTAGTAAGTATATATGGGCGATGTGAATTAGATGTTAATTTTATGTTAATGAAGTGTTAATGCTTTTGTAGGTGGATCGTGAAGCAGTTTATGCCATCTTTGTGGCTATATGAGAAGCCAAAATCGTGCTTATCTAGTATGTAGTAAACTATATAAAGCCCTAGTCCAAAGCTATCTTCGGTGCTTATCTCACACTTTACAAAGGGTTGTATATAGTGCTCAAGAGGGTACTCTAGCTCATCGCCTCTACTGCAAAATGAGATCTCATTTTCTCTCTTTTGTATGTATGGCATACCACTTGAGGAGTACTTAATCCCGTTGTCGATGAGGTTTTTAAAGACTATGCTTATAAGCTCAAAATCCGCTTCGATCTTGCGGTTATCTAGGTTGTGCTCTATGCTTGAAGGCTCTAAAAAGAGCAGATCTACTGCGTTATCTAGTATGTCGCTTAGGCGATAACTTCCCTTTTTTACCTGACAATCGCACGCAGTTATGTTCTCGATCTGCACAAACTCTCTAGTGAGCAGAGTTAGTCTTGCAAAGATGTTGCTTAGTATCTCCTTGGTTTTTGACTCCTGCAAAAACTCAAGCGAGAGTTGCCCTTTGGCGATGGGGGTTTTTAGCTCATGAGTGATGTTACGCAAAAATATAGCTCGTGAACTCATCATAGAACTCATCTTCTTCACCGCACGATCAAACTCGTTTGACACCTCTGCGATCTCATCTTTTTTGCTACTTGCAAGTTCTAGATCCATCTCACCTTCACCAAAACGCTTGATCTGAAGTTGTAGGTGCTTTAGCGGGTAGATGCTGATGGCTATGGAGAGAAAAAGAGCAGCAAGCACTATGATAAATGCACCATAAAGTAGCCACATATAGTTGATGTTGATAGGTTTTGCGATCACATCTTGAAGCAGAAACGATCCCGTGATCTCTGGGGTTAGCATATAGCGAGATCCGCCCATTTCATAAAGCTCAAAGTTTTGCATACCACACGAAATGGTGTCAAACTTCTTTTGTCGCACTACTGCGTTGTATATGTCTGGATTTTCGACAACTATGATCTTCTCATCTTTTAGGTTTTTTAACAGTAGCTCAAAGCTATCTTTGCCTGTATGCCAAAACATCACATGCTTGGCGATTTTGTGGTAGTGAACTCTTAGGTTCTCCTTGACAGAGGTAAACTCATAGTCATACATCATCTTAAAAAGCACGCTCATAGCGATGGTAGCAAGAACAAAAAAGAGACTGATCTTAAGTATGATGGAGTGCTTACTCAAGCTTTCATCCTATACCCGATCCCTCGGATCGACTCTATGTATTTGGGTGAGCGTGGGTTGTCTTGGAGTTTGGATCTGATGCGACTAATGATCACATCGATGCTTCGCTCATCGCTCTCCCAGTTTAGCCCATCTACACCATCTAAGATCGTGCCTCTACTTAGCACAATGCCTCGACGCCGTAAAAATAGCAGTAGTATGCCATACTCCGCAACAGTTAGATCTAGCGGGGCGTCATGGTGGTAGATGATCATCTTAGATCTATCTACTCTAAAGTCCAAAAAGCTCAGCTCATCGTCTACTTTTGGGTTGGATCTGCGACGCATCACAGCTTGTATGCGAGCTACTAGCTCTCTTGGATCGTATGGCTTTGGTAGGTAGTCATCAGCTCCTTTTTCTAGTCCTAAAACCTTGTCGCTAACCTCCGTGCGAGCTGAAGATATGATGATGGGGATATCAAAAGATGAGCGGATCTTCTCACACAGCAGTAGTCCGTCCATCTTTGGTAGAGTTAGATCTAAAAGTACGAGATCAAAGCCTCTTTTGTTTAGCAGATCCATTGCCATGGTTGGATCTGGTATCACATCTACGCTAGTGTTGTAGTTTTGTAGGTAGTCTTTTATGAGATCTGCTAAAACAAGATCATCTTCTACCATTAAGATACTCAAGCTATTTGCCATATTTTCTCGCTACACTCCCTTTTTGCGGGCTATTGTAGCAAGAAAACCAAAAAATAACATTGTCAAATGCAATTTAACAAAGCTAAGTATGTATAAAGAGTATTGATATAAAGAGGGTAAAATATAGATCAAGATAAGATAGGCGGAGATATGAAGATAGTTCACTTTAGTGATACTCATTTGGGTTTTAATGATCTAGATGTGCTCAGCAAAGATGGCATAAACCAAAGAGAAGCGGACTTTTATGATGCGTTTACTCAAGTGGTTGAGCAGATAAAAGAGATAAGACCTAAGTATATAATCCACACAGGAGATCTCTTTCATAGATCTAGTCCTAGTAATCGTGCGATCACTTTTGCACTAGAGCAGTTTAAGATCATCAACTCTTTAGGTATCCCATTTATCCTCATCGCGGGCAACCACTCAACCCCGCGAACAAACCTAAGTAGCCCAATTCTTAAGATCTTTGAGAACTTTGAGAATATCTATGTCGCTTATGATCAGAGGTATAAAAAGGTGGAGTTTGAGGAGATTATTTTTCACTGCTTGCCACACATAAATGATGAAAATGAGGCACTTGTGCAGATAGATCTGTGCGAAGAGATGGTAGATAAAACCAAAAAAAACATAATGATGATGCACTGCTCAGTTGGTGCACACTACCTTATGCAGGAGTTTGGAGAGTGGGTCTATCCAGCAGATAGGGAGTATCTCTTTGAGCAGATGGAGTATGTTGCACTTGGGCATTGGCACGGGTTTGGGCAGGTTAGGGGGCATAAAAATGCCTTTTATAGCGGAAGTAGCGAGCGAACAAGCCTAAACGACAAACGAAACTCAAAAGGGTTTGTAGTAGTTACTTTAGATGGAGATCTAAGCGTGGAGTACAAGGAGATTGGGAGTAGATCTATCTTAGAGTTTGTGATCGACTGCGAAGATATGCAAGCTTCCATAGATGAACTAGATCTAAGTGGCATAGAGGGTGCGATCTGTGAGGTAAAACTGACAAATCTAACCGCCATGCAGTCGATTGACATAAGCACTGCTGATATAAAAAAGCTCTTTGTTGGAGCGATGTTTGTAAATGTAAAAAGGGAGTTTAAAGGCTTAAGCGAAGCCAAAAGTATAGATGATGTGGAGTCACTCTCGCTAGAAGAGTACTTTTTGGAGCATATCAAAGAGGATAGCAGATCTGATGAGTTTGATAGACTAAGACTAAAGGTTCAAGAGCTATTTAGCGAGTACGAAGAGGTGCATAGTGATACTTAATAGTCTTGATCTGTTCAATTTTAAAAAATATACTAAAAAAAGCTTCCTCTTTGAAGAGGGTTTAGTTGGGATCATAGGCAAAAATGGAAGTGGAAAATCCACGATCTTTGAGGCGATACTCTTTGCTCTTTATGGCGATCTAAGAGGCTCAAAGGAGTTTGTGAAAAACTCTAGTGCAGATGAAAAAGAGAGTGTTAGTGTGTCGCTAAGCTTTGAGTTTGATGGTGTTACTTATAAAGTAGAGCGAGAGTTTAGAGGCAGAGCACTAAGTGCAAACGCGAAGATATATAAAAACAGCGAGCTTGTTGCAAGTGGATCTAAAGAGACTACCAGCTATGTGACAAAGCTTGTCAAGATGAGTAAAGATGCCTTTATGCACACACTCTTTGCTTCGCAAAAAGAGCTAGCAAGTCTTAGTGCTCTAAAGCCAGAAGATCGCAAAAAGATGATCAGAAAGCTTCTAGGACTAGAGAAGATCGATGCCATCGAGGCTATGTTGGTGGAGAGAAGTAGGGCTTTGAAGCGGGATATGGAGGCTTACAAAGAGGTACTGTTAAGTAGCGATGAGCTAGAGGCAAAGAGGAGTAGCATAAAGAGTTATGGTGAAAACAGAGCCATCATAGAAGCAGATCTAGAGGCTAGATCTAAGGAGCTAGAGAGCATAAAAGCTAAGGAGCTTGAGGCAAAAAAAGAGCTTGAGAGACTGCAGGGTACAAAGGAGCATAGAGCTAAGCTACTAAGTGAGCTTGAGCTTATGAAAAACTCTCTAGCCTCAAGCAGGCTTCAGCAGACAAAACTGCTAGCCGAGCTAGAAGATCTGGAGCAAAAACAAAAAGATCTAGCTCTTTTGAAGTCTGTAAAAGTAGAGTTTGAAGAGTTACAGCAGAGCCTAAAACAGCAACAGAGTCTAAGAGAGGTAGAGCTTAAAAAAGATGGTCTAAACAAAGAGCAGATCCAGCTAAGAGAGCAGTACACAAAGGCTAAAAATGATATACACTCACTTAGTCTTGAAGTAAAAAATGGTGCAGATCTACAATCAAAACAGCACCAGATCAAAAGCGAAGCGGACAGACTTCAAGCTACTATTAGAGATCTTGAAGCTCAGATAAAAACCACAAACTCTTTGATTGCAGGTGAGCAAAAACTCATCGATACCACAAAGGCTCAAATAGTCCAAATCCAAGCAATTGGCAGAGACTCAAACTGTCCTACTTGCACAAGACCTCTTTTGGAGGAGTACGATAGAGTCATAGCTAGTTTGTCTAGCAAGATAGAGGCTTTGCAAAGAGAAAAGATCGACAAATACGCTTCAGAGCTATCTAAGATGGAGCTATCAAAAGTGGTTCTGGATAGAAAGAGCGGGGAGCTTGGTAGCGAGCTAAATAGGCTTAGTGGTCTGCTTGCGGTTGTAGAGACAAAACAGCAAGATCTAGCTAAGGCTACGAGCTATTTTAAAGAGGTGGAGCTTAAGGGAGTTGCCAACAAGAGGGAGCTTGAGAAGCTTGCGATCTACTCTTATGATGAGAAGTTGCACCAAGATCTAGCTCAAAAAGAGCAGATCTTAAAGCCAAAATATGATGAGCATAACAGACTGCAAACCCTTTTGCTAAGGGTAGAGCCACTTCAAAAAGAGCTAGATCTGCTAGCAAAACATATAGAGCAGAGTGTGAAGATCTTAGCAAGCAAAGAGAGTGAGCTAGTAGCAGTTATCTACAACGAAGTAGATCACAAAGCAAAGCTTGATGGTTTTGTACTTTTGCAAAAACAAAAAGATGAGATAGCTACTATGGCAAATGAGTTTAAAGTGCAGATCGCCTCGATAGATGGCAAGATAAATATGCTTCAAGCCTCACTTGAGACAAACAAGATCCACCTTGAAAAACTAGCTACAAAACAGCAAGATCTAAGCGACTATGAGAAGATCAAGGCATCACTTAGCGAGTTTAAGACAAAGCTAAACTCAAAGGTAGCTCCGCGAATATCTCAACTAGCCTCAATGATGTATGCTCGGATAACAAAGGGTAGATATCAGCACATCGAGGTAGATGGCGAGTTTGGCTTTTATATATATGATGAGGGACGAAAGTTCCCCATAGACCGCTTTAGTGGCGGTGAAGTAGATCTTGCAAACTTGGTGCTACGCATAGCGATCTCTAAGACGCTAGGTGAGCTAAGTGGAGCTGGAAATATCGGGTTTTTGGCGTTTGATGAGGTGTTTGGCAGTCAAGATGAAGCTAGAAGAGTGGAGATACTTGAAGCTTTTCACACCATCAAAGAGCAGTATAGGCAGATATTTCTCATCTCGCATGAGATGGAGATCAAAGAGATGTTACAAAGAGTTATAGAGCTATGAGAGAGGATTGTGATGCAGATAAGAGTTTATTACGAAAACACATATTTTCTGTAAATTTCCGAAATAATACCACGAAAACAAGGGGCTTTCATTTTTCATTTCTCTAAAAATACTAAAATTTAAGAAATTTTTGGAGCGAATTTAGAGCGAATTTGAAGCCTAAAATATCCTCTTTTTGTGTATAAAAATATATCTCAAATATTGCATATCTTTTTTTGGATATATAATCAGTTTAGCAAGTACAAACCCCTTAAAATAGGAGTTTGGCAAGTTTGGCACTTTGGTAGCTTATCCGAGAGCTAAAAGACCTATTTTAAATTATCTCTCTTCCCTTAATAACCCTAAAATAGGACTTATCCGAAAATAAATTACTTATCTGACTTATCCGAACAAGGTTTTTAAGGAGAAAGAAAATAGTTCTTATATAAATGATGATATAATATTTAAGAATAAATTTAGCAAGGAAAAATGATGGCAACTTATAATTTATTTATTAGTCACTCTTGGAATTACAGTGATGCGTATGAAAAACTTATTAAATTACTAGATGAGAAATCCTACTTTGATTATAAAAATCATTCAGTACCTAGCACTAAACCTATTGTTACAGCAACTGGAACAGATAAAGAATTATATGCTGCAATTAAGAATAAAATTCAAGGTACAAATGTTGTAATTATATTAGCTGGAGTTTATGCTTCATATAGTAACTGGATTGATAATGAGATTTATATTGCTAAAAATGAGTTTTATTTACCAAAGCCTATTTTGGCTATTGAGCCTTGGGGTTCAGATAAAACCTCTAAAAAAGTTAAAGATAATGCAGATTTAATAGTAAAATGGAATACAAACTCAATAGTAGATGCAATTAAAGAATTAAGTAAATAGGGTAAATTATGAGAAGAGCATTAAATGTTGGAATAAACAACTATCCAACCGCCCCATTAAAAGGTTGTGTAAACGATGCAAATACTCTAAGTAGTATTTTGCAAAGAAATAGTGATGGTTCTCCTAATTTTGATGTTAAACTATTAACAGACCCCTCTGAATCTGTAACAAGGTCTAAATTAAGAGAATCAATAGAAAAGCTTTTTGCACAAGATTGTGATATAGCATTATTTTATTTTTCTGGACACGGTTTTTTAAAAAGTAATGGAGGATATATTGTTACATCTGATTATAAAAAATATGATGAGGGTATATCAATGGATGAAATATTAAATTACGCTAATCAATCAACAATACGAAATAAGGTCATTATACTTGATTGTTGTCATTCTGGAGCTTTTGGAACACCCTCTATAAATAATAATGGACTAGCTCAGTTATCAGATGGATTAACTATTCTTACAGCTTCAAAAGACTCTGAATCAGCATTAGAAATAAGTGGTGGAGGAGTATTTACTGGATTACTTGCAGATGCTTTATATGGAGGTGCTTCTGATTTACGCGGGAATATTACACCAGGGAGTATTTATTCATATATTGATCAAGCTCTTGGAGCTTGGGATCAGAGACCAGTTTTTAAGACAAATGTAACTAAATTTGTTTCTTTGAGGCAAACAACACCGCCAATACCTTTAGATGAGTTGAGAGAGATTAAAGAGTTATTTAGTGATGCAACAGAAGAGATACAGTTAGATCCAAGTTTTGAACCATCATCTAATTGCCCAAATGAGGATAATTGTGAGAAATTCAGAATTCTACAAAAGTATAATCGTATAAATTTAGTCATTCCAGTAGGTGAAGAACATATGTATTATGCTGCGATAAATTCTAAAACTTGTAAATTAACAGCTAAAGGTTATCATTACTGGAGATTAGCAAAAGAAAATAAACTTTAGATAAACTAATATTTATCTAAAGCTCTTTTATATAATTAATCATCGTAATTAAACTCAACTCTACTTTGTATAACTATTTCATCCATAATTTCTTTAACTTTTTTTCTTTCAATTTGATTTAGAAAAATTTGCATTAATTTTGGGATATTAATTACTTCTTCTATCGAATCCATATATCTTTGAACAATAGCTTTAACGCCATAAGAAGATAAGGCATTTTCTTTTAGTTGTGTATATATATTTTCTTCATCAATTTCTGTTTTTATTACAAAAGTAATAGGATACCTTTGAATTTTATCAATATCTAAAAAATATTTTTTAAAATCTAAAGTTTCAGTTACTTGGAAAAAACGCCCTAAAGGTTTCATTACAAAATCTATACCACCATCATTTGCATTTGTACGACCAGTTTTATAAAGAGTAAGTGTTTCTTCATTAAGTTCTTCTGGAACATATCCCCAATATAAAATAGTATTAGCATAATGAGCTTTTAAAATTGAATAGCTAACAATTTCAAATACTCTTGCATCTACATTTGGTTGAATTTGTTGTTTAATAAATTCAATAGCTTCTGTTGTGTCATTTTCTGAAATTTTAGCTAAATTAATTGTATATTCTAAAAAACGCTCAAATGCTACTTTTTTTGCACCAACATAAGCATCTATTATTTCAATTAAAGAATTAGCAATATTATATATATTGCCAGATATATCTATTTTTAGTAAATTATCATTAATCCAATATTTTTTAGTTATTAAATCTCTAATGATTGGTTGATAATCTATATGAGGAAAAAACTTTTTAAATTCATCGTTCATTCTACTATTCAATGCGTGATTTTGAAGTTTTTGTCCAAAAGGTAATTCTCGTATTCTTTGTAGTAAAGTTGAATACATAGCACCATCATAATCTGCATAACTTGATGGATTTTCTAAATAACCTTGATTAATATAATCTTCAACTAAAACATATATTGCATAATGATTAGCAAATGAACCTCTTGATTTACTTCCTCTATTAGCTGACTTTGTTTTATGATTCAAATATTGTAATAAATAACTTTTTTCATAAATCTCATCTGCAATATCTCCAAAATGAGTCTTTAATATTTTTTTTATTTCTTTTGTAAATTCATGATCCATAGTTTAATAATCCTTGTTGTGTTACATTATCATTATACTTGCTATTTTTTCTAATGTATGGTTTTTCAATATTTTCTAGTATTTTACCTTTATACTCATTGGTTATATTTAACCGCCGTAAACCTATTTGTATATACTCTTCCTGTAATTCAATTCCTATGGATTTTCTTCCAAGTCTTTGAGCAACTGCACAAGTTGTAAAAGTTCCAGAGAAAGGATCTAGTATTGTATCTCCCTCATTAGAGCTAGCAATTATAATTCTTTCCAAAAGAGCTTCTGGCTTTTGTGATGGATGATTTTCATATTCGTCCATTCTATATCTAACTCTGTTAAATTCCCAAACATTACCAGGGATTTTTTTCGTATTGTAAGGCTTTGGAGTTTTACCTCTATAATCTATTAATTTACGCTTTGCACCAGTTTTAGCTTCTATCATAATATCATCAGCATTAAATGTATAATCATTTTTATTTTTAACACAAAATAAAATAGGCTCCCATAGTGAACCATAATATTTTTTTGCTTGTACTCCAGAACTATCATAAGACCATACAATTCTCGAAAGTACATCCATTTTATTGCGGATATATAAATCTAGGTAGGGCATTGCCTGAGTACTTGTCATTAAATACATTGAACCATTAGGTTTTAATTTTTTTACACATAAATCAATCCAGCTATAACACCATTCAGCATATTCTTCATCGCTAGGCCATTTATCGTGAAAATCAGAAAATTTCTTGCCAATATTATAAGGTGGATCTACAAATATCAAGTCCACTGAAGAATCATCAACTTGTTTATCAAGAGCCTCTTCTGTTTTCCCGTGAATTATTTTAGTTAAATTGTTTTTATATATTTCCATTATTCATTAACCTCTTTGTATTTTATCATTTTTCAACTAATAAGCACTTTGGGTTTTTGAGGGAGAAAGTTCCTCAAGCTCATAAGCTTTTAAAAATGCTTCTACACGCTCTTTATCTTGGCTCTTTAAAAACATAGCAACCTTATATCTCCAGTCGCTTTTATCTTTCTTTTTCCAGTCTCTCATCGTAGTGTTTGGAACACCAAAAAGTCTCATTATATCCATATCATTTAACATACTTTTCCCTTAATAACCTTATTGATTTTATATTATATCATAAATTAGCGGAAATCGCTATTAAATATCGAAAATCACTTGACAATATTAGCGAATTTCGCTATAATTCTATGAGATACGATAAGAAAAGGAGTTTAAAATGGTACAAATTCAAGAGTTAGCTGCAACTGTAACAGTTTGGGCAGTAAATATAGCTTTATGGGTTTTAGGTTAATCCTAAGCCCTTTATGGA
>Ga0172377_10004025_pt1 | contig 15111 bp, 16 predicted proteins | sample Pumphouse3metaG_FD_119749 | JGI IMG/M metagenome (GOLD analysis project Ga0172377, IMG submission 119749) | Leachate microbial communities from a municipal landfill in Southern Ontario, Canada - Pumphouse #3 metaG | ecosystem: Engineered > Solid waste > Landfill > Unclassified | place: Canada... | reverse complement strand
CCTCTTTGCATCCCCCGACTTTCAGATTTAAGGGAAACTGGTAGTTTAGAACAAGACGCTGATGTTGTTCTCTTTGTTTATCGAGAAGACCGATATAGGGAAGATACAGAAAAACAGAATATTGCAGAAATTAGAATTGCCAAACACCGAAACGGACCCCTAGGTGTAGCTAATCTGTATTTTAATGAACAATTAGCTAGTTTTCGTAATTTAGAAAAAGAAGAGAATATTTATCAACCAGAAGAAGAATAAATTAATTATTGCAATGGATCTTCCAAAGCCCATAAAAGATTTTGTTCAAGTTTTTAGTCAATTACCTGGCATTGGTCCTCGTCAAGCAACCCGCCTTGCCTTTTGGTTATTGCATCAGAAAAGAGAAACCCAACATGCTTTTTATCGTGCTTTTACCAATTTATTCACTAAAACCCAGATTTGCCCTAATTGTTTTTTTATCTCAGAAAAAGAATCAACTGGAAGTAAGCTATGTAAAATTTGCCGTCAAAAACAAAGAGACCAAAGCCTTATCTGTGTTGTTGAAAAAGAAACAGATCTTATTTCTATAGAAAACACAAATAAATACCGTGGTCTTTATCATGTCTTAGGTGGTTTGATTTCTGAAATAGATGAGAGCAAGAAACAAAAACTAAATATCAACCAGCTATTAACTCGTATTAAAAAAGTTTCTAAAACCCCACAAAAAGTAAAAGAAATAATCTTAGCTCTTAACCCCTCTTCTGAAGGAAATTTAACTACTTATACTTTAGAAAAGGCAATTAAAGAATTGAATTTAGATATTAAGATAACAAAATTAGGCAGGGGCTTGCCTCAAGGCGGAGAAGTAGAATTTGCTGATGCAGAAACCTTAGTTAATGCCTTAGAAGGAAGAAAGTAAAAAAGACGCTTAAGCGTCTTTTTTTTCCTTCAAATCCTTTTCCTTCAAATCCTTTTTTTTCAGATCTTTTTCTTCCTTTTCTTTCAGATCTTTTTCTTTTAAATCCTTTATTGATACTTTCATAAAAGGCTGTCGATGGCCTTTTTTCTTTGTGTATCTGGTTTTTGATTTATAGCGAAACACAATTACTTTCTTAGACCTACCTTCTTCTTCACATTTAGCACTAATCTTCATACCAATAATATAAGGTTGGCCAATTTGTATTTCACCTTTTTCATCTGCAAAAAGAAGTACTTTATCAAAGATTATTTCATCCCCTACTTGCACTCCTTTTATTTTCTCTATTTTTAATTTTTGCCCTGGAGCAATAAGATATTGTTTACCTCCAGTTTCTACTACAGCTAACATAATATAAATTTTAAATCTTGTTATTTATCTATTAAGAATATATATCTGAATGCTGATTAAAAGAATCAAAACAGCAATACTTATATTAGCAAAAAACAGCAACCAACTCAAGTCTTTATCTTTAATTTTTAATAATTCAGAAAGCCAAAAATTAATACTAATAAAAATCATTCCCAAAGCCGGAATAACCCAAGTTAAATTACGATGGCCTAAAAAATTAATTCCAAACTCATTAGAACGAAAAATTACTGGAAAATTAGCAATTGTTTTATCAAAAACTAACCAATTCAAAATTAAAGAAATAATAAAACAACCTATAATTAATAGCCAGTATTTTTCTCTAATTTTATTTATAATTTTATAGAAATTCATATTTCATAGAAATCTTTTAAATTTATATAAACTTACTTTAACAAAAATTTCAAAAAAAATCTATTTACTTTTATTTAATATATAAATAATATGATTGTATTTATAAATTAATAAATTCAACATCATACTTATTGAACCTTATTACCAAACTATTCCTTATCGAATTTAAAAAAGAAAAAGCGGCAAATAAGTACTTTAACTATTGCCGCTTTAGATTATAAAGGTTGATCTCATGGCTACAGCTCCTTAAATCATACTGATCAAACGCTTTGCTTGTTGCTCAGCATTTGCCAAATATTCCTGGAAACCTTCCTGCCTTAAGAGTTTTCCTTTAAAAAGAATATAGGTATCAGTTGGGTGAAAATTTTCTAGGAAACGACGGTCATGTGAAACTAGTATAATTGTGCCTTCATAGTGATTCATCACTTCTTCAAGAGCTTCAAGCGCCTCAAGATCTAGATGATTGGTAGGTTCATCTAAGATGAGCACATTAGCAGAAAGTGCAGAAAAAAGAGCAAAAAGAAGTCGTGCTCTTCCACCTGGCGAAAGAGTTAAAATGGGTTTATCAATTTCTGTAGCTTTAAATCCAAACTTTACAGCTAGAGAATATGCTTCTTGAACCTGAAGACCAGATCGTCGTATGAGAAAATCCTTAATGCTTTTCTCTCGAGGAAGGTTATCATGTTCTTGAGTAAGATTACCAATGATAAGCGCATTTCCACAACTAACCTTGCCTTTGAGTGCTGAAAGTTCACCACTTATAGTTCGTAAAAGTGTTGTCTTTCCAGAGCCATTCAGGCCTAAAATTACCACGCGACTACCATAAGGGATAGAAAGAGACACAGGACCAATTTTAAAACCATCATCAGCATAACCCGCTATTACATTTGAAAGGATAATATCTCGTGTTCCTCCTGGCTTCTTAGGTTGAAGATGAATCCGGAATACATTTCTCTCAACTGGTTTTTCAACAATCTCTATTTGTTCAATGCGTTTCTCAATAGCCTTTGCTTGCTTACCTGATTTACTTGCTCGATCACGCTTAAACCCACGTAAAAACTTGTCACTATCAGTACCTATATAGCGTGAACCAGAAATTGCTTCTTGCTTTTTCTTCCTAGCTTGTTCTTCAAGCCGCTTAATTTCTTCCTGCTGAGATTCATGTCTCCGTTTCTGTCTTGCCATTTCTTTCTCTTTTCTTATCAGATAATCAGAATACCGACCGCTTGTGATATTGAGTGCTCGAGTATGCCAATCAATTTCAAAAATCTCTCGCACAATCCGATCTAAAAAGAGACGATCATGAGAGACAATAATAGAAGTAGCATTACTCCGCATAAGAAAATTTTCCAGCCAGATAAGAGCTGGCAAATCAAGATTATTTGTTGGCTCATCAAGAAGTAAAATATCTGGATCAGATAAAAGAACTCCAATCATGAATACCTTACTTTTTTGACCAGATGAAAGAGAGTTAATTGTTCGATCCTTGGGAATATCATCTAGCCCAAACCCTGCTAACATCACATCTAAACGATGATAAAATGCATAACCATCCCGACATTCATACTCCATCATTGCTTCTGCTGATTTTTCCATGTTCTCTTCCAGTTCAGCCATACCTGATACTTGTCGTACATAATCAGAAATTGTTTTGTTAGAAGTTAAACTTGCATCCTGTGGCATATAACCGATAACTGCACCTTTTCTCACTAACACCTCGCCAGAATCAGGCTCAAGCAATCCAGCAAGAATCTTTAAAAGTGTTGTTTTGCCAGTGCCATTATAACCAATGAGACCTACTTTCTGCCCTCGTTCTAGAGAGAAAGAAATGCCATCTAGTACGGTTATTATTCCGTATGTTTTATGAATCTTATTTGCTTTAATTTCCATAACTGGAAAAACTTTAGTGCCCCATTCAAGACTCAGTTGGAACCAGCTTATCAAAGAACTACAAAAATGGCAACAGTTACAAGCAGCCTTTCTGTATTATTCATAGCGTAATGCATCAATAGGATTAAGCTTAGCCGCTTTTTGAGCGGGCCAATAACCAAAAATAATACCAATAGTAGTTGAGACACCACAAGCTAACATAATAGAGTACAAAGAAACTTTAGTTGTCATTCCAGTAAAAATAGTCACTGCATAAGCTAAACCAATCCCTAAAAGGATCCCAATTATTCCACCTATAAAAGTAAGAAAAACTGATTCTGTCAAAAACTGTAAGCTAATATTTGATCTTTTCGCACCAACAGCTTTACGCAAACCGATTTCTCGAGTCCTTTCAGTCACTGTAGTCATCATCATATTCATTATGCCAATACCGCCAACAACCAAAGAAATTCCAGCAATTGCTGCTAATAAAATTGTCAATGTGTTTGTGATAGAAGTAACAGCTTCAGTTATATCTTCTAGTGACATAACGCTAAAATCAGCTAACGAAGAATCGCTAATGTTATGCCTTCTTAAGAGAAGGTTTGTGATACTATTTTGTACTCCTGACATCACCTCAGAGCTTATAGCTTGAACATTAAGAGTAGAAACATGATTAACCCCGGCCAAAAATTTCTGAACTGTTGTTATTGGAATAAAAATTACATCATCTTGACTACCAAAAGAGGTGCCGCCTTTAGGTTGAGTCATGCCGATAACTTTAAAATTAATACCGTTAATTCTTATCGTTTTACCAACAGGATCAACTTCTTCTCCAAAAAGATCATCCCGAGTGGTAGGTCCTAGCACAGCTACTTTTAAACTTAATCTTGTATCTAGTTCAGAAATAAAAGAACCCAAGGCTAGTTCAACATTTTTAACTGATAAATAAGAAGAAGTCGTACCAGTTATTTGAGTATTAGTGTTCTTCCCCATGTATACTGCTTGATAACGCTGGGAAAGCTCTGGAGCTACAGCTTGAACATTAAGAATATTTTCAGCAATAGCTTCTCCATCTTCAATAGTTAAAGTCTGGGCACTGCCTCTCTGAGCCATGACTTGAGAAAAAGTCTGCTGTGATCCTGGAGTTACAGTAATTAAATTAGGACCCATTGCTTCAATATTAGATTTTATTGATCCAGCTGCACCTTGACCAATAGACACCATTGCAATAACTGAACCAATTCCAATAACAATCCCCAAAATAGTTAAACCAGACCTAGCTTTATTAGCTGTAATGGCAAAATATGTTTCTTCAAATAAATCACTAATAAGCATAATCCTTTATTATTCTTTAATTTTTTTAACTTCCTTGGAAGAAGAATGATTAAAGACGTCTTCAACAATTTCCCCATCTTTAATGCAAATTACTCGCTTTGCTTTTTCAGCAATATATTTCTCATGAGTAATTAAAATAATTGTTTTCCCCTGTTTATTTAAATCCCTAAAGGTTTCCAAGATAATATCCCCTGTTTTACTATCAAGATTACCTGTTGGCTCATCAGCTAAAATAATTAATGGATCATTAACCAAAGCTCTAGCAATAGCCACTCTTTGCATTTCTCCTCCAGATAACTGATTAGAAAGATGGGAAAAATGTTTTTCAGTTAAGCCAGCGGCTAATAAGCATCTTTTAGCAATCTCTGCTCTCTTATTTTTAGGAACATTTGCATAAACTAAAGGAAGCACTATATTCCTAAAAACAGTTGTTCTTCGCAAAAGATTAAAAGATTGAAAAACAAAACCAATCTTGTTTTTACGAATATCAGCTAACTCAGCTTCTGATAACTTGGAAACATCTTTTCCTTCTAAAAAATACTGACCATTTGTTGGGGTATCTAAACAACCCAAAATATGCATTAGGGTTGATTTTCCTGAGCCAGAAGGACCTATGATGGCAACAAATTCACCTTCTTGAATAGAAAAAGAAACATCTTTTAAAGCAATTGTTTCAACACTAGCTGATTGATAAATTTTAGTAATATTTTTAACTTCTATCATTTTACTTATACACTTATCAAAAACCCCTTGTTGGCCGACCTGTCGTATCACCACCCATCATACCAGTCATACCTGGCATCATTTGAAACCTTTGGTTTTGATTATTATTAGAAGTAGAGCCAACTGCAGCTTTATTAGAAATTATGGTTGTCGTAATTACTAAATCGCCTTGTTCAATACCAGATATAATTTCAGTATGAGTGTCACTAGAAAGCCCTAGTTCCACCATTTGTTGTTTAATTTCTCCAGAAACTGATAAATTAACATAAGGATTGTCTCCTCGATAATTAATAGCGCTATTAGGTAATATTAATACTCCTTGCCTTGAATCAGTAATAATCTCTACACTCACACTCATTCCAGGCTTAACTTGTGCTTCTTCATCGTCAAAAGCAATTGTAACTCCATAGCTGACAACACCTTGACTCACTGTCCCTTCAATATCTAAATCAATTACTTGACCAGAAATACTCAGACCTGAAAGAGCGTCAAAAGATAAAACAGCTTTTTGACCAATTTTTATTTTAGCAGCATCGATTTCATTTAAAGAAATTTTAGCTATTTTTTCTTGAGTAATAATTGTTGCTAAAGTTGTGCCTGAAGAAACTGTGTCCCCTTTTTTAACATTAACTCCTGTAATTGCGCCTTTAAAAGGAGAATAAATATAATGTTGAGCTAAATTTTCTTTAGCATCTGCTAAAGCATATTCAAGCTTACTTATTGTGTTGTTTTGGGTTTCAACTTCTAATCCTATATTAGCCATTGCTTCTTTTGTTTCTTTGAGTGATTGCTTGGCTGAAGAAAGATTATTCATAAGAGAACTGAGTGATGAAGTAAATTCTGTTAAATTTGAAGCGTGAGTTTCAGATATTACTGTTGAGATGGGTGAGATTAAATGTTCCTTTTCAACAATCACATGATATTGCTTTGTAACATTAGAAGACTGTCGAACCAAATCTAAAAGAGAACGAACTATATCATAGGTTTGATTAATTATTATTTCTATATCAACACAAGAAGAATCATAGCTCAATGCAGAATACTTTTCCCAAAGAGAATCAAGTTCTTTTTGAATCACATTATATTTTTCTTCAGCAATATTATTTAAATCATTGCCCCAAAAGGTTAAAAAACCTAAATCACTACCATATGAATCAAGATAAAAATTAACTAAGTGTAAATAATAATCAATATCATTGGTATTATTTCCTTGGCTGCTTTCTAAAAACATGTTTTTAAGATCAGGCTTCATTGCAAATAAGCTCGTAAAGGCATTTGTTAAATTATCTAATGCACTATTGCAAGCACTTTCTAATGATTCTTCTGTCTTTTGTACAATGTCTTGGCTTGTCTCAGCATTTTTCAAATTAAGCTCTGCATCTTTAACAGCTTTCTGAGCATCTCTTGTGTCTAATTGAAACAAAAGAACTCCATTTTTAACCTCTTGATTTTTTTCAACATTAACATAAGTAATTTCGCCTGAAGTTTTTGGTTTAATATCTATCTGATCAGAAACAACTATCTGCCCAGATCCAGAAACCGAGATAGCGAGATCCCCTTTTTCTACTTTTGTCGTGATATATTGTTCTTTATTGTTTTGCTTTTTAAATAATTTTTGATATCCAAAATATCCTACTAAAGCAACTATTAAAATGATTATTATAACTATTATCTTCCTCTCTTTTATTTTTCTAAACAATTTTGAAATCATGCTAATATAATTTATTTTTATTATTTTTTATTTAAAAAAAGGAAAAATTGAAGGCTTGCCTTTATTAATTAATTCTTCACCATTAAAAATTCTTATTAATTTAGCTTCTATTTGTCCTTGTTCATTTGGAGAGCCAATAATAACAACCTTTTCGCCAACTTGAAGGTTTTGTTTACTAAGAGTTTCTCTACCTAATTGAATAATAGTGTTACCATTTACAACAACCAATCTTTCTGAATTATTACCCCCTCTAATAATAATGCTATCTTCATTAATTTGAATAATTTCACCAAAGACACCATGGTTTTCAACAAAATCTTCACCAGGAAAAGGAAACCTTCGCCAATTATCACCAAAAAAACCTTCTTTGGGCCCAGCAAAATTCTTATGATAGCTCTCTGCCCAAAGATAAGAAGATCTCGCTTTTAATTCACCAACAAATATGCCTGCCCCAAATACCAAAACAATTAATGAAAAACCAATAAGCCCAATAATGACCCACTTAAGGATATCTTGTTTATTTTCTTTATTTTCTTTTTCTATAATATTATTATTTAAATCTTTATCCATAGATATAACATTTAATAAATTTATTTTATTTAATAAACATTAATGATATTAGTGCCATGCATTAAATATTTTAGTAATAATCTTTTCTTAAAAAGGAATAATCTAAGCGTAAAGATAGCTAATCCTGTACTGAATAGAAATGCTGTTAATCCTATGATTGGCAAAGATTCTAGAATTGCCATACTAAAATCTTTCCATAGAATAATAAAAACGCCAAAATCGCTAATTGCCATAGAAAGAAAATAAGAAATCCCAGTACTTTTTGCTTGATTTACTAATAACGCCCATGATAAAGAGGTAGTAACCAAAGAAATGACTAAAAGAAGAAAAAAACTCATTGCTAATCTCTTTGTTTTCTGTAATTCCTGCTCCTTTCTTATTGCGGCAACTATATGATCAAAAATACCCGCAGGAGGATCTACGGGTTCAATGTAAGAAAAAAGTTTTTTAAAATCTTTCCTCATCGCTCCCTATCTATTAATACGAATCAGGGAGCCTTTTGGGTTCATTTTGTTTCCAATGATTTTTTTAATAGCTGAATTCCTCTTCGATGACGAGTTTTTATGGTATTAACAGGCTCTTTCAGGGTGCCTGCTATTTCTTGTAAAGTAAGACCATTATTATAATAAAGAGATAGCACTTGACGATATTTTAATGAAATTTTTTCCAAAGCCACAGATACTATCTCTATCATTGCTTTCTGCTCAAAAAGTTCATTTAGTTTGGGTTCTGATCCAAAAATTCCTTGAATAATATTTTCATTTTCAAAATTCTTTATCATTGAAAAAGGCACTGCTTTTTTCTTTTTCAAAAAATCAATGGCGGTATTCTTAGCAATAACAAAAATCCAAGCTTTAAAACTCTTTTGTTGATCAAATCTTTTTAAATTTTGCCAAGTTTTTATAAATACTTCCTGAATAATATCTTCTGTTTCTTGACTATCTCTCACATATCGATAAACAAAACTATAAAGTGGTTTTAAATATTGCTTTATTAAAATTTCTAATGATTCTTCATCACCTTTTAAATAAGCATTAACAAGTTGTTCATCTGTATGAATTTTCATTATCTGTTTTGCTTAAAAAGCCTTGTCCAAATTTAAATAGAGGATACGGCACCCTAGAACTAATTTTATCTACTTCTATTAATCTCGTGCCCTCAACCGGATTCGAACCGGTGTTACCAGAATGAGAATCTGGCGTCCTGAACCACTAGACGATGAGGGCAATATTAAAAATATACCATAACCAATGTGTATTATCCAGAAAACTTAAAAACCTTTAATTGTTTTCTAACTTTATCTCTTGGGTTATTTTCTCCATCTGCATGGCTCGAGAACCTTTAATTAAAATTAAATCCCCTTTTTGTAATATTTCTTTAATAGTTTCTCTGGCTTGTTCACTGTTTTTAAACCAAAATGTTTGTATTTTAGGATTTTTTTTCAAAGCAGATTCTCTTGCTTTAATCATTTCTTCACCAACACCAATAAAAACATCAATATTTTTTTCTGCTATTGCCAAACCAATAAGCTGATGCGCTTGTTCTGATAAATTACCTAATTCTTTCATAGCTCCTAAGGCCACAATTCTTCTTTTAACAGGAGCTGATTCTATTAAATCAAGAGAAGCTAAAACTGAATCAGGGCTAGCATTATATGCATCATCTAAAATCCAGGTATTGTTAATTCCAGGCATAAACTTAGTTCTGCCTTCAGGTATTTGATAATCTTTCATCGCTTCTGCTATTTCCACTAAATTCATTCCTAAGGACAAACCAACCGCAGCTCCAGCAGCTAAGGCATAAGCCTGAGGTTTTCCAAAAACATTTTTTACTCTTACAGGCACAAAACTACCTTTGTGTTCTAATCTAAAACTCATTCCTGTTTTACTCAAATCTTTACCTGAGAAGATTAACTTATAATTACTTACTTTTACATCAGCTTTTGCATCAAAACCATAGAAAATAGTTTTAGCCATGGTTTTTTCTCTTAATCCAGCAACTGATTCATTGTCAGCATTGAGAATTAAAGTATCTTTTAATAACAATCTCTGAGGTAAATAGCTTATTTCTTCAATAAAATGACTGGTGTTTTTAAAATGCTCCAAATGAACTGGAGGTGAACCAATAAAAGTAATAATACCAATGGTGGGTTGAGCTAAATCAACTAAATACTTAATTACCCCTGGAGCATCTTCGGACATTTCCAAAATTAAAACCTCAGGATAATTTTTGCTCTTAAAGATAAAAAGCCTTAAAGCATGAAGGAAGTTATAAATCCAGAGCAATACATTTCTTTTTGCATCCTTGCCTTGAATAATGGTTAAAGGCAATCCAATTTCAGTATTTAAATTAAAAACATTTCTTGCTACCTTGTATTTCTTATTAAGCACAGTAAAAATCGCCTCTTTGGCAGAAGTTTTCCCCACGCTTCCAGTAACTCCAATAACTAATGGCTTATAACGCCATAAAATTAGTTTGGCTAAGAATTTTAATTTGTATTGAATTAATTTTCTTTTCATTTTGTATTAATTTTATTCTAACTGATCTGGAGGAATATTGTAATAATTGATTAAGAAACTTTCCACTTCCCTAAAAGCCAAAGTAACAGTTTGGCTGGCAGCTCCTTCTCCCCATTGAGGTTGGTCCATTTTTACTAAGATAATGTATTCTGGGTCTGAAGCTGGGAAAAATCCCACAAAAGTATGAATTTCTTCTTCAGTATACCCTGCTTTATCTTTTAAAGGAACAAAAGCCGTACCAGTTTTTCCAGCCAGACTGTATCCTTTTACCTTAGCATTACCTCCAAATCCATTTTCAATAACTCCTACTAGCATTGAGGTTAAGGTTTCTGCTGACTCTGCATTAACAATTTGCTGAGCACTATCAGTAGAATCAGGGATACTTAAAGCTATGCTTTTACCTGCGCTATCCCTAGTGCTTTCTACTAGATAAGGAGTTACTGCCTTGCCTTTATTAGCAATAATAGCAAAAGCCCGTATAAGAGCCATCGGGGTTGTAGAAATCCCTACGCCATAAGAAGCAGTGGCAAAATAACTAGGATTTACCTTTGGATATTCTAGATTAGACAAATCACCCATAACTTCATTAGGCAAATCAATGCCTGTTGTTTCACCAAACCCGAATTTTGTAAAATAATTCCTTAAAGTTTCACTACCCACTTGATCCGCTACAAAAATAGCTCCAGTATTAATAGAAAACTCTAAAACTTTGCGCATTGTTGATTGACCATAAACCCGCCCTTCATAATTGATAATGTGATAACCACCAACATCATGATATCCTTTATCCACATAAGTTGTATCTGGGGTTACTGCTCCTGTATCAATACCAGCAAACATGGTAAAGGGCTTAATCACTGAGCCAGGCTCATATCTTTCTTCAACAGCATAATTTCTATAAATAGAATAATCTTTTGTTTCTGAAAATTCATTTAGATTAAATGTGGGCCAATTAGCCAAAGCTAATATCTTTCCTGTTTTAACTTCCATCACAATAATTGTTCCTTTAGATGCCTTTCTAGTTTCCACTAAATCTTCTAAGGCTTTCTGAGTTGTAAATTGAACATTTTTATCTATGGTTGTTTCTATAGAAATACCTTCAATCTCTTTTTTTTCTTGAGATGAATTAGAGCGCACTAACCTGTTAAAAGCGTCTTTAATGCCTTGAAAAATACCTGTCTGCCCAGCAAGAATCTTTTCATAATAGAATTCTAAGCCATAACGACCTCTCTTTATCTCATCTTCTTCTTGTTCAGCAATAAAACCTATTGTCTGAGCAGCAAAAGATTCAAAAGGATAATAACGTTCATATTTTTCTTCAAAATCAATGCCTTTTAATTCTAATTCCTTTATTTCTTTGACTAAATCCTCATCTTCTATTTTTTTTAATAATAATTCATAAGGGTCATCAGATTTATTCAATCTTTCAAAAATTGCATCAAAAGACAAAGGAATTATTTCTGCTAAGGTTTCACTCACTTCTTTTGGATTCTCTATATCCTTAGGCACAGCAAACAAGGAAAGATATTTTTTATTAATAGCTACTGGGATATGGTCTTTATCTTTATCCTGGCAATAAATCAAACCCCTTTTAGGAGTTAAGACCTGAGTTGTCTGGTGAGTTGATTCTGCTCTTTGAGAATATTCAAAATGTTCTTTAACTTGTAAGATATATAATTTACCTAATAATCCTAAAAAAATAGCAAAGATAAGAAAGTAAATAAAATAAATTCTTCCCTGGGAAGAATACTCTTTTCTGTTATTTTTTTGATAAAAATTCCTGTATTTTGAATATTTATTTTTCCTGGCCATTATAAATTTCCCCTACCTTTGAGCTAAATTCTTATTCCCCATGTCTAAATAAGAAATTGTCTGCGCCTTAACAAAATTATTTAATTCTGCCCATTCAGTTACTTTTTCCCTAGAAACTATTATTGCGCTTTGTTCATTCAAATAATTGATATTATCTTCTATTTGATTTAATTCTTGTTTCAAATTAATAATTTTGTAATCAGCTGAGATATTCTGCCCAAATAAAACAAGCCAAAAACCACTAATGATTATTATTGGGGCTACAAATAAAAAGACCAGTTTAATATGCCCTAAATATTGACCAGCATCATTAACAAAACATCGCCATTTTCTTTTATTATTTCGCGTTAATCTCTTTTTAGAATTCAAAATCATTGCCTGTCTGTTTTTGTTTTTAGTTGAATTGTAGATAATGGTCATGATAAATATTTAGTTTTAAGATTTTGAATTAATTTATTTGGGCTGCCCTTAATTTAGCTGAACGTGAACGAGGATTTTTTAATATCTCTTCTTTGGTGGGAATAATTGGTTTTTTTGTTAAAATTTGTAATTTATTAATTTTAGATTGTTCTTTAAAAAAGTTTTTTACAATTCTATCTTCTAGGGAATGAAAAGAAATTACTACTATCCGACCATTGGTTTGTAAAATATTTATTGCTTGCTCCAAACCTTTTCTAATATTTTCCAATTCATTATTAACAGCAATGCGCAAAGCCTGAAAAACTCGAGTGGCAAAATGAATTCTTTTCTGGTCATAATTTTTTGGTAAAGTTCTGGCTAATAAATCCACTAGTTGCTGAGTGCTAACAATTCTTTCTTTTTTTCTAGCTTCTTTGATAGCCAGGGCAATGCGTTGAGAATATCTTTCTTCCCCAAATTCCCTTAATATTTTCTCTATCTCTTCTATTTCCCAAAAATTTACAATCTCAGCTGCGGTTAAATCTTGTTTTGAATCAAATCGCATATCTAAAGGTTCATCTTTTTGATAAGAAAAACCCTTTCCTGATGATTCTAAATGCCAAGAACACATGCCTAAATCAAATAAAATCCCTTGAATTAGCCCAATATCATTCTCTTTATTTATCTTTTCTAAGTGGATATAAGAATCATTGATTAAAATCAATCTATTCTTTACACTTTCATCTGTACTTTTTAATTCAGTGACTCTTTTTAAAGTCTCAGATGAAAGATCAATACCCAATAACTTACCTTTTGGTCTAGTGAGTTCTAGTATTTTTAATGAATGTCCTGCTTCACCAACAGTTGCATCAATAAAATTTTCATTAGGTTTTGGATTAAGGTAATAAATTACTTCTTTTAAAAGAACTGGAACATGCATAATACTAAAATCAAATTCCAAGATCACCTAATTTTTCCGCAATGCTACCTGATTCTTTTTCTGTCTTCTGTTTGTATTTTTCCCATTCTTTTTCATCCCAAACTTCCAAACGATTATAAACTCCAGCTAAAACTATTTTCTTTCCTAAACCAGCATATTTTCTTAAATAGTCAGGTATTAAAATTCTGCCTTGATTATCTAATTTCACATCCATGGCCCCAGCTAACATTAATCGAGCAAAGGCTCGAGAATTAGCCTGACTCAAAGGAAGGCTTTTTATTTTCTCTGCCATTTGTTGCCAATCTTTTGAAGAAAAAATAAAAAGACAATTATCTAATCCCCTGGTCAAAACAGCATTAGGCAAAAGCTGTTTTCGTAATTTGGAAGGAATGGCTATTCTTCCTTTTGGGTCTATGGTATATGAATATTCACCAATGAACATAATAAAACAATTTAAAATTCAAACTTCTAATCTTAATCAATATTTTAGTTATCCCCAAAAAACATACTTTTCCCCACTGTTATCCACATCTATCCACTTTCCCCCATTTTACTCTTTTCAACCCCACTAAGTCAAGCATTAAATACCTTTAAAAAACACTTATAAGTTCAATTAAAGCTTAAGACACTTTTCGCTTAAATAAAGGTTTAATCCTTTTTTTATCATTTCCCAACTTATATAATATCCCCATATTATCCACAAATAAAAAAAGAGCTCATTTAAGAGCTCTTTTCTTTTAAAGAAAAACTTTTAAAAGCTTTTCTTCATTGGCCTAGCTTCATCTACGATAAGAGTTCTTCCATCTAGTTCTTTTCCATTTAATGTCTCCACGGCTTTTTTAGCCTCTTCTTCTGAAGACATTTCTACAAAACCAAATCCTTTGGATCTGCCTGACATTTTATCAGTGATAATAACTGCAGAAGTAACGGTTCCAGCCTGAGAAAAAAATTCTCTAAGACCATCTTCGTTTGTATCGTAAGAAAGACTGCCTATATATAGCTTATTGCTCATCTTTTACGTTTACCCGTTAAATTAACTTAACGAAATTATTTAATTTACGACCTACCCCCTTAGCTATAGCCTGACAGTATCTTTCTTACCGTTTAGCACTTAATTATAGGATAAGAGAGTTAAGCTCTCTTTTTCTTATTATCTAAGAAAAAAGCTTATGGATATATACTACTCGCCTAAGAGCTTTTTGTCAAATAGAAAAATTCAATTAAAATATTTCTATTCCTACTGGACAATGATCAGAACCCATTATTTTATCAAGAATAAAAGCATTTTTTATCTCTGGAACTAAAGGTTCTGAGATAAAGATATAATCTATTCTCCAACCCAGGTTTCTTTCTCTGGCTTTGGCAAAATAAGGCCACCAGGTATAATTATTTCCTTGTTGATGAAAGATTCTAAAACTATCTTCAAAACCCAATTGAATAATCTTATCTATTTGTTTTCTTTCATCTTCTGTAAACATTATACTGTTCTTGTTTTCTTCTGGTCTGGCTAAATCAATTTCCTGATGAGCAATATTAAAATCTCCAGTTAGAATAACTT
>Ga0172377_10004024_pt1 | contig 15114 bp, 17 predicted proteins | sample Pumphouse3metaG_FD_119749 | JGI IMG/M metagenome (GOLD analysis project Ga0172377, IMG submission 119749) | Leachate microbial communities from a municipal landfill in Southern Ontario, Canada - Pumphouse #3 metaG | ecosystem: Engineered > Solid waste > Landfill > Unclassified | place: Canada... | reverse complement strand
CTTATCTTCTATTTTTACTACAAGTAAATTTCCATAAGTTCTAAGCACAATGTTTTCAGATATAAGTGGTACTCCTCTGTAGAGTACAATACCTGTTGTTTTAACATTGTGATTCTTTTCAAAATATTCTAATATTTTTGAGTCTTGCTTTTGTTCTTTTGGCTCTGAAATAGAGTCCTCTATCTCTTCCATCGTAATCTTTGTTTCTTCTTTAAAGTTTATAAAGATTTCTTCTAAAACAGAACTATCTAGTTTTATAAGAACTATTATTTTATACTCTTCATATGCTTTGTAAGAAACTTGAATATACTTTTCTTTGTAAGTAAAAAAAGATTTATTTGAAAAGAAATTAAGAAGTTGTGCACTAGAAGAAGGCAGTTGTAACATAGATGTTATAACATCAAGGGAGTTCTCAACATCAAGATTTTCCAATGTCAATATATCTCGTAAATGGTTATTAATAAAGTACAAGTCTTCATTTTTAAAGATTATAATACCACATGGAAGCTGATTATAAAGCTTTAAAAATTCTTTTAAAATATTTGTATCCATAGAATTATTATAGCAAATTGAATCCTCTGATTAATCTATAAACCAGATTCCGTGTCAAGCACTGAATGACAGACACGCGTAATCCTGAACTTAATTCAGGATCTAACCTAATAATTGTTCAGAACATTCAATTATAAAATATGGGTAAAAATAATACAATTTTATGACATCGTAATAAAAAATAAAGATTTTACACATATAATTGCTATACTGTAAAGCACTATACAGGCATTATTTGAAGTTAAGTGCAAAAGTAAAGTTATCTAACAATTAAATACTAGGAAAAGGAATGGATTTTTTTAAATATATACATGCGGTTGGAACAGGAGTAAAAGGCAATAGAGACCTCAGTTTTGAAGAGTCAAAAGATATGATGACACAGATGCTAGATCGCTCAGTGCCAAACGAGCAAATAGCTGCTTTTCTTTTAGGGTGGAGATTAAAGCCTGAAACTGCTACAGAATTTAGAGGTGTAGTTGAAGCTTGTGATGCTTATGTGAAAAAGAACCCTATTGAGAATTCTATAGAGCTAGGATATCCATTTGATGGAAAGCTTAATAATCCCTATATTTTCCCACTTGTCGCAAAAGTTTTAAAAGACTCAGATCTAAACCTCATCCTTATAGGAGACAAGCTAACTCCAGCAAAAGGTGGCATAACACTAAAAGATATCTGTACAAACATAAATTTAAATAAGAAAGCTCACTATTTTGATAGAGCCGAGTTTTTTAAGGAGATGAGTGATTTAACAGAGATTCGCATGAATTTAGGACTTCGTACAGGTCTAAATACTATAGAAAAACTTCCAAATATAGCAAATAGTGACTACGCGATAACTGGAGTTTTTCACAAACCTTTTGTTCAAAAATATGTAGAAGTTTATGCAGATAAGTACAAAAGATTTGCTCTTATTCAAGGAAACGAAGGGACTCCAGAACTTTTTAGCAAAGGAAGACTTTGGATTTGCAACGAAAAAGATGTTGAAGAAATCATCGTAGATCCAGAGTATTATGGCATCAACTACACAAAATCATGGGATGCCATCACACTCGAAGAGTCCTTGCAACAGGTAAAGAACCCATCAGATGAGTTTATGAAACTAGCAAAATTCAATGCAGCACTCTATCTTTTTGTAACACAAAGAGCCACAAGTATTGATGATGGATGGGAGATGTTGAAGTAGTATGAATAAGTTTTCAAACCATATTAGAAATATTTTGCATGGTTTTTTTCTCACTATTGGAACTACTATAGCTGAGCCCTCAACTATCTTACCACTTATCGTCAACCACTTTGGTGGAAGCTCTATGCTTGTTGGTTTTTTTGCGGCACTTTTGCGTGGTGGAGCTGTTGTTGTTCAACTCTTTGCTGCATTTCAAGCTCAAAGCTACGCTCTTATGTTGCCATATATAAGACGAGTCTTTTTTATCCGCTTTTTAGCTTGGTTTTTCATCGGTGTCTCTATTGTAGTCTTTGGAGAAGCGCATCCAAACCTCACTCTTTTTTGTATAGGTTTGGGACTTTTTTTATTCTCTTTTAGTGCTGGTTTTGGTGCTATTTACTTCAAAGACATCATAGCTAAGATTTTTTCTCATAAGTTTCGTGGAAAAACTATGGCTTATAGACAGTTTTTCAGTGGAGCTGGCGGACTTCTAAGTGGTGCTTTAGCTGGTTGGATTATTCACACTTTTGAAGCTCCATATAGTTATGGTTATCTCTTTATGATTAGCTCTTTTATTATGGGATTGGGTTATATCTCATTTGGGACTATTGATGAACCTATAAAAGAAGATATAGCTAAAAGAGAGAACTCTTTTAAGAAGTTTTTACACAACTCATGGCTAACTTTAAAAGCTGACAAAGATCTACAAATCCAGCTAAAAACATTCTTTTTAGCTTATGCTTATCTTATAGCCCTTCCTTTTATTATATTAGACGCTCAAACTAAGATAGATCTTGATGGTGTGGCTATTGGTAGTTTTATAACTACTCAGATGGTAGGTGCTATGCTTAGTAATTTTTTATGGGGAAGACTTAGTGGTAAGGGTAAGAACAAACTAACTGCAAATCTATCTATCATAATGCAAATAATTGCCATTCTTATGGCTTTTATAGCATCTAACATTTATGAATACGCTCTTATATTTTTCCTTATAGGAGCTGCTCTTGATGGAAACCGTATCGCTTCTGGAAATCTCATTCTATCTCTCGCCCCTGCAAAAATGCGTCCTACATATGTAGCTATCCAGATAAATATTATCTCTTTTGGACTCTTTTTTTCCATACTAGGAGGAGCGATTTTACACTTCTTTAACTACACAGTTTTATATAGCGTAGCCTCTGCTATGCTTTTTCTATCGCTCTACTACTCTTTTAAGCTAAAGGATTAAGAGTTCTTCTTAGATGCCATAAAAGCTTCTAAGAAACTCTCTCTCTTTATCACTCTCTATAAAGATTTTGACTATGGTTTGGTTATTTTCACCTAACACTAAAAGTTCATTTGCATCTACTCTCAAATGAGACTTGCCCCATTTTTTGTCAAGCTCATCCAAACGATGCAGTACTTCAGCGGCACTTGGTTTTTCTTTTTCGCCTGTTTGAGTATTATTGATAGTTAGACCACCTATTCTTTTTTCTAACTGATAGGGACTATAAAGCTTAATAGCTTTATAAATTCTATCTTCTTTATGCTCAGGTGTAGCTCTTTGCATAGCAATGTAACCTAAGGCTAAAAATCCAAAGAGTAGTCCATAAATCAGTCCTTTTTTTACGCTCATTTTTTTCTCCATAATTTGATATAGTTTTTTGCTTTGCTCTTAAGCATATTCATTCTTTCGTTACCTTTTGGAAGTGTAGCACGGAGTTCTTTCATCTCTTGTAAAAACTCACCTACATCCTTAGGGATGATGCTCTCTAGGTAGATTTTAAACTGCTTTGCGAAGGCTGGCGACGTGCCATTTGTTGAGATAGCAAGAGTTAAGTCACCTTGCTTTATAAATGAAGCAAAAGTAAAATCACTATACTCTACTGAGTCAACACTATTACAAAGACATCTACACTCTTTTGACTCTTCATATATCTCTTTAGCAAGAGCAATATCATCTATAGCAATAATGACAAAATCATACTCTTTGATATCACCGTCTCTGTAAGCTCTTTGTTGATATGAAAGAGATTCCTGTTCCGCAAGTTCAAGTATGTCATCACAAAGTTCTTGAGCTATGATGTCTATATTTTTTGTAAATTCCAAGAGCTGCAGAAGCTTATTATAGGCAATTACTCCACCACCTATTATGAGTATTTGTTTAGCATGAAGATTTAAAAAAGCTGGAAAATAAGGCATATATCTCTTTCATTGTGTTTACAACATAATAGCATAATAGGTAAAATGACAAACTTGATGCACATCAACAATTATTAATATAAATTATCTTACAATCTTTGGATAAAATAATAACAAAGAACATAAAAATGACAGATGAAATCCTCTCTAGAATACAAAAAAAGTTTCCACTTGTTGCTAAACCTTTTAAGGTTATAGCTGATGAAATAGGAATGGATGAAGATGAAGTCCTCAGCATCTTACAAAAACAAAAAAGTAAAAATGTTATCCGTCAAACTTCGGCTATATTTGATACTAAGAGACTTGGCTATAAGTCATCACTAGTTGCTTTTAAAGTCGCCAAAGAGAAGATTAGTGATGCCGTCAAGATTATAAACTCACATCCTGGTATCTCTCACAACTATGAACGAAACCATGACTTTAATATCTGGTTTACACTAGCAGTTGCTCCTCACTCAAAACTAGGACTTGATGGTACAGTTTCACTTCTTGCAAAACTTACAAATGCCGATGAGTTCATAATGCTACCAACTCTAAAACTCTTTAAAATCAATGTCAAACTAAACACAACTGGCAAAGATGATAAGAAAGAAAAAGTGAAAAAAGTTGTTCATACCGAAATAGAAATGACACCACTTCATCACGCAATAGTCAGAGCTGCTCAATACGATATAGAAATGGTAAGTGAACCATTTAAAAAGATTATAGATGAGCTTGATATCGATTATGATAAATTTTTCTCAATCCTAAAAGAGCTTGAGGATTCTGGAGTTATGAGAAGATTTGCTTCCATCTTAAACCATAGAAAAGCTGGATTTAATGCTAATGCCATGGTTGTTTGGGATGTTGATGAAACAAAAGGTGAAGAAATTGGTGCAATTGCAGCTGCTTTTAGTGCAGTTAGTCACTGTTACTTACGCCCGAAATATCCAAACTGGTCATATAACTTATTTACTATGGTTCATGGAAAAACAAAAGAAGAGACTGACTCTATTATCGCTGAGATGGCAAAAGAGATAGAGTCAAAATCACATATGCCACTCTACAGCTCAAGAGAGTTTAAAAAAGTTCGTATTGAGTACTTTACTAAAGATATGGATGAGTGGGAAGAAAAATATCAAGAGGAAAAAGTATAATGGAACTATTTATTGAACTTGAGATTGTTTATATAGTCATTGGTATCTTTATATTGATTGTAACAGCAGTTGTCACAACAAGAGAGTTTATGCCAAAGGTTGCATTTAAGAGAGGAATGTTAGGTGTAGGATCTACTCTAGTTATTATGATTTTAGCACATTATTTTATGACAACTTCTCGTATGAATGGTGTCCAAGAAATCTTTAATAATGGTGAAACTGTTATTTGTGAAAACAAGATGCAACGAAGCGTTTCAAGATCAGTTTTACTCTCAAAAGAGTTGGGCTGGAGACTTGAAGACAATAAATTTAAGAATGATGATTACGAAAGAGATTTTCATAGCTCAAGATGTATAGAGTTTGATGGCATTGAGCCTGAAGTAGAATGAAAGAGATATTAAAACGCTACTCTATGGCACTTGTTTTTTTGTTTTTAGTCATTGTTTTAATGATAGCAGGAACTATGGGTGTTATGAAGTTTGGCGATAAGATGATAAAAGACACAGGTCTTGAGATGAAACCAAGAGGAGAAAGGTTAAACAAATGAGTTTAAGTATTATTTTAGGCGTCGGTATAGTTTTGAGCATAATATTTCACTTCATAGGTGTTTATGCTGGAGCAAAAAAAACTGTTTGGGTAATGATAGTTCTTATGTGGGGAGCTTCTATAAACATTGCTATGAGCGAGATTAAACCAGCTGGTTATAAAGATATACAAAAGATGAAAGGTAAGTTTAGCGATACTGACTCTATTATAGATAAAGCAGGAGAAAGTATTTCTGTTTATGAGCTACTTCTTATTAAAAAAAGCTATCATAAAAACGATCCTAAGAGATGAACAAAACTATTGGCATCATTGGTTGTGGATGGCTTGGGAAAAAACTCTCAGAGAAATTACGCGGCCCTTTTGATGTAGCCTGTTATAAAAGAGATGCTACAGATGCCGACACTTCGTTTTGGCAAAGAGAAATCATTATCATCGCCATAAACACAAAAAACAACTACTTACAAACTCTAAAAAAAATCTCTTCTCTTATCTCACATAAAAGCATCGTCGTACTTATGAGTTCTACTTCTGTTTATAGAGAGTTTGACAAAGAAGTTGATGAAGAAGTCAATATAACAAACATATCTCTTCAAAGAGAGGCTGAAATGCTAATGCAAGAATTAAATAAAAATCTTGTTATTTTACGTCTTGGCGGTTTGATGGGTGAAGATAGAATTTCAGGTAGATGGAAAAATGCTTCTTCTTTTAGTGATTCATATGTAAACTACATACATAGAGACGATGTTATTTCCATCACAAAAGAACTAATAACTCGTGGCATTATGAGTGGCATCTACAATCTTGTTGCACCCCTGCATCCGCTAAGATCAGATATTCACAAAAAAAACTCTTTAGCTTTTGGTTTTGATCTTGGCACATTTAAAGGACAAAGTAATCGCATAATAAATTCAAAAAAGATTACAACCTTGCTAAAGTACTCTTTTTTGCATCCAGACCCACTAAAATTTTGGGACTAGTTGCTTCTAGCTAGTGCTGCAAAGTCTATCTTTTGGGGTTTATCTTCTTCTTTGGCTTTTTTATCCTCTTCATAGCTTCCTGTGGTAAAAACATACTCACTACTCTTTAGTGTACAACCTTTCATTCCAGGAACACAAGGCTTTTTAACAAGTTTGCACTGTCCTTGATAGTCATGTTGACAAGTCCATCCCATTTTCTTAGCTCCTCTCTTTTGAGTTGATAATTTTAAGCACTCCATCATCATCCTCATAGAGTTCAAAAGTCTTTTTAGTCATTCTTTCATTTGTTCTAAGTTCTATCTCTCTATTTGGATTGTGAAGTTTATATCTTATATGATTAAACCCTTTTAAAGGCTCACCTAAAAGAATCCTCGCTTCAAATATATCTGGATAAGCTTGTTGAAGTGTCTCTCTTAATTTATCATACTGAACTTGTTTATAATCAAGTTTTTCTTTTAATTTTTTATATCTAACCCTAATAACCTTACAGATTTTAAAGTTTTTTATAAGAGTTGGTGGTATCTCTTGCTTCTCTTTTTGATTTTTTATAATGAGATCTTTTATTTTTTGACATGACTTTAAACTCTCTTTAACTTTTCTAGCACTATCTTTAAACTCACGCCCTAGCTCTTCAAACTCATCTTTTATCTTTTTAAAATATACGTCATCGTCTGATTTACTATCATCAAATCCACTATTTACCAAAGCGTCCAAAATAAATTCATTTTCCTCACCTTTGACTTTTTGTATCTCTATATATTGAGATGCTTCCATAGTTACGTGTGAACCTAAGCTCTCGATAGTTATTTTTTTAGCTCTAATCTTTCCTCTTGTAGCATTTCTAACTATAGCTTCATCAGCGATAATTTCTCCACCTTCAAGGTTTTTTACTTCAACTTTTCTAGCTGTGACTTTTCCCTTGTGAAGGCTAATAGAAGCGTTTATACACTTTATAGAAGACTCACCATGTGTTTGACCCTCAATCTTTACTTCTCTAGCTTCTATCTGAGTATTTGGACCAACACTTCCCTTTATAAAAATATTTTGAACCTTTACATGCATACCTTCTTCTATAGCATCTTCTAAGGGATTATTTTTTACAACATTTATGGTTATCTCAGAGTCTAAGTTAGAATTTATTGTTCCTGTAGTTTTAAAAGATATCTCATCTACATCTACGCTGTTTGCAACATCGTATTGATCGCCATTTTTTACAAGATATCCACTTTTTCGTGAGAGATACTTAATGTTCTCAAAACTATCTTGAACTTCTATGCCATCTTCGACTGTAAAGGTAGGAGTCACATCCAAATCTATCTTTTTTACTTCAATGATTTTACCTTTACACGTTCTACCATTTTTGCCTTGCTGAGGCTTTACAAACTCAAAAAGATCCTCACCCTCAGTGCAACTAAGCATAAAGCCTCTATTTGAATAATCAACTCTTCCTGAACTATCTTCAGCTCCCACATTGTTGTTTTCTTCTATAGTCATGTGCATATGAGGTTCTATAGATTCTTCTGATTCTAAACCCTTTGCTACGATTATCTTTTTATCTTCTTTGAAAGTTACTTTTTTTACTCTTTTTATGGCTTTTACAAACTCTTCTATACTTGTCTCAAATTCAACATCAAAGAGATAAAACATAATGCCAGCTCTTAGCTTTCTCTCATCTATATAGTCTAAAAAATCATCATAAAGGTTCTCATAATACTCTATTTGAGAACCTCTTTTTATCACAAAATAAGCGATTGTTTCATCTTCGTTAAATCCTATTTCACTTATCATTCTTAAAAAAGGATAACCTTTATAGTAGGGACTTACTGTGATATCATATTGTTGTTCAAACGCTATCTCTGAATCTCTTAAATACTCTTCTGTAGCATATTTATTAAGTTCTTCATCAGAGAGTTTAGTAAGCCCTGAATCTTTATTTTTAATAAAAGTTTGTATCTCATTTATTCTAATATATAGTCTTGAGATGGGTATAGAATTTTGTGCGGCAATACGTAGAAGTTCTTTGTAAACATTGTTTGTTGAGATGTCTATAGAGTCTGTCATTTTTATCTCTTTTGCTTGTTTAAAATCAAAATTCACTTCAATTATACCCATTTCTGTTAAATAATAGATTAGTTCTTTTTTATATATAATATCAATATATTAAAAAAGTGAGAGATAGATGCAAGCAATAAAGCGTTACTTAAAAGACATTGGTGTGGAAAAAAAACCAACAAACATATCTGATATAAATAATCTCATAAGAAACCATTTACGATCTCTCTACTTTTGCAACATCCCTGTTTTACTAGGTCAAGAGATATCGCTAGAGTTAGAAGAAATAGTGCAAAAAATGATAGTACAAAAAAAAGGCGGTTATTGTTTTGAGCACAACAAGCTCCTTTATGAAGCATTAAAATATTTTGGTTTTGAAGTAGAAGCTCCTTTTGCAAGGGTTTTAAATAACCAAAAGATAGATGTTGCTAAGACTCATCGCTTTACGATTTTAAATTTCAGGGGTGAAAAATACATCATAGATGCAGGCTTTTCATTTATGTCGCCTAACTCAGCCATAAAATTTGGCGATACACCCACAAAAACAATCTTTGGAAGAGACTACATCATAAAAGAGTTAGATACAAACAATTTTGAGTTAGCAATGTTACGCGAGAATGGGCTTTACACTCTCTACTCTTTTGACTTGAAAAAATACAATGAACAAGACTTTGAGATGGGACACTTCTATTCCTCAAAACACAAAGATGCCAACTTTGTAAACAATCTTGTCCTCTCTAAAATCACAGATTCAAAGATATACTCACTGAAAAACAACTCCTATCATGAGATATTTAAGGGAAAAACAGAAGAAGTCATCATAAAGACACAAGAGCAATTTAGTGTTATCTTAAGAGATATCTTTGAGTACAATATCTCTGATAAAGATGTAAAGTATCTCTTTGATAGATTTGTTAACAAACAAATTTTACAAATAAAATAACTGTGTAATTATCTTTTACAATACTCTCCTTATGAGGGTAGATTTATAAATATTTTGTATAATAGAAGTACTTTATTTTAGGAGATAGTTGATGAAAAGTATAAAGATAGCTCTGGTTGCTTCACTTATTGCCATGCAAGCATTTACAAGCAATGCACAAGCCTGCACACGTGTTATATACGAAGGAGCAGATGCAAGGTTTATAACTGCAAGAAGTATGGACTGGAAAGAAGATATTCCTACTGCACTTTGGATCTTTCCAAAAGGAATGAAAAGAGATGGAGGTATAGATGAAAATTCTATCAAATGGACTTCTAAATACGGGAGCATCGTTACAGCTGGCTATAACGCAGCTACAGATGATGGGATGAATGAGATGGGATTAGTCGCAAACTTACTTTATCTTGTCGAATCAGACTATGGAAAATCTAAAAACAAAACTATCTCCATCGGTGCTTTAACTCAGTACGTCTTAGATAACTTTGCAACTGTAACTGAAGCCGTAGTTTCACTTAAAAAACCACCACATTTACAAGTAGTAGCTCCTCTTATGCCAGGAGGAGAAAAAGCAAGCCTGCATCTAGCTATTTCAGATGCTAGTGGTGATTCTGCAGTTATAGAATTTATAAAAGGTAAGATGGTTATTCATCACTCAAAAAAATACAAAACTATGACTAACTCACCTGTTTTTGACGACCAACTAGCCATTGCATCTTACTGGAGTCAAATCGATGGGATGCAGATGCTACCAGGGACAAATCGTGCGCCAGATAGATTTGCAAGAGCTAACTTTTATACAAGCAAGATAGAAGCTTTTAAGTCTGAGCGAGAAGCCGTTTCAACTGCATTTAGCATCATAAGAAACGCTAGTGTTCCTATGGGTATAAGTAGCCCAAGTGAACCAAATATAGCATCAACTCTTTGGAGGACTGTATCTGATCAAAAAAAACTTCGCTACTACTTTGACTCGGCTACTTCACCATCTGTTTTTTGGGTAGATATCTCAAAACTAGATCTTAAAGTTGGTGCTAAAGTAAAAAAACTAGACCTTAAAAATTATCCTACATATTCAGGTGAAACATCTGCTCACTTTAAAGAAGCAAAACCATTTAAATGGTTGAAGTAAAGAACTAGATGCAAAGGTTTTAACGCCTTGCATCTACATGCTATATAAAATATACTCTATTTCTTCTAAAAGCCTTTTGTTATCAACTCCATTAGCCCTTGCATATCCAAGTGCCGCTCCAGCTCCAGCTCCTTCTTTTGCTTCGCCATCGTCATACCTTTTAAGAGACTCTATAGTCGCCTCTTTAAATGAAAACTTTGTATATACTGCGTGTGGTGTGTAACTAAGAAGCGAGAGTATGTGAGCGATATCTGAGTCTTTGTCCTCTGCTATCCATGCTGTAGTTGCTAGAGTTATATTGTCACTTTTTATGCGCATCAAAACATCTTCTTTTAGTTTATCCGCTATGAGTAAAACCGCTGCCATTTGAGTTCCACCAGCAAGGACAACATGAAACCTTCTTGAGGCTTCAAGTAAAAATCCAGCATTAAATATAAGCATATTATCACTAACAAAAGAGAGTTTTTCAAAACTACTCATATCTTTATTTATTAAAGAGAGTGCTTTGCTTATAGTCTCATCTTTTATGCTTTTTGGCACATTTAAAAAGCTAGATGAGAAGTCTTTAGCACACTCGTATCCCAAAGCCAAAGCAGAAGCAGCCGCTGTTGTAGTTCCACCTGGTGTTGACTCTGCCAAGATAAGATAATTTCCCTTTAGCTCATACTCTTTTCCTGCTCTCATCCCCTTTTCAAACACACTCTTTGCATCTATATTTGCACCAGATGCAATGGAGTCAGATGCTTTTATGTCAAAACTTTGAGTGCTTGTATTTTGTGGTTGTTTTGTAAGTCCCAAATCATAGGTTAGTATAGAGCTAAATGGAGTTAAGTTATGAACTGCTCTTGTTATAATGGCAGGAGTTACAACGCCTGATGGAGTCTCAGCAACTTCACCCAAAGAGAAAACTTTTGCGTGTGTTATAAACTCCGCATCTAGTGTTGGAGTTAGTGGTATCATTCCTGAAATTCCAGCTTGCGTAATGCCCTCTATCTCACAAGTAAGAGTAACAGATGCAGCTAGTAAAAAGTCGGCCTTTCCTTGTGGAAGTGAGTCCTCTTTGTTTGTAAAAATATTATATGTTTTGATTTTCTATCCTTTTTGTGATGATTGAGCCATACTTTAGCTTTATGCAAAATGCCTCTTCTAAACTTATCTCATCTAAGATAGAAAATAGCACACGAATAACCCCAGCGTGAGTTATAATCAAAATTTTTTCTTTTTGCAGCGATGGCAAAAACTCTAAAAAAAACTCTTTTACTCTTTTTATGTACTGCTCATAAGGCTCTCCATCTAAAACATCTATCCATTGTAAAAAATCTATATATTCAACACCCTCTTTAGCTACTATTTGCTCATAGCTCATACCCTCATGAACACCCCAAGATTTCTCTCTTAGTTTATCTGTGTAGATGATATTTTTTACATGAAGTGACTCTTTGATACTGTCTTTTGTACGCCTCAAATCGGAGCAAAATACAGCATCAAACTCTAAAGCATCTAGTTTTTTAGCTAACTTTTTTGCACTCTTGATGCCAGTCTTTGAGAGTCCTATGTCATTGTGTCCGTTATAGCAGTTTTTATATCGCTCATCAACCTCGCAGTGACGAACAAGTGTTAATGTCATAGAGTAAATAGAAGCAGATTTAGTAAGATAAGCTCAGTTACTTCTATGCTAAAGCCATATATATCGCCAGTAAAACCACCATATCTTTTTACAAAAAATCTCTTTATAAAAAACAGAACCAACAAAGTAAAAAAGAGAGCTGTCCAAGCATTAAATAAAGCGACTAAAATAAGAGAGTAAAAAAGGGCAATAAGCATCCCAGACTTTGAAAGCTCGTCTTTTGCTAAAGTACTCATCCCATTTGGACTTACATAAGGGTAGAAGTAGATTGCTAAAACAATGTTTAATCTTGAGAGCAGTAAAATGATAGGAAGCAGATAAAAAGCTTCAAAATATGCTAAAGACGAGGCTTTTGCTATCAAAAAAGTAGCACTCATTATCATCCCCATCCCACCTACATTTGAGTCTTTCATAACTTTTAGAGCTTTTTCTTTTGAGACATAAAGCCCATCTATCGTGTCACTTAAGCCATCAAGATGCAAAGCACCTGTGAGTAAAACCCACAAAACAAAGATAATAATACCGAGATGCGAAGAAGCAATATAGGGAGTTAAAAGAGTATAAACTCCCCAAAGAATCGTTCCTAAAAAGAAGCCAACAAGAGGATAAAACATTACAGCATATCCATTGATACCTTTGAAAAATTCGTGTACTCTAAAAAAAGGTAATATAGTGAGCATCGAAACTGCAAGGGCGAAACCTTTAAAAATATCTCTCATTTTATCCTCGTTGAGATGCCAGCGATAGTGTGATAAACTGCGTTACATTTTGAAGCTATGAGTTGAGAAATCTTACCACTCACATCAACAAACTCACGAGCAAGTGCATTGTCTGGGATAACTCCACTTCCAACATCATTTAAAACAAAAACTATCTCTCTATCGAGTTCTAAAACTCTTTGCATCTCACCGTGCATATCTAAAAAAGTAAACCCATGATGGAGCATGTTATTTATCCACATACTCACACACTCTACCAAAACGGCCTTTTCACTCTTTGCCATTACATCATATAGATGCAAAGACTCTTCAATAGTCTCAAAACTATCGCTCCTACTAAGCTTGTGAGCATCTATTCTCTCTTGCATCTCTTTGTCTATAAACTCAGTAGTTGCAAGATAGATAGGTTTTTGTGTAGAATTCTTTAGTATATAATTTTGTGCGTTAAAGGATTTTCCACTTTTTATGCCACCGATAAAAAGAGTTTTTTTCTTTAAAGTCGAGTTCATCTTTATATCTTCATTCCTTGAGCTTTTTTCTTCTCTAACTTATCGTACATTTCTAGCATATTGTGGTAATAATCATGCAAAATTAACTCTACAAAGGTCTCTTCTTTACTAAGAACTCTTTGTGCTCTCTCTACCCTCTCTTTTGAAAAAACATTAAAAAGAGCCTCTTTATACTCCTCGTAATCAAGCCCCTCTTCTTCCATGCAAATAAGCTCTGAGATTACTTTTGCATCTTTTTTTACGCTAAATTGTAAAAACTCTAGCGCTGCATCTCTTTCATCTAAGATGAGATATAGGTGTGCTTTAAACTCCGCCATTGTGAAGTTTTCTCTAAAGATAACTCCTATGTATTTTTCCATATTTAAAGAGTCATCTAGCGAGATAATGGCATCTAATATATCCTCAGCATCGTAGTCATCAAAGTTTAAAATCATATCACGGATAGCTTTTGCACTATTTTTATTGTTATAGACTAAGTCTTCTATTGGATAGACTTCTGAGATGCTAGGAATGAGCATCTGACATGAGTAAAAGCCGAGATAATCATACTCTCTTAGGTAGATTTCTTTGCCCATTTCTTTAGCAATATCTGTTAAAAACTCTAACTCATCAAGCTTTGCATCGTACTTCCAAGGCGAAAACTCAAAACTATTTTTAGAGCTTAAAAATCCAAAACCAAGCTTTGCATTTGAATCCACAAAGTGAGACTCAAGATTAAAACTATCAGAGACTACACTCATATCAAAAGTAGGTGTCTCAAAATCATCAAGGCAATCTAGTGAACGACCTTGCATAAGCTCCGTCATAGTTCTCTCTAAACTCACTTCAAGGATGGGATGCGAACCAAAAGAGACAAAGAGAGTTGAGTTTTTTGGGTTTATCAACGAGATGGCAGTAACTGGAAACATTCCACCAAGAGAAGCATCAAAAACTTCCACGATATATCCAAGTGCTCTGAGTGCCAAGATATCTTCATTTAGTTTTACAAATGGCGCAATAATACTTTGTGGAAATTTTGGAAGCGAGTAGCCTTTTTTTATAATCTCAAACTTAGCATATCTTTCATAAATCTCACTCAAAGCTTGAACTTGAGCCTCTTTTGGAGTGTTTCCTGCGGCTAAACCGTTACTTACATAGAGATTGTGCAAAAGATTTATAGGAAAATAGACTTTTTCTTTTGTAGAGAGTTTTTTAAAAGGAAGTGATATGACTTTGTCTTTATATTCAGAGTTAAAGTCAATAAAATCTTCTCTTGTAAGTTCGCCATTTGGATCATAAATATCTAGCAGCTCTGCATCTAAAAAGTCACCATCAAGCTCAAATGCCACCTCATCAGGAAAGTGTTTTTTACTAGGAAGATAAAAGTCACTAAAAAAAAGATTTGTTTGAAGCCTCTCAATATACTCTCCATAAGCACTTGCCATTGCAGAGTCTTTAAGTGTGCCTTTTCCGTTTGAGTAGATGTGATTTGGGGCTTCTGTGGAGCCAAGGTTCAACGAGTAGCAGTTTTGCAAGGGATGTTGCCCATCTGAAATCTTAGTTTCGCATCCGACATCTTCTAAGATTTTTTTCATCTTTTTGATT
>Ga0172377_10004019_pt1 | contig 15121 bp, 14 predicted proteins | sample Pumphouse3metaG_FD_119749 | JGI IMG/M metagenome (GOLD analysis project Ga0172377, IMG submission 119749) | Leachate microbial communities from a municipal landfill in Southern Ontario, Canada - Pumphouse #3 metaG | ecosystem: Engineered > Solid waste > Landfill > Unclassified | place: Canada... | reverse complement strand
AGTGCGTGTTTTTATTTTTATATAAAAATACGACATATCCGCGCTGTTTTTATCATAAATTTCGTATTATACTAACAATATAGAACGAAAACATTACTATATTATCAACTATTGCTGTTAGATTGGGAGATGTTAATTCCAAGAATGATTATCGGATATTGAATATAGTGCAAAGTCATCACTGACTACTTGTTAATGCGGCGTCGATAGTTGCCTACATTTTATTTTAAGATACTATTTATGACAAATCAGAGAGGAAATCAGTTATGCCAGAAAAAACGATTGAAGATTATCAAAAAGAACTTAAACAGGAAATTACTGACTTAAAAACTGACGTTGATTTATGCCAAGAAGCAAATGAAATACGAGCGTTACATGATAGAAAAGAAGCTAAGAAAATCAAAAACATCCAATCAATATTGTCTATTGTTACCGGAGGTACATTTATTACAACTATTTTTGTGGAGCCATATATTAGTGTACCCATCGGTGCTGTGGCTTCGGGAATCCTTCTTTATCTGAATGCCTCTTCAAAAATTACTCAATATGCTGATAGTGCGGCTCTTTGCTGGAAGGCATCAACGACATTTAAACGAATTAGTCGCGACTACCGTTCTTTAATTTCGGAGACAGAAGTTCAAGAACCAGCCTTAATTCGAAAACGGATTGATGAGTTAAAGGCTGCCACTTGTGCCATCGACGAAAGTTTTGAGACGTTATATAAAAACGAGATATAAAGAATAACTTGGACAAACATTCGTTCTCTTAACATCAGCTCGTAAAAATAATTACGAGTGTTTTTGGTAATAAATCAACAAATTCGGAGTTTTATGGTAAGATAAATGATAATAGATATGAGTGTGGGTGGTTCACTTGAAAAAGAAAATACGGGTTTTGTTAATAGTCTTAGTGTGTCTTGTTTTGGTCCTCTATTTCGGATTATTGGCATGGTCTAATAACACATATGCACCCGCAGATGAAATGTGGGAATATGTCGATGAAGATGATTATAGTGTGGTCGGCGATTTCACTATTTTTACCCCCAAAATTGTTGCCAATGGCATCGGCATCGTCATTTATCCCGGAGCGCTTGTCGAACCGTTAGCTTATGCTTATTATGCCAACGAGTTGTCGAAGGAAGGGTATCTTGTCTGTATTCTTCAGGTAGCGTTTAATATGTCGATTTTCGAAACAAACAAAGCGGGAGAATTTATCAAAGAACATGAGGAAGTCGACACTTGGTATGTTGCTGGACATTCAATGGGCGGCGTCTCTGCCGCGTCCTACGCACTAGATAATGTCGAAATCGTCGAAGGTGTTATTTTCTTTGCTTCATATCCTTCGGACGCTACGGATTTATCGAAGACTAATTTACGCATATTATCAATCTATGCCGAGAATGATGGATTGACACTTCAAGAAGATATCGGTAATAGTATGGCTTTATTACCTCCAAGTGCTCAATATGTCGAAATTATCGGTGGAAACCACGCGGGATTTGGCATGTATGGAATGCAAAAGTACGACAATGCCGCGACAATTACTAATTTAGAACAACAAGACCAAATGGTGACTTTGACCATTGCTTTTATCGAAAATGAATAACAAAAGATTCCTAAAAATAATTTTGATGTTTTCTTGACTCTCATTGATGAATGCATTATAATACGTTGTAAGGTTAACTTTAAATTAGTCCTGTGAGGCTAAAAAGGGGATCAACTAAATACGCGATCTTGACGTAAACCCTTTTCGCCGCAGGCGGGGAGGGATTTTTTTTATGAAAAATCTGTTCAAGCTTTCGGATATCTCAATTGACGAAATTGAGGCAATTATCAAAGAGTCAATCCGATTCAAAGCAGGTATGAAATATGACAAGCTAGAGGGCAAACGCGTCATTAATGCGTTTTTTGAGCCTTCGACAAGAACGCAGTACTCATTTATCTCTGCTGAACAAAATTTAGGGATGATTGCGACCAATTTCAACGTCGAAACATCATCGGTCAAGAAAGGTGAAAGTCTCTATGATACCATGAAGACTTTTGAGATGATTGGATATGATGTTGCTATCGTCAGGCACCCAACCATTAAGTATTATGAAGAACTGGAAGGAGTTGGGATTCCGATCTTATCGGGGGGTGATGGATCGGGAAGTCATCCGACGCAAAGTTTGCTCGATTTGATGACTATTTATGAGGAATTTGGTCATTTTAAAGGATTAAAGATTGCCTTTATCGGCGATATCCGTCATTCTCGTGTAGCGCATACCAATATCGAAATCATGGATCGACTTGGCATGGAGACGTATACATCAGGTCCCAAAGGTTTTGATGATGGAAGTGCTCCGTTCATCAATTTTGAAAAAGCCTTACGTGAGATGGATATCATTATGTTATTGAGAGTCCAATTTGAACGTCACGAATATGATATGACGTTGGATCGAAATCAATATTATAATGAATATGGAATGACGAAAGAACGGGTAGCGTTGATGAAAAATAGTGCTATTATCATGCACCCCGCTCCATATAACCGTGGAATTGAGATATCGGATTATGCTGTTGAGTGTTCGAAAAGTCGAATTATGAAACAGATGCAGAATGGCGTTTTTGTCCGAATGACAGTTTTAAAACGAGCTTTCGAATCATAATTGAAAGGAGCAGTGTAGTTATCGGTATAATTACACAAACCATTATGAAGATAATTATTGATCAAAGTACAATTGAAAGAACCATAAGACGGATATCATACGAAATTATTGAGAAGAACCACGATTTAACTAATGTGGTAATTCTGGGGATTCCGACTCGCGGCGTCGTTTTAGGTAATCGGATTGCTACCAACATAAAAGCCATCGAAGGTGTCGAAGTCGCTTGTGATATTTTGAATGTTCGACCTTATCGTGATGATTTAAAAGTTCCGCTTCCGAAAATATTGCCAAAAGTAGATGTCACCAACAAGACCGTAATATTCGTTGATGACGTATTGTATACAGGAAGAACCGTGAGAGCGGCTCTTGATGCGGTGATGGATATGGGAAGACCGGCGAAAATCTATTTAGCAGTTTTGATTGATCGTGGGCATCGAGAGTTACCGATTATGGCAAACTATGTTGGCAAAAACATTCCAACGGGTCAAAATGAATCAATATTGGTTCGGTTTATGGAAACGGATGGCGTTGAACAAGTTGTTTTGGAATAGGTGAGACAATGAAAACGTTATTAAAAAACGGAAAAATCATCAAAGATCAACTTGAAAAAAAAGATATATTGATTATCGACGACAAAATTGCGGAAATTGCGGATGTAATTGATTGTCCGCAAGCCATAATCATTGATTGTACGGGTTTTGTTATCGCACCGGGATTTATAGATATGCATGTCCATTTGCGTGAACCAGGGTTTGAATACAAAGAAACGGTAAAAACAGGAACACAAGCTGCCGCTAGAGGCGGATATACGCTGATTTGTCCGATGCCAAACACTAATCCGGTATGTGACAGTGTTGAGAAACTAAAACGGTTTTTAGAGATTGTCAAAAAGGATGCCTTAGTCAAAGTCCGTCCATATTCATCAATAACGACATCATTATCGAATCATGGTGAGATTGTGGACATGGCCGCAATGATTAATGATGTCGCGGGGTTTTCTAATGATGGAGTGGGAATTCAAAATTCGGATGTGATGTATCAAGCAATGCTAAAAGCCAGCGACATTGAAGCCATGATTGCGGCTCATTGCGAAGATGAAAATATGCTTTTTGGCGGTTTTGTTCATCGGGGAATTAAGTCTAAAACTAACGGTTGGACATCGATGACATCATTGCCAGAAAGTTTACAAATAGCTCGTGATGTCTTGATTGCCGAAGAGACCGACACGCGATATCATGTTTGTCATATCTCCACTAAAGAAGGCGTTAGGATAATTAAAGATGCCAAAGAACGAGGGCAGAAAGTTACATGCGAAGTGACTCCGCATCATTTACTTTTAGTTAATCATGATGTTGAAAATAGTGATTTTAAGATGAATCCGCCACTTCGAGGAATTGATGATAAATATGCTTTAATTCATGCTTTGATTGAGGGAACAATTGACTGTATTGCGACCGACCACGCCCCGCACGCTCAAAACGAGAAGGATTTGGGCATGGAGAAAGCGCCTTTTGGAATTGTGGGTTTAGAAACGGCGTTCCCTTTAATTTACACTAACTTGGTCAAGACTAATATGGCTTCTTTATCACAAGCGATAAAATGGTTTTCGATAAATCCGGCTAAAATCCTTAATTTAGAATCCGGGTATCTTGTTGGCGGGAGAACGGCTGATTTAACTATTTTGGATCTGAATAACAAAAAGACGATTGATAAGAGTCAGTTTTGCTCGAAAGGAAGAAATACCCCTTTTGAGGGCTGGGAATGTTATGGATGGCCAGTATTAACGATGGTTAATGGATTGGTGGTGTACCAAGATGAGTCGTTTAATCGTAAAGGCAAATGATTTGATTGCTCACAACACGTATAAAATGCTTTTAAAGGATGCTTTACCGCATTTGCCTGGACAATTCGTGGAAATTAAAGTGAATGATACAATGACCCCATTTTTGCGCCGACCTTTCTCGGTAGCTGATTATGAAAACGGGATTTTATCCATTGTCTATAAAGTAATCGGTGTAGGAACACAAATATTGTCGATGATAAAACCGGGATCATCACTTGATGTAATTGAACAACTCGGAAATGGGTTTAACCTCAATATTAATGATAAAAAAGTTACTTTAATCGGAGGAGGTTGTGGATGCGCTCCGTTATTGTATCTTGCGAAAGAACTGCGTCGGATTGAAAAGACGGTTACGCTAGTGATGGGGTTTTCTTCAAAAGAGGACTGTTTTTTTATTGACGATTTTTATTCCTTAGGGGAAACTATTGTTACAACTGATGATGGCACCTTAGGAATTAAAGGCAATGTGGTAACCATGATGAATAATCCGATTATTGATTATTACTACGCTGTTGGACCCATAGCAATGCTTAAAACCATAACTATATTATCAAAAAGAGGACAAATATCGCTTGAAGAACGCATGGGATGTGGATTTGGAGCTTGTATGGGTTGTTCAATTTTAACGCATCAAGGACCAAAACGAGTCTGTGTTGAAGGACCGGTTTTTAAATCAGAGGATTTAGTATGGTGAAGCTTAAGACGAGTCTTTTAGGGATGCATTTGGAAAATCCAATTATTCCGGCATCGGGAACGTTTGGATTCGGAAAGGATTATACCGCTTATTATGATATAAATATTCTCGGATCGATTGTGACGAAAGCGATAACTTGGGAACCAAGAATCGGCAATCCAACCCCAAGAATCGCCGAAACACCGGCAGGAATGCTTAACGCGATTGGATTACAAAATCCGGGTGTTGATCATGTAATCGCTTTTGAACTGCCGGAAATGTTAGCGATATATTCTAAAAAGGTAATCGCTAACATATCGGGAAGTACTATTGATGATTACATCGAAGTAATCAAAAAGCTAAATGAAGTTGATAACATCGGTGCGTTTGAAATCAACATTAGTTGTCCCAACGTCAAAGCGGGGGGAATGGCTTTTGGAACTTCAAGTGAAATGGCGGCGGAAGTTACACGCCGATGTAAAGAGGTTGCCAAGAAACCAATATTAATTAAACTTAGTCCCAATGTTACCGATATTGTTTGCATCGCCAAGGCCGTAGAAAAAGCTGGTGCAGATGGAATTTCATTGATAAATACAGTGTTGGGAATGGCGATTGATTTGAAAAACAAGAAGCCAACAATTGCAAATAAGACCGGAGGTTTATCCGGTCCGGCAATCAAACCAATCGCGATACGAATGGTATATCAGGTGTACGAAGCGGTAAAGATTCCGATTGTAGGAATCGGAGGAATCAATTGTTGCGAGGATGTATTGGAGTTTATATTAGCGGGGGCAACTGCCGTTGAAATCGGTAGCGCTAATCTTGTTGATCCCGATATCTGTCATCAAATAATCGTAAATCTTCCTAAAGTGATGGAGAAATATGGCTTTTCATCAATTGAAGATATAATTGGAGGCGCTCATGAAACCCGTAATCATCGCATGTGATTTTACTAATAAAGAACGATTAGAAGAATTTATCAGGGATTTTCGGGATGAAAAACCAACCTTGAAAATCGGTATGGAGCTGTTTTATCGGGAAGGGCCGGAAATCGTTAAAACATTGAAACAACAAGGATTTGCGATTTTCCTTGATTTGAAATTGAATGACATTCCCAACACAGTCGAAAAGGCAATGTATAATCTCGGTATGTTGGGAATTGATATGATTAATGTTCATGCAAGTGGTGGCTTAGCGATGATGAAAGCCGCTAAAGCCGGTTTGCAAAGATCGGGTTCACAGGCAAAGTTAATCGCCGTTACAATATTGACTTCAATTGATCAAGCAATTTTGCATCAAGAACTAAAAGTCGCATTACCGATTGAAGAAGCGATTGTCGAATATGCGAAACTTGCGAAAGAGGCTGGACTTGATGGTGTCGTTTGTTCGCCACTCGAAGTGCCCTTGATTCATCAGGCGTGTGGGAATGATTTTTTAACGGTTACTCCGGGAATTCGGTTTCTAGAACAACAAAGCGATGATCAATTACGAATTACAACGCCAAAAAAGGCGTTTGAACTGGGAGCCGATTACATCGTTGTTGGTCGCAGTATCACCAATGCTGTTTCCTCAATAGAGACTTATCATCAAATAATGGAGGATATGAACTGTGAAGCGTGAAATCGCCAAAATGTTATTAGAAATCAAAGCGGTATTCTTATCTCCTAATGAACCATTTACTTGGGCAAGTGGCATTAAAAGTCCCATTTATTGTGATAATCGGCTGATATTGTCATTTCCAGAGGTTCGAACTCGAATTGAAAAAGCATTAGCGGAGTTAATTATTCAAAAATATCCTGATGTTGAAGCTCTTTTTGGTACGGCAACAGCGGGGATTGCCCATGCGGCAATCGCTGCCGATATTTTGAAAATCCCGATGGGTTATGTCAGAACATCATCAAAGGAACATGGCAGAAATAATCAAATTGAAGGTAGAATTGTTTTGAAAGAAAAAGTTGTAATTGTCGAAGATTTGATTTCGACGGCGGGAAGTGTTGGCGAAATCGTCAATATTCTTCGGGAGTCGGGAGTAGAAGTTTTAGGAATTGTTTCTATCTTCACTTACGGAATGCAAAAAGGGATCGATTGTTTAAAAGATAACAACATTACCAATTTTTCGTTGACCGATTTTAATACGTTGATTGATGTAGCTGCCATGGAAGGGTATATTTCAAAGCAGGATATTACCAAATGTATCGCCTTTCAAAAACAACCGGATAGTCTCGAATGGATGAATCAATCGTAATTATAATCGCTATTTCATAAGTAAGCGTTTTCTCATTATTAAATGCCGATTGTCTTTGACATCGTTAGGTAAGTAATGGTAGAATACAGTGTAACTAATAGGCATTCGCAAGATGCCTATTTGCATTTAAAATTAAATAGTTTTTCTCATATAATGTGGGTAATATGGTCCCAGAGTATCTACCTATGCGCCGTAAAAGCATAGACTATGAGAGAAGTTCTTTTTCGCGTTGCGCGGACACTTCTTTCGTCTGCGCAATTTTTATTTTTTCAGGAGGATTAATATGAAACCAATTGTATCGATCATTATGGGCAGCAAATCGGATTTACCAACGATGGAAAAGTGCAAGGATGTGCTGGATAATTTTAATATTCCTTATGAAATGAAGGTTATCTCGGCACATCGAACACCCGATCAAATGTTCACATTTGCGGAAGAAATATCGCAAAGAGGAATTAAAATCGTTATTGCTGGAGCCGGAGGCGCAGCCCATGTTGCTGGGATGATTGCGGCTAAGACAATCATCCCCGTTTTAGGAGTACCGATTCGTTCTACTGAGCTTAACGGGTTAGATTCATTATTATCGATTGTCCAGATGCCGGGAGGAATACCGGTGGGAACATTAGCAATCGGTGAGGCTGGCGCTAAAAACGCTGCTTTGCTTGCGTGTCGAATTTTGGCGCTTGAAGACGAAAATTTACGCCAAAAATTACGGGAATATCACATTAATATGAAAGAACAAGTTTTGGCGATAAATATCTAGTTTTCTTAAAAGAAAAGGGAGTAGAGCATGAACGGGAAACGCATCTTTGTTGAAAAGAAGGACCCATTCCAAATTGAAAGTCAAACACTGAGAATACAAATAGCCACGGATTTGCAGCTTGATTTGCAGTCGTTTAGACGTTTTTGTGTCTATGAAATTTTCGGATGCAGTGATGTCGATATCGAAGTGCTTAAATGGAAAGTATTCGGCGAACTGGTGACTGACCAAATATATGACATTGTACCAATTACAATTAATTGTGCCTTGGCATATGGATATTTACCCGGACAATACGATCAAAAAGCAGATGCGGCTATGCAATGCATACAACTGATTTTAGGCAACGCCAATATCGTTGTTGCAACAAAACAGCTGCTTACTTTTGAATCAATATCACCGATCGATATTAAACGACTTGCAAATTATTTGGTTAATCCAGTCGAAATGGGAGTCTATAATTTATATGACGAACCGATGATTCCTGATATTAATCCCGAAAGCGATACAACATATCTACATGGTTTTGTTAATTGGACGAAAAAGGAATTAACATCATACCATGAACAAGCAAGTCTTGCCATGTCGGATGCCGATTTGCATTGGGTTTGGGAGTATTTTGTCGAGGAACACCGTGACCCTTCGGAAACAGAAATAAAAGTAATTGATACTTATTGGTCCGATCACTGTCGCCACACAACCTTTGAGACCATTCTTGATCCTATCTGTATTGCAATTGCAGATAAAAAGCATCCGATAAATCAAGCCTATCATAACTATTTAGAAATACGTAAACATTTAAATCGTAATCACTTACCCATGACGTTTATGGATTTAGCAACTATTTATGCGAAATGGTTGCGATTCTTGGGTAAGGCTGATGATATTGAAGTGTCAGAAGAAGTCAATGCTTGCAGTATTAATACCACGGCTGAAGGCGAAGAATATTTAGTGATGTTCAAAAATGAAACCCATAATCATCCGACTGAGATTGAACCATTTGGTGGGGCTTCGACTTGTCTTGGGGGAGCAATCCGTGATCCATTGTCGGGACGGAGCTATGTGTATCAGGGAATCCGGGTCACCGGAGCTTCCGATATTCTTGCGCCCATTGAAAATACACTTCTGGGAAAATTACCACAACGCGTCATTTCCCAAAAAGCAACACTTGGTTTCAGTTCTTATGGCAATCAGATTGGCATGGCAACGACGCTTGTTCGGGAACTATATCATCCCGGATACGTTGCAAAAAGAATGGAAGTTGGGGCTGTTGTTGGTGCCGTCAAAAAGCAAAATGTTGTTCGTTGTTCACCAATTGCAAATGATATTGTGATTTTAATTGGAGGTATGACCGGAAGAGATGGAATCGGGGGAGCGACGGGATCTTCAAAATCGCATACAGAATCATCAGTAATAACTGCATCGAGTGAAGTTCAAAAAGGAAATGCCCCCACAGAACGGAAATTACAAAGATTAATTCGTCACCCTGAGGTGGCAAAAATCATAAAAAAATGCAACGACTTCGGTGCTGGAGGTGTCGCGGTTGCTATTGGCGAATTAGCTTCGAGCATCGAAATCGATTTAGATCAGATTCCGGTAAAATACCAAGGACTATCGGCAACGGAGTTGGCAATCTCGGAGTCTCAAGAACGCATGGCACTTGTCATTGATCCGAAAAATTATGCAACATTGGCAAAATACACCAAAGATGAAAATCTTACAATTCATCATGTTGCAACCATAACAGATAATAACCGACTAGTGATGAAGAAGAACGGTGAGATTGTTGTAAATATCAGCCGGGATTTTCTCGATACTAATGGCGTTCGGGAGCAAGTAAGTGTTATAGTCGAAGCGAATTTTATGCAGCATGATAATAAATTTCACGGCGAAGATATCAAACAAACGATTATAAAACATCTTGGTTCTTATCATGTCGCTTCCCAAAAAGGCATGATTGAACAGTTCGACTCTTCAATTGGTAAAACGACCGTTTTATCACCTTTAGGAGGTAAATTTCAGTTAACTGAGGTTGATGCATCGGTCCAAAAACTACCGATTTTAGAACGAGTTACGGATACATGTACCATCATGACCTTTGGATTTAACCCAGAAATATTATCATCTTCACCATTTCACGGGAGCTATCTTGCCGTTGTCGAAGCATTAGCTAAATGTGTCGCAGTGGGTGGTGATTGGCAAAAAGCCCGTTTATCATTGCAAGAATATTTCCGAAAACTCGGAAATGATCCGCATAATTTCGGCATCGTTTTCCAAGCCTTGCTTGGAGCTTTACAAGCGCAAATCGATTATCAGGTTCCGGCAATTGGGGGAAAAGACTCAATGAGTGGTAGTTTTGCTTCCCTTCATGTGCCACCGACGCTCATCGCCTTTGCTTTAGCGGTTGCTTCTGCTAACCAAGTGATATCTCCTGAGTTAAAAAAAATTGGAAGTTTTATCTATCTTTTGGAACCAGATATTGATGAATATGGATTGCCATTGCCAAAATCGACAATCAAGATTTGGAATCAGATCACGACGTTGATTCGTAGTCATCAAGTGATATCGGCATTTGCTGTTAAGGCAGGAGGATGGATCGAAGCAATCGCTAAAATGAGTTTTGGCAACAAGATTGGGGTGTCGATAGATGAGAAAACCCATATCAAGAACATGTTTACCCCAAGTTACGGAGCGATTGTAATCGAAGCTTGGGCGATTATCCCTGATTTAGATCAGTATATGATTGGTAAAACGATTAAGGAACCGCTACTTGTTATTGGAAAGCAAACAATTCCGCTTGAAGAAGCGATTGCTGCCAATTGTGCGACTTTTGAATCCGTTTACCCGACGCAAGTGTATTGTCCAAATAAACATCCGATTGTGGAATTAAAATCAATCAAGACTATACAGCAAACAGAAAGCGACTATCAACCGAAAGTATTAATCGTAGCTTTCCCGGGTACTAATTGTGAAACGGATTCAGAATCGGCTTTTCGTGATGCTAAAGCATTTGTCAAAACCGTCGTTTTCCGTAATCAAGACAATGATGCCATTATTAATTCGCTTGGAGAACTATGTGAAGAACTTGATAAAGCAGATTTGTTATGTATCCCCGGAGGATTTAGTTCCGGTGATGAGCCCGACGGATCGGGTAAGTTTATTACTGCGGTTTTACTTAATCCTCTTGTGTCTTCAGCAATTGAAAGACTACAAAAACGAAATGGTTTAATCTTGGGAATCTGTAATGGATTCCAGGCGTTAATAAAAAGCGGGCTTCTCCCATATGGAAAGTTAGGTATGGTTGCAACGGATAGTCCGACTTTGGCAAAAAACATGATTGGTCGTCATGTGGCCAAGATGGTGCAAACAAAAGTAATTTCCAATGATAATCCATGGTTTAGCAACGTTGATGCGGGAACAATCCATACACTGCCTATCTCTCATGGTGAAGGACGGTTTGTGGCCAGTGATGAAGTGATTGCCGATTTGATTAAGAACCATCAAATTGCTACTCAATATGTCGATTATGATGGCTTTCCCACGATGGATTCTAAGTTTAATCCAAACGGTTCAATCTATGCAATCGAAGGAATATTAAGCCCCGATGGTCGAATTTTAGGCAAGATGGGGCATTCAGAACGTTATGGAGAAAATCTTTATAAAAATATTAATGGAAACAAATATCAGCCGATTTTTGCGAGCGCAATCGAATTTATAAAAGGAGAAAAATTACGATGATTACTAAAAACGAAATGGTTTATGAAGGCAAAGCCAAAAAAGTATATGCCACTAATGATCCCGAATTTTGTATTATTCATTACAAAGATGACGCAACCGCTTTTAACGGCATCAAAAAAGCAACGATTTTAAACAAAGGGATAATCAATAACGAGTTCACGGCGATTATCTTTAATAAACTAGCGAAACAAGGGATCAAAACCCACTTCATAAAAAAACTTAATGATCGGGAACAATTATGTAAAAAAGTATCAATTATTCCAATCGAAGTCATTGTTCGCAATGTGATTGCTGGGAGTATGGCGAAACGGTTAGGAATAAAAGAAGGGACAATTCCGATTCGTCATATCTTTGAAATGAGTTATAAGAACGACGAATATCAAGATCCGTTAATCAATGATGATCATGCGATTGCTTTGGGATTGGCTACGGATGATGAACTTGCGCAAATAAAGCAAATGACTTTCGCGATTAACCAAATTTTGTGTAGTTTATTTGATCGAATTGGTATTATTCTTGTCGATTTCAAAATCGAATTTGGTAAAGATAGTCAAGGCAATATCATTTTGGCTGATGAAATATCTCCTGATACTTGTCGCTTCTGGGATAAATCAACGTTGAAAAAATTAGATAAAGATCGATTTCGTCGTGACCTTGGCAGCATTGAAGAAGCATATTACGAAATCCTGTCAAGAATTAAAACGATTGAGGAGGATTAATATGCTCGAAGAGGCCGCAAGCGATTCGCGAAAGATAAATGAAGAATGTGGCGTTTTTGGCGTTTTTAACCATCCTGATGCCGCAACATTGACATATTTTGGCTTAAATGCTTTACAACATCGCGGTCAAGAGGGATGCGGTATTGTCGCAACTGATGGAACAATCATGCGTCAAAAAAAAGGTGAAGGATTAGTCAAAGCGGTTTTTAAAACCAGCGATCTCGAAAAAATTAAAGGTATCCATGCCATTGGTCATGTCCGTTATTCGACCGCAGGTGGTGGTGGCATCATGAATGTTCAACCGTTTTTGTTTCAATCGCTTACTGGTCCTTTAGGATTATGCCATAACGGGAATATTGTCAATGCTAATAAACTAAAATCCGTTCTAGAAGAACAAGGGAGTATCTTCCAAACCACTTCTGATACAGAAATTTTAGCACATCTGTTAAAACGACGAAAAGGAACGATGATAGAACGGCTCAAAGAATCATTGTTGGAAATCGAGGGTGCTTTCGCTTTTATTTTGTTGTTGGAAAAGGAAATGTATGCGGTCCTTGATAAAAACGGACTAAGACCGTTATCAATCGGAATATTGGATAATGGCGCTTATGTCATCGCCAGTGAGACTTGTGGATTAGAAGCCATTGATGCAAAGTATCTACGCGATGTGCAACCCGGTGAAATCGTTAGGATTGACCAAGAAGGAATTCACTCAGAATTTTATGTGGCAAAACAATCGCACCAAATGTGTATGATGGAATATATCTATTTTGCCCGTCCGGATAGTCAAATCGAGAATATCAATGTCTACTATGCCCGAAAAGCTTGTGGGATGCGCTTAGCAAAAGAAGCGGCCGTTGATGCCGATATTGTCATCGGTGTTCCTGATTCGGGAATGAGCGCTGCTATTGGATACAGTGAAGCATCACATTTACCATTTGAACTGGGTATGCTCAAGAATAAATCTGCAAACCGCACCTTTATCGAACCGGTTCAGTCCATGCGCGAAGCATCGGTAGGTTTAAAACTGTCAGCGGTCCGCGCTGTTGTTTCCGGGAAGCGCGTGGTGTTAATTGATGATTCAATCGTCCGTGGCACAACGATAAAACAGCTTGTCGGGCTTTTAAAAAGTGCAGGAGCGATAGAAATTCATGTCCGGATTGCGGCTCCGGAAATTAAATTTCCTTGCTTTTATGGTGTTGACTTTTCGACTTATGATGAATTGATTTCCGCTCACAAAACCATCCTTGAAGTTGCTCATGATATCCATGCGGATTCGTTAGCTTTCTTATCAATTCCTGGCTTGATTGAGGCCGTTGGCCGCAAGCCTAATCAACATTGTTTAGCTTGTTTTAACGGAAATTATCCAATACCGATTCATCAACCGATTATGCAGGCAAATAAAGAAATCAAATAAAGGAGACTTACTAATGAGCAAAATCTATGAGCAAGCGGGAGTAGGATTAGAGCGAGGGTATGAGGTAATCAGAAGAATCAAAAAATATACTAAGTCGACTTTTCGAGAAGGTGTTATTGGTGATATTGGAGCTTTTGGGGGACTATTCAGTCTTAAAGCTCTTAATTTGTCCGATCCAGTATTGGTGTCAGGAACCGATGGTGTCGGTACTAAATTGCTTCTAGCGCGTGATTATAATCGCCACGATACGGTCGGAATCGATTTGGTGGCGATGAGTGTGAATGATGTTATTACTTCGGGAGCGGAACCGCTTTTTTTCCTTGATTATATCGCCGTGGGTGAAACCAACCCCGATCATATCGAAAGCATCATTAAAGGAATTCATGATGGATGTATAGATAGCCACTGTGCGCTTATCGGCGGGGAAACAGCAGAAATGCCGGATTTATATCATGATGGTCATTATGATTTGGCAGGATTTTGTGTCGGCATTGCCGAAAGGACAAATCTGATTACTGGAGACGATGTAAAGTGTGGTGATGCGATTATTGCCTTACCTTCTAACGGCATTCATTCCAATGGTTATTCTTTAGTTAGAAAGATTATTTCCTCGCATCCGGATGTTGATCTTTGTCAATTTGATGAGGCTTTAAACGAAAAACCAATTGACGCTTTAATGAAACCAACTAAAATATATGTCAAGCCGATCTTAGCTTTATTGAAACAAGTGAAAGTGAAGGGAATTGCTCATATTACCGGCGGTGGCTTTGATGAAAACATTCCTCGGATTTTAAAAGCAGATCAAGGAGTGACTATTGACACCACAAGAATCGCTCTTCCATTGATTTTTCCGTGGTTACAACGACTTGGTAACTTGCCAAAAAGGGAAATGTATCAAGTGTTTAATATGGGTGTTGGGATGATTGTAGTCGTTCGTCAAAGTGATGTATTGACTACTTTGAAAATTCTTAAAGAAATGGGAGAAGATGCCAGAGTAATTGGTGAAGTGACTAATTCTTTGGGAGTGGAGATTACATGGTGAGACTAGCGGTATTCGCTTCCGGTAATGGTTCGAATTT